>ERZ1292640.339-Hain-H43-02um-R1-339-length-37516-cov-8_pt1 | contig 29663 bp, 18 predicted proteins | sample MGYA00564404_ERZ1292640 | MGnify/ENA primary metagenome ERZ1292640 (study PRJEB36523, sample SAMEA6512636) | groundwater metagenome | collected 2019-01-08 | study: AquaDiva: Metagenomics assemblies of 32 groundwater samples | reverse complement strand
GCGAACACGAACGACATCCCGATCGTACTCAGCTGCCCGATGAGCTGCCAGGTGGTCGGTGAAGTGGGCGCCATGCGTCTAGTGTAAGCTGCCAGTAGCTGCCCGATGCGCCTCGGCCGCAGTCCGGTGAGGTATATGAGTCGACACCCGATCGTTCGTATCGTGGCCGGGGGCGCTGCCGCCCTCTTCATATCCGTGGTCGTGCTCGCCCAGTCCGCGGAGCGCGTGCTCTACGTCAGCGTCTGGGACGAAAAGACCCGCGCGCCCATCACGGGCCTGGGTACCGACGCGTTCGCCGTTCGCGAAGACGGCGCCGCGCGGGAGGTGCTGCGTGTCACGCCGGCCACCTCGCCCATGCCGGTGGCCATCCTGGTCGACAACTCGCAGGCCGCCACGCGCAACATCGCGGACCTGCGCAAAGCGCTGGCGGCGTTCGTGAAGGCGGTCGACGGCATCGGCCCGGTGGCGATCGTCGGCGTCGCCGACCGCCCCACCATCCTGCGCGACTACACCACCGACCAGAAGCAGCTGCAGGACGGCGTGCAGAAGATCTTCGCCATGCCCGGGTCCGGCGCCACGCTGCTCGACGCCGTGGTCGAGGTCAGCCAGGGCCTTGCCAAGCGCGAGACCGATCGCGCGGCGATGGTGATTGTCACGACCGAGGGCCGCGAGTACAGCAATCGCTACTACAAGGACGTGCTCGAAGCCCTCGCCAACGGCGGCGCCATGATGCACGCGCTGGTCCTCACCGGCCCCGGCGGCACGCAACTGAACGACGAGGCGCGCAACCGCGCCTCGGTGCTCGATCTCGGCCCAAAGGACAGCGGTGGCACGCGCGTCGACGTGCTGACCAGCCAGGCCTTTGAGGTGAAGCTGCAGGAACTGGCCGCCATCCTGAAGAGCCAGCATCGGGTGATCTACTCCCGGCCGCAGACCCTGATCCCACCGTCGAAGATCGAGGTTTCGGCGACCAAGCCCGGCCAGGTCGCTAGCGGCGGTCCGGCGAGAGGCCAGGCCGTCCGGTAGCCATGCAGACGACGGCCTTCGCGGCGTTCGCGGTCGCGATCGCGCTTCTCGGCGTCACGCCGGATCGCGGGCGCGTGTCGGCCTCCGCCCCCGCTCGCGAAGCGCAGGCCGCAGTCCCACCAGCCCGACCCGCCCCACCAGCCCAAGACCAAAACCAGGTGTTCCGCGCCGGCGTCGAGATGGTGTCCCTCAACGTCACCGTCGTCGACAGCCAGGGCCGTTACGTCACCGATCTCGCGCAGGAGGAATTCGGCGTGTTCGAGGACGGCGCCAAGCAGGAGCTGTCGTACTTCAACCGCACCAACCTGCCGATTGCCCTGTCGTTGCTGATTGATTCGAGCGCGAGCATGGAACAGCGGATGGAGAACGCACAGGAAGCCGCGATTGGCTTTGCCCGGAAGATCCGGCCGCAGGACCTGGCCCAGGTCGTCGACTTCGACAGCCGCGTCGAGATTCGCCAGGCCTTCACCAACCAGCTCGACGACCTCGAGCGCGCCATCCACAGCACGTCGGCCGGCGGCTCCACCGCGCTGCACAACGCCGTCTACATTTCGCTGAAGGAACTGGCGAAGGTCAAGGCCAGGAACCCGGAAGAAGTGCGAAGGCAGGCCATCGTGGTGCTGTCGGACGGCGAGGACACGTCGAGCCTGGTCAGCTTCGAAGAGGTGCTCGAACTGGCCAAGCGGTCGGAAACCGCGATCTACACCATCGGCTTGCAGCCGCGCGAGACGAGCGCGCTGCGCGGCTTCCGCGAAGCCGAGTTCGTGCTCCGCCAGCTGGCGCAGGAGACCGGCGGCCGCTCGTTCTTCGCCAAGCAGGTCGAGGACCTGAAGGACGTCTACGGCCAGATCGCCGACGAGCTGTCGAGCCAGTATTCCATGGGCTATTCGTCGCGCAACGCCAAGCGCGACGGCGCGTTCCGCCGCCTGGTCGTGCAGGTCAGCCGGCCCAACCTGACGCCCCGCACCAAGCGCGGCTACTACGGCCCGACGTCTCACTAGGGCTTGGGACCTGGGGCTTGGGGCTTGAAATACCCGATCCCGAGTCCCCAAGTCCCAAGCCCCAAGTCCCAAGCCCCAAGCCTGCTAGTATCACCCAGTGCGATCCATCGTCTATCTGATTGGCGCGGGCCCGGGCGCGCCGGACCTGATTACCCTGCGCGGCTATCACTGCCTGCAGCAGGCCGAGGTCGTGATCTACGACAACCGGGTACATGCCGACGTGCTGCAGTACGCGCGCGCCCAGGCCGAGCGCATCGACGTCGGCGGCGCGGCGGCCGATGCCAGCGCGCAGGATGCCATCTGCTTCCTGGTTGCCGAGAAGGCGCGCGAAGGCAGGATCGTGGCGCGGCTCAAACGCGGCGACTCGTTCCTGTTCGATCACGGGGGCGAGGAGGCGCTGTTCCTGCACGAGCAGGGCATCCCGTTCGAGGTGGTGCCGGGCCTGCCGACGGCGATTGGCGCCACGGCGTACGCCGGCATCCCCATCACCTATGCCGGCGCCGGCGACACCGTGACGTTCGTCCGCGGTTTCGAAGACGACGGGCGCGAGCGGACGCGCCTCAACTGGGATCACCTCGCCGGCCTCGGCGGCACCCTCGCGTGCTTTGCCGGCCCCAAGCAGTTGCCCAAGATGATCGAGTCGCTGATCGCCCATGGCCGGCCGGGCGACGAGTCCGCCGCGATCATCGTCAACGGCACGCTGTCGTCGCAACGAACGCTCACCGGCACGCTGGCCGAGATGGGCGAGGCGGTGGCGCAGCAGCCGGTGGGAGCCGCCTTGCTGATCGTCGGCCGCGTGGTGAACTTCCGCGAGCACCTGCGCTGGTTCGACTCGCGGCCGCTGTTCGGCCGCCGCGCGCTGGTGATGCACTCCAAGGAACAGCCCGACGACATCGCCGCCCTGCTGCAGCGTCATGGCGCCGAGGTGGCGGTCGATACCGACCCGGGACTCGACGTCTATCGCCAGTTGCTCGACCGCAAGGTCGACGTCGTGACGTTCACGAGCGCGTCAGCGGTGCTGGGGTTCCTCGCCAGTGTCGGCGCGGATCAGGCGTCGGACCTGCTGGCGCACACGGCGGTGGCCACGCTCGGCCCGGCGGCGGCCGACGCGGTGACCCGCGCCAACGTGACGCCGGCCATTCAGCTGCCGGGTGGTTCACTGGCGGCGTTCGCCGAAGCCATCGCCGCCCACTTCAAGCGCACCTGAGCACCCCAGCACCTGAGCACCCCAGCACCTGAGCACCCTGGCGCGCTAGCGCCACGGCATCAGGTTTTCGATCCACGCAATGCGCGTGAGGTCGTTGTAGATCACCGTCACCATCAGCGTCATCAGCAGCACGAAGCCGACAAACAGCATCTTCTCCTTCACCTGCAGGCTGAAGTCGCGGCGCGAGATGGTCTCGATGCCCATGATGAAGATGTGGCCGCCGTCGAGGATCGGGATCGGCAGCAAGTTCAGCAGCCCCAGGTTGAGGCTGATGCCCGCCATGAGGCCGAGCAGGGCAATCCAGCCGGCTTGTGCCGACTCACCCGACAATTGCGCGATGCCGACCGGGCCCATCAACTGCTTCGGCGAGGCCTCGCCCGTCACCAGGTCGCGCAGCGTCGCCAGGATCTGGCCGGCCATCTCCCAGTTGCGCTGGAAGCTCATGCCGATCGCCTCGATCGGCGAGGGCGTGTACGACACCGTCGCGTCTCGCCCATACATGCCGATCAGCGTCCGGTCGCCTTCCCGGTAGGGCGTGACCGAGATGGTCTGATCGACGCCGTCGCGGCGCACGGTAAAGACGATCGGCGTGTCGGCCGCCTTCTGGGACAGCGTTTGCAGGACTTGCGAGTAGATCGCCATGCGCTCGCCGTCGATGGCGCGGATCTCGTCGCCTACCTTGAGGCCTGACGATTCGGCCGGCTTGCCCGGGACGAATCCCGTGACGCTCGGATACACGTCCGGCAGCACGCCGATGGTGCCGACCTCGAACCGCGCGTTGCCGCGCGTCCGCAACTCGGTGAGGTCGGGACGAATCTTCAAGCGTTCGTCGCGGCCGTCGCGCCTCACCACGGCCTCCACCTCGCGCTCGGGCCGCGCGACCACCGCCATCTCGAGGTGTTCCCACGTGCTGATGTCGGCGGTGCCAAATTGCGTGATCACGTCGCCGGGTCTGATGCCGGCCCGCTCAGCGGGCGATCCCGCCTGCACGAGGCCCACCGTCGCGGGCCGATCGAGATACGCCATCACGTCGGTCCCCTGCATCAGGACGCCGGCGAGCAGGACGACGGCGAGAATCAGGTTCATCGCCGGCCCGGCAATCAGGATCTGGAAGCGCTGCCACTTCGACTTCGACAGGAACTCATCGTCCGCGCCGGTCTTGGGGTCGTCCGGGTTCTCGCCGGCCATCTTCACGTAGCCGCCGAGCGGGATGACGCTGATGCAGTACTCGGTGTCGCCCCGCTGGAACTTCAGGATCTTGGGCCCGAAGCCAAGGGAGAACGTCAGCACCTTTACGCCGTTGTAGCGCGCGAGCAGGAAGTGACCCAGCTCGTGAATGAACACCAGCACGCCAAGCACGAACAGAAACGCCAATAACGTCGTCATTGCAAACTCGATTCTAACTCCCGGGCTGATTCGGCGGCCTGCTGCCGGGCCCAGGCGTCGACCCGCCGGACCTCGGCCAGCGTGGCGGCCGGCTCGGGTGTGTGGGCGTCCATCGCCTGTTCAATCACCAGGGGAATGCTGGTAAACGCCAGCCGCCCCTCTAAGAATGACGATACGGCAACCTCGTTGGCTGCGTTCAACACGATCGGCAGGCTGCGCTCCGCTTCGAGGGCCCGGTAGGCCAGGCGCAGGCACGGAAAGTCGTCCCAGGCGGGCTCGAGAAACTCGAGCGCCCCGACCTTGGTCAGGTCGAGGAAGGGCACCGGGGCGTCCCAGCGATCCGGATAGGCGAAGGCGTACTGGATGGGCAGCCGCATGTCGGTCATGCCCATCTGCGCGATGATCGAGCCGTCCTTCAGCTCGACCATCGAGTGGACGATCGACTGCGGATGCACGACCACCGCGATCTGCGCCGCCGGCGCGCCAAACAGCCAGTGCGCCTCGATCACCTCGAGGCCCTTGTTCATCAGCGTGGCGGAATCGATGGTGATCTTCGGCCCCATCTGCCAGGTCGGATGCTTCAGCGCGTCGGCCGCGGTCACGGTGGCCAGCGCCTCGCGCGAGCGGCCGCGGAACGGGCCGCCCGAGGCCGTGAGAATCAGGCGCCGCCACTCACCGGCGGCCCGGCCGTGCAGACACTGATGAATGGCGTTGTGCTCGCTGTCGACCGGCAACACCGCGACACCCTTGCGGCGCGCGGCGTCCATGACGATGCCGCCGGCCATGACGAGCACTTCCTTGTTGGCCAGGGCAATGGTCTTGCCCGCCGCGATCGCGGCGAGCACTGCATCGAGCGCCGCGGTGCCGGACGAGGCACACAACACGATATCGACATCGGGATGCGTCGCGATTTCGATCAGGCCGTCGTTGCCGACGCCACAGATCTCGGCCGGCGATCCGCCGAGCACGGCCCGCAGCTTGTCCATGGCATCGCCGGTGGCCATGCCGACCGCGCGGGGCCGGAACTCGAGCACCTGCTTGGCCATGGCGGCGACGTTGGTGGCAGCCGCAATCGCCACCACCTCGATGCGATCCGCATGCGTCCGCGCGACATCCAGCGCACTGGTGCCGATCGATCCGGTGGAGCCGAGTATGGCGACGCGCGTCATGGTCATTGGGCGGGTAGGGCGGGTCGGACTGGTGGGGCGGGTAAAGCGGGTGGGGTTGACGGGATCGCATCCCCAACCAGCCCGACCTGCCCTACCAGCCCCACCCGCCCGACCTGCCCCACCAGCCCGAAAGTCACAGTGCCCTCAGGAAGAAATAGAACATCGGCGTCGCGAAGAGCAGCGCGTCAATGCGATCCAGCACGCCGCCGTGGCCGGGAATCAGCGCGCCGCTGTCTTTCAGGTCGGCGGCGCGCTTCAGCATCGACTCGAACAGGTCGCCGATGATGCCGGCAATCACGATGCCGGCGCCGAGGGCGGCCAGCCAGAGTGGCGAGGCAATCGGCAACCAGTACGAACCGGCGACCGCCAGGAAGATCGGCGCGATGATGAGGCCGCCAACCGCGCCTTCGCGGGTCTTCTTGGGGCTGCGCAGCGGCGCCAGCGGTGTGCGGCCGAAGGCGCGGCCGGTGTAGTACTGCGCGGTGTCGCTGACCGCCACGGTGGCAATCAACAGCAGCACCGCTTCCCGGCCGGCCATGGCATGGACGCCGACCAACGAGCCGAGCGGCAAGCCGAGGTAGACCGGCGCGAGCACGGCCGCCGCGGTGTCGGCCAGGATCGGTGTTCCCACCCGGTCCGAGATCAGCACGTTCAGGGCAATCAGCAGCAGGGCCGCCGCCAGAATCGAGGTGATGTCGACCCACTGGAACGGCACCATCGCACACGCCATCAGGGTCGCCAGCAGCGTCGTCCAGTACGGCACCTTGGCGCCAATGGCATCCACAATCTTCTCGTATTCGATGAACGCCAGGGCGGCAACGGCCAGGGCCACGCCCAGCAGGGCGATCGCGCTCAGGAACCAGATCAGCGCCAGCGCCACGGCGCCGAGGACGACGCCGCTCAATACTCGCGTCATGAGGCTTGGGGCTTGAGGCCTGGGGCTTGAGACACCGCGCAGGCCCAAGTCCCAAGACCCAGGTCCCAAGCCGTCATTTGACCCCCGCCGCGACCGGCGGAGCGATGCCGCCGAAGCGGCGGTCGCGCTTCTGGTAGGCCAGCACGCCCTCGAGCAGGTGACGGCAGCGGAAGTCGGGCCACAACGTATCGGTGACCCAGATCTCGGCGTAGGCAATCTGCCACAACAGGAAGTTGCTCACGCGCATCTCGCCGCTCGTGCGGATCAGCAGGTCCGGATCGGGCTGGCCGGCGGTGTAGAGGAAACTGGCAAAACGATCCTCGTCGAGCTCCTGCGGATCCAGGCCCGACGCCATGGCGCGCCGCGCGGCGTCGATGATCTCGGTGCGGCCGCCGTAGTTGAGCGCGATGTTGAACAGCATGCCGGTATTGGCCGCCGTCTTGCGCTCGGCGGCGTGCAGCTCTTCGAGCACGTCGGGCGCCAGCGCGTCGGTGCGGCCGATCACCTTGAAGCGGATGTTGTTGCGCAGCAGCGTCGACAGCTCCAGCCGCAGATAACGCTTGAGCAGCATCATCAGCGTGCTGACCTCGGTGGCCGGCCGCTTCCAGTTCTCGACCGAGAAGGCGTAAAGGGTGAGCACGTCCAGGCCGAGCCGGGCCGACGTCTCGACGACGTCGCGCACCGAGTCGATGCCGGCACGGTGGCCTTCCACGCGCGGCAGGTGCCGCTGGCCCGCCCAGCGGCCGTTGCCGTCCATGATGATCGCGACGTGCCGCGGCAGGCGGTCCATCTCGATCTGGCGGGCCAAGGCCGCTTCGGCCCCGCCCGGTGGAATCCACTCCAGTAATTGATCGAGGCTCATGGAGTCGGTCGTCAATGGTACAACGAAACGGCCGGCCCGGAGTCGCCTCCAGACCGGCCGTGGATGCTGCTCAGCCGTCCCGCGCCTTACTTGGCGCCGGCGGTGGGCCAGGGCGGCGTCGCCGACTTCGGAATGGCGCCTTCACCCTTGAGCGCGAACTTCTGCAGGCGCTTGCCGGTGTAGGTTTCGGTCGTGTAGATGTTGCCCTTCGAGTCGGTGGCAATGCTGTGCACGCCCAGGAACATGCCGGGCTGGCGGCCGCCGTAGCCGAAGTTGTAGAGCTCGGTCATCGACTGGCGGTCGAACACGCGAACGTGCTCGTTCACACCGTCAGCCATGTAGAGGTACTTCTGGGCCGGGTCCTTCGAGAAGGCCACGTCCCACACCGAGCCGTCGGCGCGGGTTTCCTTCGCGACGAACACTTCCTTCACGAACTTGCCGTCCTTGGTGAAGATCTGGAGGCGGTCGTTGGGACGGTCGCAGACGTAGACGAAGCCGTCGTTCGACACTTCGGCGCAGTGCACCGGGGTGCGGAACTGCTTGGCGATCGGCGCGGCCGGGTCGTACGGTCCCAGGTTGTCGTCGGTCGGCGGCTGGCCATACGCGCCCCAGAAGCGCTTGATCTTGCCGTTGTCGAGGTCGATGACCGCAACACGGTGGTTGAAGTAGCCGTCAGCCACGTAGCCCTCGTTCGCCTTCGGATCGATGAAGATCTTCGCCACCCGGCCGAAGTTGTTCATGTCCATGCTGTTGGCGACGTAGGTCGGCTTGGCACCGGCAGCACCTTCTTTCAGGCGCGCGTTCTTCTTGCCGTACTGCGCCACGAACTTGCCGTCGCGGGTGAACTTCAGGATGTGCGCGTCGGGACCGCCGTTGCCGCCGATCCACACGAAGCCCTTGTGATCAACCACGATGCCGTGGTTGCTTTCGGGCCAGTCATACGAGTTGTCCTTGGGCTGGCCGCCCCAGCTGCCGACCAGGTTGCCGGCCGCGTCGAACTCGAGCACCGGTGGCGCCGGGTTGCAGCACTCACCCACGCGGGGCGCGCCTTCCTTGACCACGGCCAGCTCGGTGCGATCGAGGTTGCCGGGATCGTTGCCGCGGTGAATGACCCACACGTGGTCGTCGGACGAGATGCCAATGCCGATGGTCATGCCCATGACCCAGTTGTTGGGCATCGGCTTCGGCCAGAACGGATCGACCTCGAACCTCGGGGCCTGCTTTGCCTGCGCCGACGTGCTGTCGAGCAGGGCCTGACCCGCACCCAGTGCGAGCAGGATCGCGACAAACGCCGCACCTACGTAGAGCTTACTGTTTCTCTTAACCCGGTCCATCTTGGCTCCCCTCTCAAGAAGTGCCCCTAAGCGGGCGCCAGTATACTTGGGACCGATAACCGTGTCGAGCACAGTAACCAACAGCAAACTATCGAGCCGCCTGGCCGCACTGGCGGTCGCCGTATTCGCCCTGCCCGCCCTCCTGTCCGGTCACGAAGTGCCCAACGAAGTGACCGTCCAGGGCTACGTGAGGCCGCAAGGCCAGGCGTTGACGCTGCTCCTGCGGGTGCCCATGAAGTCGCTGCGCGACATCGAGGTGCCCACTTTTCAGAACGGCTTTCTCGACTATTCACGGCTGGATCAGGCCCTGAATGACGCATCTAGCCTGTGGCTGCGGGATTACGTCGAGCTGTACGAGAACGGCCAGCGACTGGCGTCGCCGAAAGTGGCGGGCATCCGGGTGTCACTGCCCGGGGACCAGTCCTTCGGCTCTTACGACGCGGCACTGGCCAACATCCTGACAGGGCCCAGGCTCCAGCAGGGCACCGACATCTATTGGGACCAGGGCATGCTCGACGTCGCCTACGAGTTCCCGATTGCGTCCGATCGATCCGACTTCGCCATCCGCCCGGCCCTGAGCCGCCTGGGGCTGCAGGTCAACGTCGTCCTGCGCTTCCTGCAACCCGGCGAGGCCGAGCGGGTATTCGACGTGCACGGCGACACCGGCATCGTCCATCTGGATCCGCGGTGGCACCAGGTGTTCTACCTGTTCGCGCGCGAGGGCTTCTTCCACATCCTGGCCGGCACCGACCACCTGCTGTTCCTGTTGTGCCTGGTGATTCCGTTCCGCAAGCTGCGCGGCCTGGCCGTGGTGGTCACGGCATTCACGGTGGCGCATTCGGTGACGCTGATTGCCTCGGCCTACGGCATGGCGCCTGATGGGCTGTGGTTTGCGCCGCTGATTGAAACGCTGATAGCCATTTCGATTCTCTACATGGCGTTCGAGAACATCGTCGGCGCCAAGCTCGACCGCCGGTGGATGGTGACGTTCGGCTTCGGCCTCGTCCACGGCTTTGGCTTCTCGTTCCTGCTGCGCGAGCGGCTGCAGTTTGCCGGCGAACACCTGGTCTCGTCGCTGCTGGCGTTCAACGTCGGCGTGGAGATCGGCCAGTTGTTCGTGCTGGTCTTCGCGGTGCCGCTGCTGTCACTGACCTTCCGCTATGTGGTGGCCGAGCGCATCGGCACGATCCTGATGTCGGCGCTCGTCGCGCACACCGCGTGGCACTGGGCCACCGAACGCGGCAGCGTGCTCGTCGGCTATCGCTGGCCCGAGTTCAGCCTCATCGATCTGTCGCAACTGCTGCGCCTGGCCATGGTCATTGTTGGCGCGGGCTTCGTGATGTGGTTGTTGTCGCTCTGGATGGGCAAACCCACACCCCAGGCACCTGAGGCTCCTGAGGCACCCCAGGCACCTTAGGCACGGTTAGTTCGCGGGCAGGTTCGGCGCGAAACATCTCGTCAGCGCCGCCGGGTTCTCCACGCGCTGCGTCGCGAACCAGGCATCGGCGGTCGCGATTAGCTGCTGCCCCTCGGCGCCACCCAGCAACTCGCCATGACGCCGCCGCCCGGCGGCGAGGAAACCCTGCATCTCGGAACGTTGGTACAGAAGATCGGCTGACGCCATCTGCGACAGGGCGCCGGCGCGGTCGCCCTGCCAGGCCAGGATCGACCCTTCCAACTGCGCGGCGTAGGCATCGGCCCACCACACCCGCTCGCGCCTGAGGGCCTTCAGGCTGTGGCCGGCAACCTTCAGGAACTCCGTCGCGCCGTGTTCCGCCACCATCGCCAGGGCAACGCGGGCGCGAAGTTCGTGCAGCGGCACCCGCACCGATTGAATGGATCGCATCAACGTCTTCGTCAGCGTTGGCCATGCGCCGTCGAGCTGGTCCCACCCCGCGCGGGCATCACCACGGTAGAGCGACGACTGCACCTGGGAGTACAGCTGGTAGTAGCGCTGCAGCGAAAATCCCCGCGTCGACCAGCCGCCCATGCCACGATCCGCCTCGACGCGCGCGCCTTCCGCATCATCAGCAATCAGGAACCCGAGCGGTGCGTAGCGCGAGCGCATGTAGCTCGAGGCATACAGGTCGCCCCGCTGCCGCGCGGCTTCGACGTGGCCGGGCAGTTGATCGAACAGCTCGACCCACCGGCCGAGCCACATCAGGTCGTCGAGCAGGAAGATGCGCGCGGTCTGGCGTTCCCAGGCGAACCCCGGCAGGCCGGCCAGCGTCTCGAAGGCGCGCTCCAGGTACTTCAGGCTCTCGGTGAGCTCCTGGTTCATCTTCGAGGCCATGCCGGCGGCCAAGAGAATTCTGCCGAGCACGGCGCGATCGTCCAGGCGTGTCGCCAGGGCCAGCGCGTCGTCGATCAGCTTGCGCGTGAACGCGCGTTCCTTGCTGCCGGCAATGGCGAAGTTGGCAATCTGGTTGGCCATGGCACGGGCCACGCGGTGCGGCTCGCCGGCCTTGAGCGCCAGCAGCGTCTGGCGCACCTGCAGATCGAAACCGCGCAGCGGCTCCACCATGCCCAGCGGGCCGCCGAGGAACGAACACACGTCAAGCCGCTGCAGTTCGTCGGCGGCGACCTCCGACTCGGCGCGCTCCTTGAACTTGAAGCCGCGCACCTTGAGGATGGCGCGGCGGACCAGCACGCTGACGATGGCGCGCAGCGGGGTTGGCGCCAGCTTGATGCCGACCCGCCCCAACACCACGTCGGCCGCGTCGAGGCCGGCGTCGAGCGACCCGCCCATCAGGAACTGTTCGGCGGCGCGCAGCTCGAAGCGCAGCGCGGCGGAGGGCGGCTGCCCCTCGGCGGCCGCGAGAAACTCCACGCCGGCTTCGTGTCCGCGGCCGTCGTTGGCCAACGCCTCGGCCAGCCTCGCCCTGACCTCGCGCGCCCCGGCGGGAGGCAGGACGCCCAGGCTCAGGATCAGGCGATAGAAATAGGCGGCGCGCTCGAACGCCAGTCCTTGTTCGGCTTCGGCCGCGGCACGCGCGGCATGGCAGGCCGTCTTCTCGAGATCGCCGATGGCCTGGTAGTGCGTGGTCAGGGTTCCGGGGTCGGCCTGGCCGTCGGCCTCCCACGCGCGCACGAGGGCCGCATGACAGGCGGCCAGGTCCTCGGGCGACAAGCTCGCGAGGGTGACCTCGCGAATGCGGTCGTGATACGGCTCGACCTCCAGCCGGTTGGCCGAGGTATGGCTCTTGACCAGGTGCTCGACCCGCAGGAAGTCGAGCGTGGCCTGGTGCCGTTCGGTGCCCGACGCCAGCAAGACGACATCGCGCGCGATCGGGCGGCCGCTGACCGCCACCAGCCGCAGCATCTGGCGCGCATCGCCCGGCAGGCTGCGAATGCGCTCGCGGATGACCTCGTCGAGTTGCACGTGCTCGCCGCCGGCTTCGGCGTAGCGCACGAGTTCGTCGACGAAGAACGGGCTGCCGCCCGATTCGAGGGCAATCGCCTCGGCCCGCCGGCGTTCGGCGGCATCGTCAGAGCCCAGCCGCGACAGCGCGAGTTCCACGGCCTCGGCGGCCGACAGTTCACCCACCGCAATGGTCCGCACATCCTGCGCCGTGCCCAGGTCGGTGAGCGCCTGCAGCAGGTCGCGGACCACCGGGCTGGTGTCGCGTTCCTCGCTGCGGAATGCGAGCACGAGCAGCATGTGCGGCGGTGTCGGCGGGCGCAACAACTCGCGCAGCAGGCCGACGCTGTCGAGGTCGCCCCACTGGATGTCGTCGATGTAGACCAGCAGGGGCGACTCGTCGGCCAGCGCGCCGAGCAACCCGCGCAGGGCGACGAAGGCGCGGCGCCGCATCTCGGTGGTGTCGCTCTGGTCGCCGGCGCGAATCGGCGTGCGGGCAATGACGTCGACCTGGTTCAGCACCGGAAAGAGCCGGGCCAATGAATGAATGTCGCGTGGCAGCAGCCGCGCCGCGTCCACTTCGGTCAGGCCCTTGAGGTGCCTGACCAGGGCGTCGATCAGGCTGTCGACGGCCTTGTAGGGCATGGTCTCGCGTTCGTAGCAGCGGCCCTGCAGGATCACGGGCTTGCGCTGCCCGGGACCCGCCACGCTCAACTCGCGGAGCAGTTCGCCGACCAGCGCGCTCTTGCCCATGCCGGAGCGGCCCTGAACCGTGACCGCGACCGCACAGCCGTCCTGGGAGGTGCGGAAGGCGTCGCGCAATTCGGTGAGATGGCGTTCGCGGCCGACCAGCCGCCCGGTTCGCGCGAGCGGCGCCGTGCCGGGCACGACGGTGCGGGCGGTTCGCAGGGTGCCGCCAAGCCGCCGCATGATCTGGTCAACGCCCGGGCGGGCGGTTGGATCCCGCCGCAGCAGGTCCAGGCACAAGTCGTCGAGCTCTCTCGGCACCTGGGGCGCCAGCGTCGAGGGCGCCGGCGGATCGGTCGACTGCTTGGCGGCGAGCAGTTCGAGGAGCGGGCCCGTGTGCGGCAGCCGTCCGGTCATTGCCTGGTACATAACGACGCCAACGGCGTACCAATCGGTCGCCTCCGACAACGGCCGGCCCGCCGCTTGCTCAGGCGACATGTACGCCGGTGTCCCCGACACGTGCAGGGACGCGGTGTCCTCGACGGCGACGTTCTTCGCCAGGCCGAAGTCGAGCAGTACAACCCGTCCCGTCGGGGTCACCATCACGTTCGCCGGCTTCACGTCCTGGTGAACGATGCCGTGGCGATGGATGGCCGAGAGTCCTTCGGCCAGCCCGCGCATGGAGTCGCGCAAGCGATCGATGCTCTGCAAGTGAAAGGTCCGCGGCGGCATCGGCGAGAGCCCCAGGGGCGGCCCCGGCAGTTCTGGTCCCCCCGGCGTCAGGTTGCGGTCGACGGTTTCGGTCGGACCGTCGGAGGGTCCCTGCGACGGCGTGGGCGCGTCGGGGGCAATGCCGCCGGTCACGTTCCACACGTAGTCGAGGATGGTGCCGCCCTCGACGTACTCCATCGTGAAGTACCACTGCCCGGCATGCGACAGCAGTTCGTGCAGGGTGATCAGGTTCTCGTGGGCGATGTCGCTCAGCGAGCGGAATTCCTGCTTGAACCGGTAGAGTCCTTTCGCGTCCAGGCGATGCAGCATCTTGAGGGCGACCACCGTCTCGCGCTGGCGGTCGTACGCCTCGTAGACCACGCCAAAACCGCCGGTGCCGATGCGGCGCCGCAGCTCAAACCGGTCGCTTTCGAGCAGGGGGACTTCGGGGGGCAGCATCCGTTCCGCGTATGCTACAACCGTTCAGCCAAAGGAGCCCCCCAATGTGGCAGCGTCTCTCGTCTTCCCCGGGCACGATGAAGGAGCACTACACGGCGGTGATCGTCGGTTCCGGCTACGGCGGCGGCATTGCCGCGTCGCGCCTGGCGAGGGCCGGACAGTCGGTGTGCCTGCTTGAGCGCGGGCCCGAGCGGCAGCCGGGGGAGTTCCCTGACACGCTGCTCGAGGCTGGCAAGAACGTGCAAGTCGACGCGCCCGGCGGCCATCTCGGCTCGCGCAGCGCGCAGTTTGATTTCCGCGTCAACCCCGACATCAACGTCGTCCTCGGCTGCGGCCTCGGCGGCACCTCGTTGATCAACGCCAACGTCTCGATCGAGCCCGAGCCGAGGGTCTTCGAGGATCCGCATTGGCCGGCGGCCCTTCGTCAGGATGCCGCCACGGTGCTGGCCGATTCGTATCGCCACGCCCGCACCATGCTCAAGCCCAATCCATACCCGGCCGACTGGCCCGAGCTGCCAAAGATGGCCGCGCACCAGACCTCGGCCGGCGCGATGGATCAGAAGTTCTACCGCACCGACATCAACGTCACGTTTGCCGACGGCATCAACCATGTCGGGGTCGAGCAGCGCAAGTGCTCGCTGTGCGGCGACTGCGTGACCGGGTGCAACGAGGGCGCCAAGAACACCACCCTGATGAACTACCTGCCGGATGCGCACAACCACGGCGCCGAGATCTTTACCAACGTCAACGTCAAGTTGATCGAACGCCAGGGCAACAAGTGGCGGGTCTCGTACGAGGTGCTCGACAGCAACCGCCAGGCGTTCGACGGCGCGCTGATGCAGGTGACAGCCGACATCGTGGTGCTCGCCGCCGGCACGCTGGGTTCGACCGAGATCCTGCTGCGCTCGGCGCAGAAGGGCCTGCCGCTGTCGGCGCAACTGGGCGAGCGCTTCAGCGGCAACGGCGACGTGCTCGGCTTCTGCAACAACGCCGAGACCGAGATTCGCGGCATCGGCTGGGGCCGGCAACGCGCGCTCGCACCGGTCGGGCCATGTATCACCAGCATCATCGACATGCGCGAGCAGCCCGACCTGGAAGACGGGTTGATCATCGAGGAAGGCAGCCTGCCCGGCGCCATGGCGCCGCTGCTGGCGAGTGCCTTCGCGACCGCCGCGGCGGCAGCCGGCGGACCGAAGACATCGGTCACCGACTTTCTCGGCCGGGAGCTGCGCCAGGTTGAAAGCCTGATCGGCGGCGCCCGGGTCGGCGCCGTCGATCGCTCGCAGACCTTCCTGATCATGAGCCACGACGGCAGCGACGGGCGCATGGTGCTCGAGAACGATCGCTTGCGGATCGCCTGGCCCGGCGTGGGCGACAAGACGGCCATCGTGCACGACAACGCTCAGTTGAAGCGGGCCTCCGAGGCGCTGGGCGGCGTCTACATCCAGAACCCGACCTGGCACGCCCTCCTCCATCACAACATCGTCACCGTGCACCCGCTTGGCGGCTGCGTCATGGCCGACAGCGCCGAGGCGGGCGTCGTCGATCACAAGGGCCGCGTCTTCGCCGGGCCGGCGGGCACGGCGGTGCACGACGGCCTCTATGTTTGTGACGGGGCGATCGTGCCGCGCTCGCTGGGTGTGAACCCGCTGCTGACGATCGCGGCGCTGGCCGAGCGGAACCTGGCGCTCATGGCGCAGGATCGCGGCTGGTCGATCGACTACACGCTGCCCTCGGCGCCGCGCAACGGCGCGCCGCCGATCAAGCCGGGGCTGCAATTCACCGAGAAGATGAGCGGCTACTTCTCCACCGCCGAACCGGGGAGCTTCGAGGCCGGTGCCGCCCGCGGCCAGCGCGACGATTCGCCGATGGACTTCATCCTGACCATCGTCACCGACGATGTCGAGGCGATGATTGCCGATCCGGATCACGCGGCGCGAATCTATGGCACGGTCAATGCCCCCGCGTTGTCACCAGCGCCGCTCACCGTCGTCGATGGCACCTTCAACCTGTTCAGCGTCAACCAGGACGACCCGAGCATTCGCAACATGCGCTACCGTATGCAGCTGCACGCGGCCGACGGGACGACCTACTACTTCGATGGCTACAAGACGATCGTCCACGCCTCGATCCTGCAGGCGTGGCCGGCGACGTCCACGCTGTATGTCACCGTCCACGCCGGTCCGGACGAGACGGCGGCGGTGAATGGCAAGGGCATCCTGCACATCAAGCCCACCGACTTCGCGCGGCAGATGACGACCATGGAAATCCGGCATCCCCGGAACATGGAGGAGCGGGTCTCGGCGCTGGCGCGCTTCGGCAAGCTGTTTGCCGGGGTGATGTGGGAGAACTACAGCGGCCTGGGCGACGACGCCAAGGCCTAGCGCGGTCGCCGATCGACCTGGTACGCGAGCACGGCCATCACGACGTAAATGGCCTCGGCCACGATGGCCATCTGCAGCACCGACGTCGGCGGCGGACCGAGCACGTAGATCAACTGGATCACCACTAGAAGGACGGTGCCAATATCCGCCCACCGGCGCACCCGCCCGGCCGGCCAGGCGCGGCGCAGCACGGCGTAGGCCGACACCACCAGGCCGACCTCGAGCAGCAACGCTGGAATGGGATAGCGCCACAGTCCCAGGCCCACCTTGGTGGTCGCCGCCACGGTCAGCGGAAGGTCGCGCAAGTGGACGAACAAGTCCAACAGCCAGTGCGACAACAGTGCGGCGGCCAGCACGGCGCCGAGCCGCGCGCGCCTGGCGAGCAGGCCGGCGGCCACGAGCGCTCCGGCGTAAACCAGGTTCAGGGCCAGTGAGTGAGTGTACGGAATGTGGACCAGGTTCATGGCCAGCGGTCCATCTTCACCGGGATTGATGGCAAGGCCTTCGACGCCGGTGAGCGCCATCACGAAGAAGACGACATCGACGGCCTGGACGGCCACGAACAACGCCCACAGGGGAACGGCGGGCCGCGCGGCCTTCAGCGCGTAGGCGGCCGCGTAATGGCCGGCTAGCATGACGCGATCACCGGAGACGGTTTACCACCCATGGTCGGTTTCCTGTAATCTTCGGCCAACTCGAGCGCAATCGGCGACAGCATCAGGAGCTCCCCGCAATGGATGTCAACGGCCGCGAAGTGTATCTCATCTCGGACCTCCACCTCGGGGGTGCGCAGCCGGCGACCGCCGATCCCAACGATCGTGGCTTCCGCATCTGCACGCACGGGGCTGAGCTTGCCGGCTTCGTCGATGCCCTCGCCGGCAAGCCCCCATCAGTGGAGCTGATCGTCAATGGCGACATGGTCGACTTTCTCGCCGAGGACGATGGCGGCGCGGGGTGGCTGGCGTTTACCACCGACCAGAACGACGCCGTGCGCAAGCTCGACTCGATCATCGACCGCGACAAGGCCCTGTTCGAGGCCTTCGGCCAATTCCTCGAGCGGGGTCACCGGCTGGTGGTTCTGCTTGGCAATCACGATGTCGAACTGGCATTGCCGGCGGTGCGGCAGCGATTCGGCGAGCGCATTGGCCTGACCGGGCGGCACGACTTCCACTTCATTTACGACGGCGAGGCCTACCGCATTGGCCGCGCGCTGATCGAACACGGCAATCGCTACGACGCCTTCAACATCGTCGACTACGACGGCCTGCGGCGCCTGCGTTCGTTGCTGTCGCGCAACCAGGCCGTTCCCAGCGACTACGCGTTCGCGGCGCCGGCCGGCAGCCACATCGTCGCCGAGGTGATGAACCCGATCAAGGCGCAGTACCGGCTGATCGACCTGCTCAAGCCCGAGAACGAGGCCATGATCCCGGTGCTGATGGCTATCGAGCCTGGTTACCGGAAGGTGCTGACGCGCATCGCCGCGCTCGGCCTGCAGGCGCGCAAACACCGGCTGGCCGGACCGGCCATGCCGTCGTTTGCCGGCGACATCAGTGCGCAGGGGGGCAGTCCATACGGCGACGATTCGTTTGCGTCGGACATCGCCTCGAGTGCGCCGCCACCCGACGCGCTCGACACCATCCTGGAAGAACGCATGGGCAGCGCGGCCACGGTGGTGATGGCAAGCGCCGGCGGAGCGGCCGCCAACCCGTTTGCCGAGGACATCTCGGCACGCGACACCATCGATCGCAGTTGGGGCCTGGCGCGCATGCTGTTGTCGAGCAGCCGCGAGGACTTCCAGGCCCGCCTGCCGGCGCTGCTGGCCGCCGTGCGGTCGGTGCACACCGATGGCACCTTTGCCCGCGACGCCGAGTGCTTCACCGAATACCTCGGGGCGGCAAAGGAACTGGCGTCGGGTGGATTCGACTTCGTGATCTTCGGTCACACCCACGCGGCTCGCGACGTGTCACTGCCGGCCGGGGCGCGTTACCTGAACCTCGGCACGTGGGCCGATCTGATCAAGTTCCCGTCGCAGATTCTCAGCGGGCCTGCGCCCGCGGCGCTCGATGGTCTGCGCGCGTTTGTCGAAGACATGTCGACCGGCAAGCTCAGCGCGTGGACATCGTTCACACCGACCTACGTGAAGATGATCGTCGGCGCCGACGGCGCTATTCGAGCGGCGACGCTCTGTGACTACACCGGACCAGGCCGGCTCTAGTCATGAACCCGACCGTCAGGCAGGCGATCGCCCGCATCGACGTGATCCAGGCCGAGAAGAGCTCGAGCCGCGGCACGGGTGCGCTCGTCACGGCCGATCTGGTGCTGACGGCCATGCACGTCGTCGCCGATCGCAACTCGCCCACGTTGTCGCTCTACCCGGGCACCATTACGCTCGCCTTCCCCGACCACGTCACCGAGGCGCATGTGGTGGATCGCGGCTGGCATCCCACCGCGGACTGGATCCTGCTGCGCTGCGTCACGCCGCCACCCGCCGCCCCGCTGCCGCTGGCCGATTCGGTCGTCGACGGCGACAACTGGGAAACGTACGGATTCCCCGATGCCAACCCGCGCGACGGCATGGTGCAGATCGGCACCATCGACAACGCGTCAGGCACGTTCGAAGGCGTCGCCGCCTATCAGTTGTTCAGCAACCAGGCCGCCGCCGGCACCGGCGCGCCGGTCAAGGGCCTGTCGGGCGGACCGGTGGTGGTCGATGGCGCGCTGGTGGCGGTCATGCGCTCGTCGTTGATGCGTGAGGGCCAGAACGTGGCGGGCACGCTCTACGGCTGTCCGATCGATCTCATCCTGCAGGCGACCGGCGACTTGCTGCCGATTCCGGATCCGTGCCGCGGCTTGCCGGGGCTGCCCCGCCGGCCGTTGCCGGCGGCGCCGTTCCGCTACCTCGATCGGTTCACCGCGACCGACGCCGAGATCTTCTTCGGGCGCAATAGGGAGATTCGCCAGGCGCGCGATATCGTGACCGCCGGCGGCGGACCGCCGGTGATCCTCCTGTACGGCCAATCTGGCGCCGGCAAGTCGTCGTTCCTTGATGCCGGGCTGCTGCCGCGGCTCTCGGCGACGCATACCGTGTCGTACCTGCGCCGCGATCGCGAGCGGGACCTGCTGGCGACGCTGACCGGCGGCGTGCGCGCGCAACTGACCACGCGCGGGGCCGCGGGCACGGCCGATGGCGCCGAGGCCTTGCGGCTGGCGTGGCTCGAAGCCGAGGCGGCCGCGGGCCGTCCGCTGGTGGTGGTCGTCGACCAGGTCGAGGAGGTGTTCACGCTGCCAGTCCACGCCGGCGAGCTCACGCGTTTCGTCACCGCGGTTGCCGGGGCGTTCCACGCCTCCACGCCGCCACGTGGACGGCTCATCCTGGGGTTCCGGAAGGAGTGGTTCGCGGAAGTCCAGAAGCAACTCGAGGAACACGAGGTCGAGTTTGCGAAGGTGTTCCTGGAGACGCTCGACGCGCCCGCGATTGTCGAAGTCGTCACCGGGCTGCAGGGGACCCGCCGGCTGCGCGATCGCTACGGGCTGGAGGTTGAGCCCGGCCTGGCCGGCAAGATTGCCCGTGACCTGACGGCCGATAGCGACTCGCCGGTGGCGCCGACACTGCAGGTGCTGCTCAGCAAGATGTGGCGCGACGCCACCGCCGCCAACGCGCATGCGCCGCAGTTCTCCGAAGAGCTGTATGCCCGCCTGAACAAGGACGGCCTGCTGCTGACCGACTTCTTCGACCAGCAACTGGCCGCCCTTCAACAGAGCGCCGCGGCGGCCGGCGGGTCGCGCGCCGACATCGTCGCGTCGGGCCTCGCCGTCGACGTGCTGCTGTTTCACACGACCAGCTTCGGATCCGCCGAACAGCGCAGTGTCGACGAGCTGAAAGAGGAATACTCCCATCGCCCCGACGATGCGGCCTGGGTGGTGCAGGAGTTGAAGCGGTTGTACCTGCTGACCGACCCGGTGGGCGATGCCGCAAGCACGCGGGCGGCCGCGCGACTGTCGCAGAACACGCTGGCGCAGGTCGTTCTCGCGCGGTTCGGATCGTCCGGCCGGCCCGGCCAGCGCGCGCGCCGCATTGTCGAGAACCGCGCCATCGAGTGGAGCCACGGCCACGCCGGCCTTCCCCTTGATGGCCGCGACCTCGGCATCGTGGAACAAGGGCTGGCCGGCATGCGCCGCTTGCGCCCGGATGAGGAGCGGCTGCTGCAGGCGAGCCGTGACGAGGTGCGCCGGCAGCAGCGCGAAGGACGGAATCGGCGCCTCGCGGCAATCGCCGCCGTCACGACGATCGTGATCGCCGCGGGAGTGGTCGGCTGGCTCAAGGTGCTCGAGCAGCGGCAGATTCAGTGGACCGGGCTGTTCGCACTCGACGCGCTGGTGCCGGTATTGCTCGAGATCGAGCCGGTCAACGGACTGATCGCCGCGGTTCACGCCGTCGATCAGAATCTCACCTTGAACGACGGTACGCTGCTGCCGGGCACGCGTGGAAACCTCGTGCGCGCGCTCGGCGGCGCCCGCGAGCGAGTGGGTTGGCTGCTCGAGGGCCCGGCCGGCGCGGTCGATGCCTCCTCTGACAATCGCATCGCCGTTGGCACCAACGATGGCATGGTGAGGGTGTTTCGCTTCGATGGCAGCGACGACATTCCACCCATTCGCGGCGCCGGCAGCGGCACGCTGATCAGGTCGGTGGCTTTCAGCGCCGACGGCGCGTTCATCGCCGCGGCCATGGACGCGCAAGGCCTGGGCGTCTGGACGAGGGCCGGCCAGCCACTCGAATCGTCGCGAACGCCCAAGCTGCCGCTCGGCAAGGCCACCGCGGTGGAGTTCTCGCCCGACGGCCACATCCTCGTGGCCGCGTTCACTGCCGGGAACGCGCATACGCTCTACGTCTGCAATCTCGACCAGGGAACGGCAATCGCGACGGCGATCGCGGTCGACGATTCCGTGTCGTCCATCGCCACCACGCGCGCCGGCGGCGGACAGTTGGTCATTGCCACGGCGGGCGGCCACATTCGCATCTGGGACGAAGCCGGCCGGCAGCTGTGGCAACCGGACGCGGACCTGGACGGCGGGATCACCGCGGTCGATCTCACGCTGGTGCATGACCCGAACCCACGGGTACTCGTGGCGGGGGGCAGCAACGACGGCACCGTGTCGGTCTGGGCGGGCACGGCCAGGCGCCCTGACCGTTCGTACCGTCTCGCGCCCGGGAAGGTCGTGTTGTCGTTCGGACGCGAAGGACGGCTGCTGCACGCCGGGTCGGCCGACGGCATCGTTAATACCTACGATCTGGCACGCGATCGCGAAGCCGTGGAACCCCTTGCGACGGCGGGCGAGCCACAGGCGCTCACGGCATCAGCCGACGGCAAGCGCGTGGTGACCGTCGCCGTCAGGACGGATCGGGCGTTCGTGCAGGTGTTCGACCTCGGCGGATCGCAACTGGTGTTTCCGATCGTTGCGCCGGTCTTCCCTGGGCAGGAAGACAGCGCAATGCGCATCAACGCGCTCGCGTTCGCGGGTCCGGACACGCTGATCGCTGGCACCATCGGCCGCGCCATTCCAAAATGGAATGTCAAGGTCACGCCGTTCGAGCCTTGGGCAGAAGCCGAGGTGACGCCGGTCGATTCGGGTCAAGGCGAAACGACCGAGGCCGCCGCCGATGCGGCGGGGCGAGTGGTGGTGCTGGCCGGACCCGAGAAGGTCCTGTTTCTCGTCGCGGGCACGCGCGTGGCGGGCAGCGAGGGGCTGCCGGCCGCGGCTACCGATGCCGCAATCACACCGGACGGCTCCCTGGCGGCGGTCGCCTGCAACAACGGCGTGCTCACCCTGTGGGACACGGCATCAGGACGACTGATCAAGGCCATCGCGGCCCATACCGGCGAGGCCTGGACCGTGGCATTCAACGCGACCGGGACGATCTTCGCGTCTGGTGGGTCCGATTCGGTCATCCGGTTCTTCAATGCCGACGGCAGTGCGCGCGGCCGCATCGACCGCAAAGGCGTCGATTCCGCGGCGATCGCTTTTCATCGCGACGGCACCCTGTTCAGCGGCGATAGTGCCGGCCGGGTCGCGCACCTCGAAGAATCGGGGCATGTCCGGGCGTCGACCCAGGTGTTTCGCGGCGATTCGGTCACCCAGATCGTCGTCAACCCCACCGGTGACACCGTGTTCGTCGCCGGGCCACCGGGCATCCGGGTGATCGACTCGGTCAGCGGATCGATCCTGAGCCTGCGCTTTCCGCGAGTCGCCGAGAGCATTCAGGCGCTGGCGCTGCGCAGCGACGGCAGCCTGCTCGCAGGCGCAACCGCCAAGGGCGAGGTCCTGCTGTGGCGGTCCGACTGGCGCTCGTGGCTCGCGGAAGCGTGCAACCGGTTGAACGACCATCCGGTGTTTCGATCGCTGAAGGGTCCAATCGCCGGCGCTGTGAACATCAACACCCATGGCGTTGACTACGCGGCGGCGTATCGGTCGTGCACCACCAACGTGACTCCGGCTGGGCTTCAACCATGACCTGGCGCTGGCCGCTCGCTCTCCTGACGGCGGCGGCCTTGCCTGCCACCACGTTCGCCCAGGGTGCGTCGCCGGCGGCCAGGGTCGCCGAGATTCTCGAGGCGTCGGGCGATGTCGAGATCAGCCGTGGCGCGGGAGCGCCGTGGACGCCCGCGCGAACCGGACAGGAACTGATTGGCACCGACGCGATCAGGACTCGAGCCAGCGCGTTCGCACGAATCAAGTTCGAGGCCGGACTGCAGTGGATGCTACGTGCGGCTTCGCAGATGGAACTGCGAGCGGCGCTCGCCGGCGCGGCGAACACCAACACCATTCGCGTGCGGCTGGAAAGCGGCAAGGCCGTGGCCAGCTGGACACCCAACCGCGCGGCCGCCGCCAGGGCCGGCAGCGCGGCCCCGCGTGCGATCGTCGAGACACCGAGCGGCCAGGCATCGATTCTCGGCACCGAGTGGTCGCTCAACGTCGAAGACAATGGCCGAACCGCGCTGGTCGTGCTCACGGGTTCGGTCGAGCTGTCGAACACGCTCGGCGCAGTCACGGTTGGCGCCAACGAGGCGGCCGAGATGCGGGTCGGGCATCCGCCGACGCTGCTTCGCATCATCAACCCGTCCGATCGCGTGCAGTGGGTCGCCGACTATGCCGCCCAGCCGTCGCGCTATGCCGACGCGTCGACTGGAACCGCCCGCGCTGAGTTCGACCGGTCGGTGAGCGATGCCGCTGCCGGGCGAACGACGCTCGCGATCGAACGGCTGACCGGTCTGGCCGCGACCGACGAGGCGTCCCCAGGCGTCAGGCTGGCGCTCGCCGATCTGCTGCTTGCCGCCGGCGAGCTCGAACGTTCGCGGACCGAGCTCGAGGAAGGGCGGCAACGCCATCCGGCCGACGCGCGCTTCGATGCCTTGCTGGCGCGCGTGGCCTTGTTCGACGGCCGCACCGCCGACAGCCTCGCCCTGGCGACCGGAGCAACCACCAGGAATCCGCAGGCGGTCGAGGGTTGGCTCGCCCTTGGCGAGACGGCTCGCAGTGGCGGCGATGGCCCAACCGCGCGACGGGCGTTCGCGCGAGCCACCGTGGTGAATCCAGATGATGCGCGCGGCTGGTACGGCCTCGGCGGTGTTGAAACCGACTACGAGGCGTTCGGGCCGGCCCGCCGGTGGCTGAATCGCGCCTTGCTGATCGATCCGAATGGCCCGGGGTATCGCGGTGAGATGGGCACCGTGGAGACGCTGGCCAACAACTTCAATGCGGCCAAACGCGAGTTCTCGCAAGCGCTCAGCGAGCGGCCGGGTGACTACGTGGCGCTCACCGGGCGTGCACTGCTGGCCCTGAAGGAAGGCCGCGAGGCCGAGGCCCTTGACCTGCTGCTGCGGGCGACGCTGATCGAACCCGGCTACGCGCGCGCGCAGGTCTACCTTGGCGTGACCTACTACCGCCTGCGGCGTCACGACGATGCGATTCGGTCGCTGACCCGGGCGAGCCAGATCGATACGAAGGATCCGCTGCCCTACCTGATGGCGGCAGCCATTTACACCGACCTGTATCAACCCTCGCTCGCCATGGCCATCAGCCGGAAGGCGCGGGAACTGATGCCGAACCTGAAGTCGCTGAACCAGCTGGCGAACACACAGAAGGGAACCGCCAATCTCGGCAGCGCGGTGGCGTTCTTCGGCATGGAGCCGTGGGCGATGCACCTGGCGCAAGAGTCGTACTACCCGTTCTGGGCGGGCAGCCACTTGTTTCTCGGTGATCGCTACGCCAACGAGTTTGCGCGAACGTCCGAGTACTACCAGGGGCTGTTGACCGACCCGACCGTGTTCGGCGGCAGCCCGATGTTTCAAACCCTGCTGCCGCGCGCCGGGAGCTACTTCACGGGCGACACCACGCTGACCCATGGGTCGGATCGGACACGAGGCGCTGAGGCCGCCCTCGCCGCCAACGGCTACCTCAATGCCGTGGTGCCGATCGGCTACGCCGTAACCATGCGCGGCGGGCGCTGGAACACTGCCGAACCGAGACTCAATGGCTTGGCGTCACCGATCGGCGGCTCGGCGGCGGTCGGCATTGCCCTCAGCCCGCGATGGAGTCTCTTTGCGACCGGCGCCGCGGCAGAGGAGGTCGAGCGGTTCGATATGGATTTCGATGATGATGGCGTGTTCGCCAGCCGCTGGTCGAAGCGCGGCCGACATTTCGAGGCAGGCGTGAACTTTCGTCCCTCGCCGACCTCATCGATCGTCGCGCGGGTCGCGGGCGGCGCGGCTGAAGCCAGTCTGCCGGTTCCAGAGCTGTTCCCAATCATGTCGTTCCTCTCAGAGCCGGCCGACCTGCAGGCACGATATACGGTCATTCGTGACGGACGGCATGAGTTCAGTGCTGGTTTCGACCTGTCTTCCGAACGGCAGGAGTTCAGGCTCAATCTGTTCGGCGAAGACATCAATGTCGACCGCAACATGCAGTCAGCACAGGTCTATGTCTCGGCCAGGAGTCGTTGGCGGCGATTGGTGCTCCAGGCCGACGTGTTTGGCGGCCGTGAGCAGGTGCTGCTACACCCGGCGGGGGTGGCGCCGTCCTATACCGCAAACATGCTGCAACCGCGGCTCGCCGCGGCAATCGGCATCGGCTCCGGCGTGCTCCGTGGCGTGTTCCAGCAACGGACGCGGCCGTGGGCCGCCCGCAGCACGCTGGGACCGGTGGCAACCGCCGGCATTCCTGTGGACGATCAGTTTGTACAGGCCGGCGGCGACCAGCGCCGGTTCTTGACGCAGCTCGAGTGGGAGTGGTCGCCACGGATGTTCACCACCGTGTTTGCGGAGCATCAGCGGATCGCCAACCGGCCCGAACAGAACCTGCTCGAAGATTTCATGTCGAACATGGAGGGTGCCCTTGGCGGCTCCGCCAGTGGCGAAGGCCGGCCGGCGGTCGGGTCGCTGAACGAACTGCGGAATATCGCGCGCGATGCGTCGCAGCTGAACGTCACGGCAATGAACCTGGTCGAAGGCGATCCCAATGCCGTCCAGGCGACGGTGGCGATTGCCGGCGTCGCCCTGAACCGGGTGATCACCACACAGGTGTCGCTATCAACCCGTTACAGCTTTTCGGCGACCTCGGACCCGGCGACCTTGGTGTTGGGACCCGGCGGGGTTTCAGCCAGCCAGGAGTTGTCGTTCGTGCCGCGCCATCTCTTCGCGGCCGGCGCGGCCTGGGTGAGTCCGCGACGGATCTACCTCAGCGCCGAAGCCATCCACCGCAGCCGGCGGTTCGGGCAGGTGTACGACGACCACACCGACCTCCTGCGCAACCCGCGCCATCCCGACTGGACGGCGCGCGTGGCCGGGGGCTGGGAGTCTCGCGACAAACATTGGGCGCTGGAGTTTGCCGGCTTTGATCTGCTCTCGAAACACGCGCCCTCGACCTATCAGCTGAGCGCGAAGTTCCGCCGATGAGTCAAGAACCTGTCGGCCTGATGCGCCGTCTTGCCCATCGGCTGCTCTTCGTCGCGGCGGCGCCGCGGCCGGCCGCCACGCAGATCGCCGGCACCGATGATCGGTTCGTGATCACCGGCCTGCTGAACGGCAAGGACGCCGCCAGTTCTCACGCGTTGACGCGGGTGCTGGTCGACGAGGTCGGGCCGGCGCTGGCCGCACACAAGCGCGACTGGAACATCGACAATGTCACCATCCAACGGGGCGTGCCCGGATCGCGCCCGATCGTGTTCTTCTTCGAGCTGACCCGCACCTACGGTGTGGCCGCGTGGCTGTGCCGCATTGCCGGGCAGGCACCGCCGCCACCCTTCCACATCAAGCTCTGCCCGCTTTACGAGGCGATGATCGAGTTGCGGTTTGCGGCCCCGCCGCCGCCCGGCGTGATTGCCGGCGTGCGGGCGATTCTCGATGCGCCGGAGGCGTTCGATCCGCCGGTCCTGATCGGCAGCAGCCTGCAGGTGCGCGTGTATGACGGCGACGCCACCAACGCCGTCGCCGATCGCGTCAATATCTGTTTCCTGGTGAGACGACCGCCCGATGTCACCCGCGCCGCGTGCCAGGACTACTGGCGCCACCAGCACGCCCACCTGGCGCTCGAGAACATGCAATACCTGCGGCTGACTCGCTACCGCCAGGTGCACACCACGGCGACGCCGTTACCCGGGCTCGACGACACCTTCGACGGCGTCGTCTACGCGGAGAAACGATCGTTCCTGCGGCTGTTCCTGGACCTGCTGAAACCCAACACCGCCCGGTTCAACAGCACGGTGGTCGTCGACGAGTGCCACTTCACGGATTCGACGCCGGTGACGCTGATGCGCCGCATCGGGCACTGGTAGCCGAGTCCTGGCCAGCGTCTGGTATCGGCTTCCAATCGGTGCAATCGGTGGCCTACGTCTCGTAGCTGACCTGCCAGAGCATCAGCCCATGAGGCGGCGCCGTCTGTCCGGCTTCGGCGCGATCGCGTGACGCGATGATCCGCCGCATGTCGTCGGGCGCGAGCTGCCCGCGGCCGATGTCCACGAGCGTGCCGGCGATGGTGCGGACCATGTGGCGCAGGAAGCCGGTCCCCGAAATCTCGAGTCGCAGTAACCGGCCGTCGCGCTGCGGCGCTGCCGGCTGCAACGGTGACACCGCGACCGGTTGATCGGTGTCCATGTTCAGCTCGACAATCTCCGCCGACAGCACGCGGCGCACAGTGGTCTTGACGTCGCTGCCGCGGCCCTTGAACGCGGCAAAGTCCTGCTCGCCCACCAGCACCGCGGCCGCGGCCGCCATGCGTTGGAGATCCAGCACGTACGGCACGTGCCACACCACGTGGCGAATGAACGGGCTGGGCGCGGCGCCGTTCCAAATGGCGTAGCGATAGGTCTTGGTCTTGGCGAAGATCCGCGCGTCGAAGCGGTCGAAGGTCTCCTCGATCGCGCGAATGCGGATGTCGCCCGCCTTCAGCCGCGCGTTGAGCGCCTTGAGCAGATCGTCGCAACTGATCGGGTGATCGATGGTGATGCTGGCCACCTGCGCCGCCGCGTGCACACCGGCATCGGTGCGCCCGGCGGCCACCAGCGGATTGGCCGCGCCGACGATGGCCGCGATCTCATCCTCGATGACCGCCTGGATGCCCTGGGCGTTCGCCTGCCGCTGCCATCCTGAATAGGCCGACCCGTCGTACGCGATCGTCAGCTTCAGGGTGCGTGGCACGTGTTACTTGCTGCGCGATCCGGGCTTGACGATCGGCAGGCCCTGCTTGCAGAGCGGGCACTCATCCGCCTGGTAGGTCGGGACGACCATGGGCAGCAGCGCATGAAACGGCACGTCGAGGCCCTGCTTGCCGCCGCTGCGATCCACCACCGCGCAGGCGCCGACGACGACCGCGCCGGCCGCCCGGGCCACGTCCATCGTCTCGCGCGTGGAGCCGCCGGTCGTGACCACGTCTTCCACGACCAGGACCTTCTCGCCGGGCTCGAGCGTAAAACCCCGGCGGAGGGTCAGGGTGCCGTCCTGGCGCTCGGCAAAGATGGCGCGGACGCCGAGGGCGCGGGCCACTTCCTGGCCAATGACAATGCCGCCCAGCGCGGGCGAAAGCACCGTCACCGCACCCAGCGGTCGCACGGCATTGCCCAGCGCTGCACCCAGGGCCTCGGCGTCGCGGGGATGCTGGAGGACGAGGGCGCACTGGAGGTAACCGGGACTGTGCAGCCCCGAGGACAGGCGGAAATGGCCGTCGTGCAGCGCGCCCGAGCGGCGAAACAGGGTCAGGAGGTCGGTTTCGGTCATCAAACGGTAGTATAACGATCGGCCCTCAGCGCCCTGGCGCGCCGTAGCGTGGAGCGCGAAGGCGGCCGAACCCTTCCCGGCCCGGCCACGTCTATGATGAAGGACGGACTTCAAGGCCGGCGGCACCGCTTTTGCTGATACCTCGAATCCAGACCCAAGAATCCTTCGATTGGAGTAGCAGTGTGATGCGTTTTGACCAGCGTTTTTGCGCCCGGGCGGCCGTGACAGCCGGCCTCGTGGCGACGATAGTGTCCGGTTTTGGGCTGACGCCTGTCCACGCCCAGACAACCGCCACTATGCCTCCGGCGCAAGGCCCGGTCCGGCGGATGAGCATCGACGATGCCGTGGCGACCGCGATCGAGCAGAACCTCGACCTGCAGGTCCAGCGCTTCAACCCGCAGTTGCAGGACCTGTCGATCTCGCAGTTCAAGGCCGCCTACACGCCGAACTTCGTCTCGACGATCAGCACCTCGGACTCGACCCAGCCGTCCACCAGCGTGTTGTCGGGCGCGGCCAGCGGCATCACCAACGGCCAGTCGCTGTTCAACTTCGGCGTTTCGTCGCTCACCAACTGGTGGGGCGGCGCCTACGACGTGCGGTGGAACAACGGCCGCAACACCACCAACAACCAGTTCTCGACCTTCAACCCGCAACTGAACTCGTCGGTCAGCGCCACTTACACCCAGCCGTTGCTGCGCAACTTCAAGATCGACGGCGCCCGCCAGCAGTTGCTGGTGAGCCAGAAGAACAAGGAGATCTCCGACGTCCAGTTGCAGCAGTCGGTCGCCGTCACGGTGCGCAACGTGCGCAACGCTTACTACGACCTGATGTATGCGCTCGGCAACCTGGCCGTGCAGAACCAGTCGCTGGAGCTCGCGCGCCAGTCGCTGAAGG
>ERZ1292640.591-Hain-H43-02um-R1-591-length-29707-cov-8_pt1 | contig 29707 bp, 45 predicted proteins | sample MGYA00564404_ERZ1292640 | MGnify/ENA primary metagenome ERZ1292640 (study PRJEB36523, sample SAMEA6512636) | groundwater metagenome | collected 2019-01-08 | study: AquaDiva: Metagenomics assemblies of 32 groundwater samples | reverse complement strand
ATGAAACTAAAGTCTGGCTTTCCTTGCTTTCAAAAGGAATTGCCTCTGCAAGAGAGGTTGCTGACCTTTCTGGAGTGCCTAGAAGCAGAACATACGATGTTCTTGAATCTTTGGAGAAGCGGGGATTCGCAATTACCAAAGTTGGAAAGCCCGTCAAATATATTTCTGTTAAGCCAACTGAAATAATCGAAAAAATGAAGGGTAATGTTATGCAGGAAGCACATGATAAAGTCAAATCTCTGGTAACATTGAAAGAAACTCAAGAATATACTGAATTGGTGCAGCTTCATAATTCAGGCATAACGCCTATTAAAGCCTGCGATATTACAGGCTCATTGAAAGGAAGAGCAAACGTTCTTTCAAGATTAAGAGAATTGCTTGAAAACTCTAAAGATGAAGTTGTAATCAGCACAACTGTTCTTGATTTTGAAGATAAGAGCAGAGTAATCGGAGCAGTGCTTGAAAAATTGAACAAGAATAATATTAAAGTCAAACTTGGCTTATCTGGCGACGTGGAAAAAATAAAAAAGATAAATGCGAAATTTAATTTGAAAGCCAAGCAGATTGAATCAAGCGCAAGGGCGTTTATTTCTGACAAAAAAGAAGCTGTTTTTTTAATTACCCCTGAAAATTCAGATGAAGAAATAGGGATATGGTTTAATGCTCCTTTTTTCACAGAATCCATGGCTGGAATTTTTGAGCATTCAATTAAGAACAACGGATTGAATGGCAGCAAGATTTAAATAAGCAGAGGAAAACATTATTACATGCTGAATATAACTGACGAACAAAGAGATGCAATAGATGCTCAAGTTAGAGAAAGAGTTTTACATGAAATATATTTAAACCAGCGCCAGAAATTTTTACCTGTTGCTGCAATGGTTTTTTGTAGAGCAAGCTTAGGACTTGGTATTAATTTAGAAAACGCCTGTCCGTATATGCGAGATTGTGATAATAAGGCTCATGTTCTTTGCGTTGATAATTCTTATAGGAACTGCCCATATTATACACTGCACTTAACAACAGATTTTCTTGATGGTCAAATAGATTTGGCTCAAGCAGGAATAGAACAAAATGTTTCTTTGCCTGCAAAGTAAAGCGCTCACTCAAATGGTTTGTCCTTTGGACAAATCCTCTTTCAGCGGAGTATGACATCAGAAAACCAAATAAATTATTATCTTCTGCAGCGACTTACTTCTCAGACATCGACTGATTATTTATTATATTTTTATTGTGCCCCCGCATTATTTTACTTGCATGGCAAGATTATAGGGGTATAAAAAATAAATAATAAGAGCATTGTTTTTTGGTAAAATCTATTATAAAAACAACTTGAGTAATCTTAAAGGATTTTTTATTTCAGCCTAATCGTCTCAAGATTTCTTGGCACAGAGGTTTCTATATGAAATTGCTTGTAAAGCGAGGATGCCAAGTCAAGGCATTTTGAAACTTCACCATGATTTACAATTATTTTTTTTGGCTTTGGAATCATTCTGCTGACGTATTGCAAAAGCTCGGTTCTTCCTGAGTGCGCCGATAATCCATTTAAGGTTTCTACCTGCATTTTAACAGAAATTTTTTCATTGCCATTGTCTTTGCCGATTATAACTTCTCTGTGGCCTTCCTGCAATTGCCTGCCTGTTGAACCGATTGGCTGATAACAGCCAAAGACAATTGCATTATTCGGGTTATCAGCTAAATTCTTAAAATATTCAACTGACGCGCCTCCGACAAGCATTCCAGAAGTTGCAATAATTATGCATGGCCCCCCCTCTAAAACTTGCTGCCTTTCAACTGGGCTGCCGATTCTTTTTAAGATATCTGAAACAAAAGGGTTATTATCCTGAAAAATTTGATTTCTGACTGATGCGCTCAAGAAATCTGGATAAGCTGTATGAATTGCGTTAATATCCCATATCATGCCGTCGATATAAACTGGCACTTTTGGAAGCTCGCCTGTTCTGACTGCCTCCTCGACTCTTAGCACAGTCTCCTGTGCATGGCCTAATCCAAGTTCAGGAAGCAAAATTTTTCCGTTCCTCGCAATTACTGCTTTTGCTATTTCAATAAATTTATTTTCAGTTTCCTGCCTCGGCGGCAAAATATCTTCTTTTGCGCCGTATGTTGATTCGATAATCAAAGTTTCAACTCTTGGAAAATGATTTACTGCAGGATCTAGCAATCGAGTCTTTGCATATTTTGTATCTGCGCCGTAAACTAAATTATGCAGTCCGTTGCCAATATTAATATGAACTTGGGAAGCTCCAAGAACATGACCTGCATTGTATAATGTAATTCTTATATCCGGAGTTATATCAGTAACTTCTCCAAAATCTAAAGAAATTGAATGCCTCACCATTTCTTTTACGTCTTCTGCTTTGTATAATGGAAAGGATGCTTGTTTGTATGCTATTCCTATGAAATCTAAAGTTAACAGAGCAGCTATATCTCTTGTTGGCTCTGTTAAATAAACAGGCCCTTTATAACCCATTTTATATAAGTACGGAATTAATCCGGAATGATCCAAGTGAGCGTGCGAAAGTATTACTGCATCTATTGAATTTAAATCTCCGATTTCTGGAAGATTTAGATAGGGAAATTTTTCTGAATCTTCTGTTGCTGCAGGATTTATTCCGCAGTCAAGCAAGACTTTTGAATTTGGTGTTTGCAGCAAGAAACATGAGCGACCAACTTGCCTTCCACTGCCAAGAACAGTAATTCTTACCCAGATATCTTTTTTTTCAGGATTCCACTCATTGTAAATTTTTTTGCCAATGTCATTAAGAAATTTTCTTCTGTAATTATTATTTGCGTATAAAACAGAGCGTATTTTTTCTGTAATTTTGCTTTGAATTGTCGGGCTTCTTCTGACTGAGGGAGTCCACATCGTTGATTTTCTAATATCGTTTAGAATAGCGCCTTGCTTTCCTATAACTAAACCTGGTTTTTTTGCCTCTATAATCAGCGAACTTCGTTGAATGTCAAAGATTATATTCATTATTTCTGCTTCTTCTGGAACAAGTGCACGAATTGTTTTTTCAGTATCTGCTTCTGAAGCAAGAATTGACTGCTCCGCCCGAAGCTCTATCCTTTTCTTGATTTTATCAACTATTGCTCTTATTTTTGTTTCGCTTGTTTTAAAAAATTCTTTATCACGCGTGTATAAAACTATGTTTGCCCCTTCAAATGCCGCGTCGTCTATTATATTGGGCAATTCTTCTTTAATGCTTTTTAAAATGTCTGCCATTTTTTATTTTAAAACTTAAATAATAATTTATTTGTATTCTGCAATAATTTCTTCAGAAACTACATGCTTGATTCCGTCTTTTGTTATGCTGAAGACATCTATTCCATTGCCAGAGCCAACATCTCTTTGAGTAGATGATTTTATGCATTCTTTGGCAAGCTCGATGGCTTCTTTGACTGAAAGGTCTTTTTTATAAGCTCTCTCCAAAAATCCGAGGATATAGGGCATTCCAGAGGAAAAATTCGCATCATAATCTTCAACTTCATCTACTGCACCAGCAGGTTCAATAGAAAATAGAGAGGCTTTTCCATCCTCATCAACACCTGCAATCAAACTTCCAACAATATTTGGAATCATTGTCGGATTTCTTATATTTCTATAAGTCATCATGGCTAATAAGTGTGCAGCTTCCTTGACCGAAGGGCGAGATTTTGTTTTAAGCTCTTTCAACCTTAATTCGGCAGCTAGAACCTTATTGGTCAATTGCAAATCAGCAACACCCCCAGTATATGCCGCAGCAAGATAATCATTGATTTTGTTTATTTTTATATGATTCTTGGAGAGCACTATTGTGCCTGCAGTTCCTCTTCTATCTGCACCAATGATAACTCCGTCTTTGCAAACAATTCCAACTAAACTCGTATTTGATTTTAATATGTTTTGGCTTATATCTTGATTGTTCGAATTCATAAGAACTTATATCCTCTAGTTATTTTTATTGACTATTTCAGTATTTAAGTCTTGCGGTTTTAGTTTTTTTAGGTATCTGATATGGCTAACTGCATTACTTGTAGCTCTCTGCGTTGCAGTTCTCCAGACAGAACGTACAAAATGTGCTACAAGCTACGCAGTTTTCTGTAATTATTAATGCCTCGGAGAAAAGAAGAGAAAGTTAAAGTCAGAGGGCGGCATATCTCTGTTTAGAACAGCCTTATGAAATAATTTCGGGATAGCACAAAATAAATCCTTTCAGTAACCTTTAAAAACCTCATTTATCTTGAAAAATTGAATCTAATTGAAAGAAAGATTTGCTCGCTCTGATAAAGCATACACAAGTCTAAATATTCACAGAAGTAAAGATTGAGTTGCATCTAAAAATGAAATACACAAACAATACAATAGATGGCAAAGTTATCAAATCCGCACGCAGGAAGTCTGCAGTTCTGGCCGCGCAAAAGGGCAGAAAAAATTATTCCTAGTGTCAACTGGCAGCCAGTAAAAGGCAAAGGTCTTCTCGGTTTTATTGCATACAAAGTTGGAATGGCCTCTGTTCTCGTAAAAGACAACACTCCTGATTCAATGACCAAAGGCAAAAAAATAGTTCTCCCTGTAACAATTCTAGAGATTCCCAATATAAAGGTTTATTCAGTCAGATTCTATAAATTCGGAAAAGTCCTGAAAGACGTTATTGTTTCTAATGATAAAGAGTTAAAGAGGATAGTAAAACTTCCGAAGCAAATCCTGCCTTTTGATTTTCTGATACCTAAAGATTATGATGACATAAAAATAATTATTTACTCGCTGCCAAAACAAACTTCAATTAAAAAAACTCCAGACTTAATTGAAATCGCATTTGCTGCAGATGACAAGCTCGCTTTTGTTAAATCTCTTTTAGGCAAAGAGCTCTCGCTAAAAGAATTTTTTACTTCTGATTTAGTTGATGCTCGCGGTTTGACAATCGGCAAAGGTCTCGTAGGTCCAGTCAAAAGATTTGGCATAACTCTAAAGCAGCACAAAACAGAAAAAGGAGTCAGGCGCCCAGGAAGCTTATCTCCTTGGCATCCAGCAAGAGTCACTTTCAGAACGCCCATGGCTGGTCAATTAGGCATGTTCTCACGGGTTCACTATAATCTCAAAGTTATCTCTGCGTCTTCAATTACAGAAAAAGATATCAATCCATCAGGAGGGTTTAAAAATTACGGAAAAATAAAATCAAATTATATTCTAATAAAAGGAAGTGTCCAAGGTCCGCCAAAGAGGCAGGTTTTGCTGACTCAATCTTACAGACCGACTAAATCTCCAGCAAAGAAAAAATATGAACTTATCGAGGTGCTAAGATGAAAGCGCAATTATATTCTCAATCAGGCGAAAAGAAATCAGAAATAGAGCTTCCAGAAATCTTTTCAAGCAAAATAAGAGAAGACCTCGCCGCAAAATCTTCCGAAGTTGAAAAATTCGAATTAAGGCAGCCATATTCTTCATATTCAGAAGCAGGAAAAAGGCATTCAGCATCAGGAACAATCAGCCACTTGAGGCACACATGGAAAGGGCATTATGGAAAAGGAATTTCAAGGGTGCCAAGAAAAACAATGTGGAGGCGCGGAACTCAATTTTATTGGGTTGGCGCAGAAATTTCAGGCTCAAGAGGGGGCAGAATTTCGCATCCTCCACAAGGCATTTACAGCCAGAGAAAAATAAATAAAAAAGAAACAAAATTAGCATTCGCCTCTGCTTTCGCAGCAACAGCAAGCAGGCGATTTGTTCTAAAAAGATATTCAACTCTGAATGAAAATGCGCTTCCAGTTATTCCTTTAGTAATTGAATCTGTTCCTGCAAAAACAAAAGATTTTCTTTCTGTTCTGGAAAAAATATTCGGCAAAGCTTATTCATTAGTGATAAGAAATAAGGAAGTTCGTCCAGGCAAAGGCAAAAAAAGAGGCAGAAAATATAAGTCAAATGCTGGCCTTTTGCTCGTCACAGCTGCAGATGAAAAAGTCAAATGCAAAAATATCGAAGTAAAAGCAGTCAAAGAAATTAATATCGCTGACCTTTATCCTTTAGGCAGGCTCACTTTATATACTAAAAAAGCACTGGAGGAGCTTAAGGACATAAAATGATACTCAAGCCAGTAACATCAGAAAAAGCAGTAAAAATGATAGAATTAGAAAATACTCTTCTGTTCGAAACAGAGCGCAGGGCAAAAAAGCAGGAAATAAAAAAAGAAGTCGAGGAAGTTTTTGCAGTCAAAGTTGAGAAAGTCAGGACTTTGATTCATGGAAACGCAAAATTCGCCTACGTAAGATTAAACAAATTAAATCCCGCGATAGATGTCGCAAATAAGCTGGGGATTATGTAAAATGGGCAAGCGAATAATTTCACAGGCGCGAGGGCATGGCTCTCTGACATATCAAGTCAGAAAAAAAGCATATATCTACAAGATAAAATATCCTATGCACGAGGGAGAAGCAGAAATTCTTGACATTCTGCATTCAGCAGCGCACACAGCGCCGTTGATGAAAATAAAAATAAAAAATGAAATTTTTTACGACCCCGCATTTTCAGGAGCAGTCGTGGGCCAAAAAATAACAATTGGCGGCGAGCCAAAAGAAGGAAATATTCTAATGTTAAAAAATGTGCCTGTCGGGCTAAGAGTTTATAATCTTGAATTAAATCCTGGAGATGGAGGAAAAATGATAAGAGCGGCAGGAATGAGTGCATTAGTTTTCAAAAAATTAGATAACAATAAATTTATTATTTTAATGCCGAATAAAAAAGAAGTTAATGTCAGCGGCGATTGCAGGGTTACCATAGGCACAATTGCCGGCGAAGACAGAAAATTGAAGCCATTTATAAAAGCAGGAAAAATGTTCTATAAGATGAAAGCCAGAAACAAGCTTTGGCCAAGAACTTCAGCAGTCAAGATGAATGCAGTAGACCATCCTTTCGGCTCAGGCAGAGGCAAAAGAATTAAGTCCAAAATAGCAAAGAGAAATGCTCCGCCAGGAACAAGAGTAGGGCATATTCGCCCAAGCAGAACAGGGAGGAGAAAATAAATGAGTTTAGATAAGAGAAAAGACAGAATAGCAATAGTAATAAAGAGGTCACAATAATATGGCAGATGAAATAATAGTAAAATCAAAAGAATTGTTCTATAGAGGCAAACATCTGGAAGAATTGAAAAAACTCGATGTGCGGGAGTTTGCAAAATATCTTCCATCAAGAAGCAGGCGCACGGTTTTGCGAAACTTCGATTCAATAGAAAAATTTGTCAATCTTTGCGAAGAAAAAATCTCCCGCAATAAAAAAATAAAAACTCATTTAAGAGACATAGTTATTGTTCCGAAAATGGTTGGAATGGCAATTCAGGTGTACACTGGCAAATCTTTTAATGAAGTTAGAATCACCCATCTAATGATTGGCCATCGCCTTGGAGAATTTGCATTAACAAGGCAGAGAGTTCATCATGGAAATCCAGGCATTGGAGCCACTAAGAGCTCATCTGCGGAGGCTAAATAAAATGGAAAAACAATACGTTCAAAAAAAAGCAAAAGCATCACAATTGAGCAAAGCAATTGAAAATAAGGATATTAAGAAATCTCCAGATAAGTCTCCTGCCTCTCTCGCTGGTAATTCCACTTCCGCTTCTTCATCCCCTTCTCAATCTTCTCCTGCTCCCCAATCTGCCACTCCAGCATCTTCCTCTCAACCTTCATCTTCTCAAACATCCCCTTCAGCTCCAACAGAAAAAACAGAAGAAAAAGAAAAAAAGCCAAAAGAAGCAGTTAAAGTTAAAAAAGAGGAAGCTATTGCAAAAGGCCTCAATCTTCATGCTTCAAAAAAGCACTGCATGTATATCTGTTCATTTATTAAAAACAAATCCATTGACTGGGCAATTTTGGAATTGCAGAAAGTTATTCAGCTAAAAAGACCTATTCCATTTAAGGGCGAAATTCCCCACAGAAGTTATCCAGGAATGATGTCTGGCAGATATCCTGTAAGCGCATCAAAGCAATTTATTAATATTTTAAAAGCACTAAAAGGCAATGTAATTGCCAATGGCATGGAATTAGAAAAAACCCGCATTTATTTTGGCTCAGCAAATTGGGCTTCCCGCCCTCAGAAACGCGGCGGAGCAAGGTTCAAAAGAACCCATGTCTTGTTAAAGGCAAAAGAATTTAATAGTGAAAATAAAGCACAAATGAAAACCCAAAAATCAGAAAAAACTGAAATAAAGTCGGAGGCGGAGAAATAAAATGGACGAGAAAAAATTTGTGGGTTTTAAGAAAGAAGAACTTGGCGTCAAGGAATATGTAAAAAGAGCTCTCGGCAAGGGAAAAATAAGCAATATCTCAATTGAATATATCCCGGTTGGAGAAAAAATAGTCGTTGCTACAAGCAAGCCAGGTCTCGTCATCGGCAGGCGCGGAGAAAAAATAGAAGAATTGACAAGAGTTATTAAAAAAAGATTTCACTTTGACAATCCTCACGTTGAAATAAAAGAAATTACAGAGCCATTCTTCGACGCTCATCTTGTTGCTGATGAAATTGCCATGGGATTGGAAAGAGAAGGCTCTTTAAAATTCAAAGTCATTGCTTACAAAATGCTTCAGGAGATAATGCGGCGCGGCGCCCTCGGAGTAGAAATAGTCCTTTCAGGCAAACTTCCAAGTGAACGAGCAAGGAGCTGGAGATTTGCCCAAGGTTACTTGAAAAAAACAGGCAATCCTGCAAAAGTAGTTGATAGGGCAATTTCTCAAGCTAAAACACTTCCAGGCATAATTGGAATTAAGGTAAGCATTCTTCCGCCAAAGGCCCACATCCATGACAGAATTGTAATAGACGACGCATTAAGAAAGAAAGTCAGCTTTTTGGAAGAAGCTCCAAAAGAAGTCATTCAAGAAGAAAAAAAGCCAAAGAAAATAAGAAAAAAGAAAGAACAGGAGGCAGAAAATGGCGTTGATTAAACTTTCAGACATAAAGAAAATGAATTCTCAAGATAAAAAGGATAAAATAAAAGAGCTAAAACTTGAATTAATAAAAAGCCACGTTACTGCAAATACAAATATGAAAACCAAAGAGATTAAAAGGGCTATTGCTCGGTTAATTACATTCAACATCCTCCATAAGGAGGAGCTGAATAAGAAGTAATATGGACACAGATCCACGACTAGGATTGCCAACTGAAACAGGAGTATTTGAAGAGATTGCAAAAGGCGAACAGAAAATAAATGTTTCAACTGTATCGCGTAGATACGGCAAAATAACAACCCTTGTAAGCGGATTTGACAAAAACTTCGATATCAAAGGCACTGCAAAGCACCTTAAAGAGCAGCTCGCCTGCGGCGGCACCATCAAGGATGGTGTCATAGAACTTCAAGGAAATCACAAGAAGCAAGTAAAGCCAATACTCATGAAACTTGGTTTTCCAGAAGAATCAATTTCAGATTAATAAAATGGAAAAGAAAAAAACAAAAACAGAAGACAATAAGCAAAAAGAAATAGCAGCGCCAAGCGCGCCAGATAAATTAATTGCAAATAGAGGCAGAACTTTTAAAGGAGTTGTAGTAAAAAAGTTTCCTACTCGGGTAGTTGTTGAATTCGGGCGAGTTGTTTTTGTTCCAAAATATGATCGTTTCTACAAGAAAAAAACAAGGATTCATGCGAGGCTTCCCCAAGGAATAGAAGTTAATGTCAATGATTATGTAAAAGTTGCAGAATGCCGTCCTTTAAGCAAAATTATTCATCATGTGGTCATAGAAAAAATACTTTCTATAGAAGAAGCACATTCAGAAAATTCAGAGGAGAAAAAATAAAATGATAAACCCAGAGCAATTAGAAAAAAATCCAGAAGTTATATTAGTAATAAAAGGAGAACGAATAAACGCGAGATACATAAGCCCGACAGCAAGGCGAGATTTAGGAATAAGAACCGCAGAAGATAATGCAGTTTTTGCTCAAGAAGACACAGAAAGAGAGTATATACAAACGTTGAGCATGCCGTATTCTGATTTAATTGAAGAAGGCAATTTAGTAAGATTAATTGATGATAAAATTTCTGGCACGTTATATTGGCAAACAGGCAGTTTATCTGGCAAGAGAGAAACATTCAGAAAACTTCACAAATTTTTACATTCTCAGGAGGTCGCACAATGATAGCCTTTGAAGACATAGAAAAAAAGTATTTGCAGGCAAGAGAATGTATGGCTGATATTATTCAGGCAGTGTCAACTGATAATTATCCTCCTCATGCTACGTGGATTCATCCTCCAGCAATGGCAAGATGGCTCTACCTTTCAAGCTGTGAATTTTTAAAAGATTATACTAAAATATCTGGTATGTTTAGGTCAGAAAATGTTGAACAAAGTGCAAAAATAGATTTATGGCGAGACGAATTAGACCAAAAAGTTAATCATATATGGAATATAGGACCTGATAGATTTATACAAGAAGCAGTAAAAAGGACACTATCTCCTTCTATTAGGGAGCTCTGTGCATAATGAAAGCAATTAATGCATCGGTCACGCGAGGTTTAAACATCGGCAGTCAAGTTGTTGCTGCAGACAACAGCGGAGCAAGAATAGTTAGAATAACCGGAGTCAAGCACGGAAAAACCAAAAAAGGAAGACAGCAATATGCAAAAGTCGCTGATTGGGTTAAAGTTTCAGTTCGAGCAGGAAAACCAGATATGAAAGGTCAGGTATTTGATGCAGTAGTCATAAGGCAAAAAAAGCCGTATATGCGCCTGACAGGTGAGCGTGTCTGTTTCGAAGATAATGCAGTTGCTCTGCTTAAAGATGAAAAAGGAAATCCAAAAGGCACAATGATTAAGGGGCCAGTCGCAAAAGAAATTCATGAAAGGTGGGCGCAAGTTGCAAAAATCGCGCAATATGTTTTATGAAATCTCATTTTTCATCCCATTGGAATGCAAGCAGGCAGCCGAGGAAGCAAAGAAAATACACTCACAACGCCCCGCTTTCCACAAGGCATAAATTTTTAAGCGCTCAATTGTCAAAAGAATTAAGGAAAAAGCATGGCAAGAGATCCCTTCCCTTAAGAAAAGGCGACGAAGTGCTTGTCATGCGGGGCAGTTTTAAGAAGAAGAAAGCAAAAATCTCTTCAGCTGATCTAAAGAGTTCAATTGTATTCTTGGAAGGATTGCAAAGACAGAAAAAAGACGGAACAAAAGTAAATGTTCCTTTTCACCCAAGCAATCTTCAGATTCAATCTTTAAACTTAGACGACAAGAAAAGAGCAGATTCATTAAAGCCAGCTACACATAAACAGGAGGAGAAAAAATAAAATGCACCAAACAAGAAGAGAATCATCGACAAAATTACCAATTCCAAGAAAAGGAACAAAATACCTAGTCAGAGCCTCAAGCCATATTAAAAATTCTATTCCCGTGCTGATTGCCCTAAGAGATATGCTTAAATTAGCGAGAAACGCAAAAGAGGCAAAAAGCATAATCAAAGAAAAAGAAATAAAAATAAACGGAAAGAGAGTAAAAGACTATCACGAAAGTATTAAGCTGTTCAATATACTCGAAGCAGATAAAACATACGTGTTATCTCTTCTTCCGACTAAAAAATTTATTCTACAAGAATCAAAAATAAATTTCCGCTTATGCAAAGTCACAGGAAAAAGATTAATTAAAGGAAATACAACACAGATTAATTTGCATGACGGCTCAAATCTTTTAACTAAAGAGAAAGCAAATGTCGGCGACTCAATTTATCTCGATTTTGCAGGCAAAATAAAGAAAATAGTTCCATTAGAAAAAGGAAAAGAAGTATTTGTCATTGATGGCAAGCATACAGGCCAGAAAGGCACAATCTCTAGTATAGAAAACAAAAAAGCAGATATTCAATTTAAAGAAGGCGTATTTCAGATTGACTTTGGGAGGGTTGTCGCGCTATGAGTTCAAAATCAGAAAAGCCAAAACCAAAAAAAGCAGAAGAAAAAGTTCAGGCTGAAAATCCAATGAGAAAAATATTCATAGAAAAAGTCCTATTAAGCGCAGGAGCAACTGGAGACAATTTGCTGAAAGCGAAAAAGCTTCTCGAGATTCTTTCAAGCAGCAAAGCTCAAATAATTGCCTCAACAAAAAGAATTCCAGATTTTGGCATTAGCCCAGGTTTAGAAGTCGGAACAAGAGTCACTTTAAGGGGAGACAAAGCAACTGAACTTTTAAAAAGATTACTAAGTGCAATAGACAACAAAATTAAAAAAAAGCAAGTTGTTGAAAATAATTTTTCCTTCGGCGTTAAAGAGTATATAGAAATTCCAGGAATGGAATACCAAAGAGACATAGGGATTCGCGGATTTAATGTAAATGTTGTCTTTATCAGAAAGGGCATTAGAATCTCTTTAAAAAAGATAAAATCTAGCAAAATTCCAAAAAAGCAAAGAGTTTCAAAAAAAGAAATAATCAAATTTATGGAGGATAATTTCAAAACGGAATTTATTTAAAATGACAGCCAGCGACCATAGCAAAATATTAAAGCAGTTGAGAAATAAGCCGGCAGTTATGCAGAAATTCCTGCGCCATTGCAAGCCAAAAGACAGGAAAACAGGAATAGCTGCAAGAAAATGCGAGCGATGCGGCCGCTTTGGCGCTCATCTCAAGCAATATAATCTAAATTTATGCCGGCAGTGCTTCAGGGAGATTGCAGAAGAAATCGGCTTTGAAAAATACAATTAATATGAGTCAAGATAAAATCGCAGATGCTTTGAATCAAATGATGAACGCTCTAAGAGCAGAAAAAGATTCTATAGTTGTAAATGCGCACTCAAAGTTATTGCTTTCAATTCTCGCGCTTGCAAAACTTAAAGGTTATGTTAAAAATTATAAATTAGCAGGAAAATCTGTTTCAATAGAATTTGCAAAGCTTAATGGGTGTAATGCAATAAAACCGAGATATTTTGTTAAAGTTGAAGAAATCGACAAGTATACTAAGAGATATCTTCCTGCAAAAGAAATTGGAATGCTCATCGTTTCAACCAGCCAAGGAATAATGGCTCATCAGACAGCTCAAGAAAAGAATATAGGGGGGAGCTTATTAGCTTATTTTTACTAAATGAAAAAAGAAATTATAGAATCCGCAGATATTCCAGAAGGCACAACTTGCAGATTTTCAGATTCAATCCTCTTCTGCAAGAAAGATTCATTAGAACTCTCTAAGAAGTTTAAACTCCCAAAAGTAGAAATCGAAGTCAAAGGCTCTAAAATAATTTTATCATCTAAAAAAGGAAGCAAGAAAGAGTTTAAAATGATAAAATCAGCAATCGCCCACATAAAAAATATCTTCAAAGGGCTAAAGAATAAATTTACTTATCACCTCGAAGCGTGCAATCTTCATTTTCCAATGATTCTTAAAGTTGAGAAAGATGAATTAGTAATAAATAATTTTTTAGGAGAAAAAGTTCCAAGGCGTGCAAAAATTAGGCCAAAAGTAGAAATTGATGTCAAAGGTTATAAGATTACTCTAACTTCTAATGACCGGGAAGCTGCAGGGCAGACTGCTGCAAACATAGAAAAAGCTACAAAAATCAGTTATAGGGACAGAAGAATTTTTCAAGATGGGATTTTCATTACAGAAAAACCGGAGGATAAATAATGCCCAAGCAATTTTTAAGAGCAGACACATTCAGGTATAAAAGAATTGGAAAAAATAGACCAAAGCTTCAGAAATGGAGAAGACCGAGGGGCAAGCATAATAAGCTCAGATTAAAAAGAACAGGGCATCCAGCATGCCCTTCAATTGGATATGGAACAAAAAGGGTCAATTCAGGAAAAATTTTAGGTTTCAAGCCAATATTAATAAATAATCTTAAAGAGCTCGAAAAAATCGGCAAAGACAACGCAATAATCATCTCTAAGAGAATTGGAGCAAAAAATAAATTAGAAATAATTAAAATTGCAGAAGGCAGAAAAATAAAAATCTTAAATTTAGGAGCTAAAAAATGAATCTCGGAAAGAAAAAAATACTTGCAGCAAGAACACTCGGAGTCGGGAAGGATAGGATAGTTTTTAACATAAAAAGGCTAAGCGACATAAAAGAAGCAATAACAAAACAGGATATCAGGGATTTATTAAACGCTCACGCTATTTTTGTTAAAGAGCCAAAGGGAAGAAAGACAAAAGTTAAGAAAAGAAGCAGAAGAAGAGCAGGAAGCATAAGAAAAAAAATAAAAGGCGGAAAAAGAGAATATATAATTTTAACAAGAAAGCTTAGGGCGCATCTCGCTGAATTAAAGAGAAAAGGCGAAATCACTCCGGAAAAACTTCTAAAAATGAGAAGAGAGATAAAATCACATGCCTTTAAAAGCAAGGCGCACATGAAGGAGGTTATTTCACATAAAGCAAAATGAGAGCAGTATTAAAACGAAGAAGACTTGAAGCAAAAACAGACTACCATGCAAGAGTTTCATTGTTAAAGTCAGTCAAACCGAGGTTAGTCATTAGAAAAACAAATAGGTATATAATTGCTCAATTTGTTGAATCAAAATTAGCACAGGATAAGATAATCTTAGGAGTTACCTCAAAAGATCTTCTCCAAAAAGGCTGGCCAAAAGAAAATGCGGGAAGTTTAAAAAGCAGGGCAGCTGCATATTTAACAGGCGTCATGCTTGCAAAAAAAGCAGCAGGAAAAATAAAAGAAGCAATATTTGACTTAGGATTGCAAAGAAATGTTAAAAAATCCAGAATTTATTCTGCTCTTAAAGGAGTTATTGACGGCGGAGTCAAGATACCTTGCACTGAAGAATCGCTTCCCTCCCAAGAAAGCATTGATTTAAACGAAAAAGTCGGAAGTTTAATAAATAAATTAAAATCAAAATTATAAAATGGAAACACTAAAAAATATTTTCGAGTTACGCGCACAATGGAATGAAGGAGATAGATTCAGAGTTGATGGTATAGCATACTCCTTTCACGGAGGAGTTGATAAAGGCGTATTAGCTATATCTAAACAAAATGATGATTGTTATGTTGAGGTTATTATTCAAGAGCCAAAGGGAACAGATATAAATAATTTAACTGGAAGAATAACATCTCCACAACTTATTAGAAGACATGTTGCTCAACATGATATGGCAAGTTTTGATTTCTATGATGGGATATGGAATGCTTCTTCAAGAGAGGAGGTCACAGCATAAAATGGCAGAAAAAGAAACAAAAAACAAGCCGAAAGATTTGATTGAAGCTGTTCCAGAAGAATTGTCCAAAATAGACTTGAATAAACTTATAGGCGAGGAAGCAGCAGAAGCTCCAAAAGAAGTCAAAAGGCTCACTTCAAGCGAAAGAAGAGCTATTCAAGAAGTAGAAGCAAGAGAAAGGGCCCTTGAATCATGGGTTCCCAAGACGCAATTAGGCAAAGATGTCAAGGCGGGCAAAGAAAAAGATATAGATAAAATTCTTGCATCAGGAAAAAAAATACTCGAGTTCCAGATAGTTGAATCTTTACTAAAATTAGAAAATGACTTGCTCTTAGTTGGCCAGGCAAAAGGAAAATTTGGCGGCGGAAAAAGAAGAGCATGGCGCCAGACGCAAAAGAAAACAATGGAAGGCAATGTCGTTACTTTTTCATGCATGGCAGTTGTCGGAGATAAAAAAGGGCATGTAGGCGTAGGCATAGGAAGAGCAAAAGAAACTCTGCCTTCAAGAGAAAAAGCATTTAGAAAAGCAAAATTGAATGTAATCAAAGTTACAATAGGATACGAATCTCCCGAAGAAAAAGGAAATGAACCTCACACAGTCCCATTCATTGTCCAAGGCAAATGCGGCAGCGTAAGAATAAAACTTATTCCAGCGCCCCGTGGAACAGGGCTGGTTGTCGGAGATGAATGCAAAAAAATTCTAAGGCTTGCAGGAATAAAAGATGTCTATGGCGTAACGCGCGGTCAGACAAGAACAACTATAAATGTCGCAAATGCCTGTATAGATGCGCTAACTAAAACAAATAAAATGAAAATATGATACTTATAATAAGAATTTCAGGGCTTGTAGAAATGCCTAGCAATGCGCAGGAAACATTGTTTAGAATGCGCCTTAGAAGAAAATACTCTGCTGTTTTAATAAAGGATACTTCTGAAAATAAAAAGATTCTTCAAAAAATCAGAAACTTCGTTGCATATGGTCCGATAAATCAAGAGACGCTAATTCAGCTAATTGAAAAAAGGGCGCAAGTTATCGGAAACAATAAAATAGATTCTGCAAAAATCACAGAGCAATTGGAAAAAGGCAGGACTGAGGATTTGGGCATCAAACCTTTCTTCAGGCTTCATCCGCCAAGAGGAGGCATTGATTCAAAGACGCATTTTCCAATAAGAAAAGGAGTTCTCGGTGACAACAAAGAAAAAATTAATGATTTGGTTAGGAGGATGTTGTAAGATGGAATGGAAAGAATTCGATAGGGGAGTTTTTTTAGTGAATGTGCTTGGAATAGTTTTTGACACAAGTAAAAAGAAGATTCTTATAGGTAAAAGAGAAAACGATAGGCACATCAAAGAGTTAACATGGTGTTTCCCAGGAGGTAGGCCAGAATACGGCGAAGAATTGGAAGATTCCCTAAAAAGTGAAATAAAAAAGAAAACTGGACTTAAAGTCGAAAGTCTAGGAGCAGTATTTGCAAAAGCATATCCGGAGAAAAAAGAATTTCTTTCAATATATTATTTATGTGAAGTTATAGGTGGAAAAGAAAAAGCAGGTGAAAAATTTTCTGAACTAAAATGGGTTTCTATAGATGAGCTGCAAAAATATTTTACAACTTCATTTCATCCTAAATTAAAAGAATATCTCATGAACCTAAAATGAAACTAAAAAAACGGCGAAAGTCATCAAGGTTTGCAGGCAGTCAGACAGCAAGGCGTGGAAAAAAGGCCAGAACAAGAGGTTCAGGCAATCAGGGAGGCAAAGGCTGGGCAGGAACAGGAAAGCGCGCAGACCAGAAAAAAACTCTTGTCATAAAAATGACAGGCGGAAATAATTATTTCGGCAAATCAAAAACTCTAAGAAGAGGCAATGTTGCCCCAAAATTAGAAGCTATAAATTTAGGAGATATAGAAATGATTCAAAATTCTTTTCCAAAAAAAGACAGCATTCTGCAATTAGAAGGTTATAAAATACTCGGAGAAGGCGAAATAAAATCAAAGCTAAAAATCAAAGCTTCAGCAGCAAGCAAGTCAGCAATAGAAAAAGTAAGAAAAGCAGGCGGAGAAATTATTCTCAAATACCCTCAAGAAGCAAATTCAAAAGACGAAAAAGAATCAAACAAAGAATCAAAAGCTGAAGAAAAGCCAAAAAAGGAAAAAGCAGTTAAAAAATAAAGTTGTCAATATCATAACTTAAAATTTTTGTAAAAAAAGTCAGTCAAAAAAGCGACTTAATTTTCAAATCCCCATATCCTAACCTTTTTAAACTTCTTTTTTTTGTATCTTTCATGGATATTAAAAGTATTTTATATAATCTCCCAGAGGTAAAGTCTCCTATTGAAAAAAAGCTTAGCTTCAATGTTAAATTAAAATGGACAATTATTATTTTGCTCGCTTTCTTCATCCTCGCAAATATCTCTCTTTATGGCTTAGGCCAGAATTCTTTAACTCGTTTCGAATATCTCGCCACAATTCTCGGCACTGATTTTGGAAGCATAATCAGCTTGGGTATCGGTCCAATTGTCATGGCTTCAATTATTTTGCAGTTGCTGGTCGGTTCTGGTCTTTTAAGTATAGATACTACAACTTCTGATGGCAAAAAAATGTTTCAAGGCATACAAAAAATCGGCGTTTTTATTTTCATAATCTTTGAAGCAATTGTTTATGTGGTCATGGGGGGATTGCAGCCAATTAGTCCAGCGTACACAGGAATTCTTATTTTCCAGCTTATGCTGGGCGGCTTAGCAATTCAGTTTATGGACGAACTTTCTACAAAATGGGCGCTCGGCTCAGGAACTTCTTTATTTATAGTTGCAGGAGTAGCTTGGAGGCTTTTTGCAGGTTTATTCCAGTTTATAACTCCTTCAGCAGGCGCAGCAGCTTCTCAGATAAACTGCCTTGCAGACTTTTCAGGAACACCCTGCGCGGGAAAAATCCTGGTTATTCTTCAATCAATAGTGAATGGCGACCCTCGAGGCGCTCTAAGCGCTTTTGCAGTTATTGCAGTTACAGCTTTAATTTTCCTGGTAGTTGTTTGGGCTCAGAATTTGAAAATTGAAATTCCTCTAAGCTACGAGAAAATAAGAGGATATAGTATGAAATGGCCTCTTGCTTTTTTTTATGCTTCAGTTATTCCAGTAATCTTAGTTGCAGCTCTTACAGCAAATCTTCAGCTTTTCGGAGGTCTGCTGCAAAACTGGCTTGGGCATCCAACATTATTAGGCGACTTTCAAAACGGCAGGGCAGTTTCCGGCTTTGGCTATTGGATAAGCAATTCAAATATTCTTGGCAGCGCAATTAGTGGCAGTTTGCAGACTTCTCAGATACTGCAGGCATTTACTCATCTTATATTCTTCATGACTTTTTCAGCAATATTTGCAGTTCTTTGGGTAAAAACTTCAGGCATGGACGAATCAAGCCAAGCAAAAAAAATTCTTGCTTCTGGTCTGCAAATTCCAGGATTTAGAAAAGACCAGAGAGTTTTGGAGTCAATCTTAAAAAGATATATTCTTCCATTAACAGTAATGGGCGGCTTAGCAATTGGAGCACTCTCATCTTTTGCAGATTTTCTCGGAGCACTCACATCGGGAACAGCAATTCTTCTCGCAGTCATGATTACTTATCAGCTGTATCAAAACATTGCCCAGCAGCACGCAGTTGATATGCATCCCGCCTTGAGAAAGATGATGGGATAAAATAAACTTTGAGTAGCTGTTAAAACCGCCTCTAACTAAACAGTCTTCTTCACTACAAATAGTTCAATTTAAAAACATCTTTCTCCTTATACCCATAGAACAAAAATGAAAGGAATGAAAATATTGATTTTAGTAATGCTTCTCACAACAGGAGTTGCAATTTTATGGAATAATCTTCCTATAATTAAAAACACAGTTCATGCAGCTTTAGACCCGACTATTGGAATATTTTTAGATTGGAACGTCGCAATTGGAATGCTGGTAGTAACTGCTATTATTGTTCTTATCACAACTCTTCTGCAAAAATATACCACAGACCAGCAGACTTTAAAGGAGCTTAAAGAAGAGCAAAAACTCCTAAGCGAAGAAATGAAAAAATTTAAAGAGCATCCAGAAAAAATTATGGAATTGCAAAAAAAGCAGTTTGAATTAATGGGCAAAACAATGCCCCTTACAATGCGCCCTTTAATCTACACAGCAATTCCATTTGTTTTGTTTTTCAGGTGGTTTAGCGATTATTTTATAGCCAATCCTGTAAAAGTCTTGGGAATGAACTGGTTCTGGGCATATTTCCTCGCAAGCATAATTTTTTCAACAATTTTCAGAAAGGTTTTGAAGGTGCATTAAAATCAAAATGTTTATATAGTATATAGCTATATACTAATTATGGTAACCACAATACAAGTAGATGAAAAGACAATCCTGCTTTTAAAGAAACTGAAGGCTTTTCTAGACGCCTCTTCCTATGACGAAGCAATAACAAAAATAGCAATAAGGCATATGAAACCTCGAGAATCAATGGCCGGCTCCCTGAGAAAATATACCCGAAGGTTAGAAAGATCGGAAATATTAAAAGATCTTAGAGACAAAAATGACAGACTATAATTTAATTGATTCATCAATATGGATTGATTACTTAGTGAATGGTAATCATAAGGAATTTATAGAAACTAAAGGGAAGCTTCTTTTGGCGACAATTTCTTTAATAGAAATTAAGAAAAAACTTTGCAAATTAAAGATTCCACTGGAAGAAATTAATCGAAAAATAGAATTTATAAAAAAGCAGAGCATATTGATTGTTTTAGACGAGCATATAGCTCATAAAGCTTCAGAATTTGTAGTCGAGAATGATATGCCCGTTGCAGATTCTGTTGTTTATGCATCCTCAATTGAAAATAATGCTCTATTGCTCACCCTAGACAATGATTTCAGAGGATTGAGCAATGTGAAGATATTGTAAATCTTTTTTAATTCGGTTTAACCTGCTTAAAATCAAACTTCTATTTCCAACGCAATAGGACAATGGTCGCTGCCAAAAACATCTTTTAGAATACTGCTATTTTTCAAAGTATCCCTTAAGCACTCGCTCATAACAAAATAATCTATTCTCCAGCCAATATTTCTCGCTCTGCAATTATTTCTGTAAGCCCACCAAGTATAATTTCCTTTATTTGAATTAAATTCTCTAAAGGTATCTACAAATCCTTCTTTTAAGAAGCCATCAAACCATCTTCTTTCTTCATCTGTAAAGCCTGCATTCTCTTCATTCTGTTTTGGATTTTCAAGGTCAATCTCTTTATGTGCAACATTAAAGTCTGCAGCAATTACAACTGACTTAATTTTTTCTAATTTTTTGCATAAGTTCAAAAACGCTTCATCGAATTTCATTTTAAAATCTAAGCGTGTTAATTCTCTATGAGCATGAGGAAAGTAAGCATTTATTAAAAAGAAACCCTTAAACTCTAAGAAAATAACTCTTCCCTCTTCAGACAGAATTTTCTCTTCAAATTCATTAATAATCTTAATCGGCTTTATTTTACTATACACAGAAACTCCAGAATAACCTTTTTTATTGCTAAAGCAATGAAACGCAAAGTAATTTTTTAATTCCTTCAACTCATTAGGAATTTTTTCTTCAGAAGCTTTAACCTCCTGAAAGCAATAAATCTCTGCTTTTTCATTTTCTATAAAATCCATAAGCCCTTTTTTAACGCACGCACTAATACCTGCAACATTCCATGAGACAATCTTCATTATTCTATTAAGAATTAAGGATTTAAATTACTATCTAAGATATATTTTTCGGAACATTAAATAAAGTGCATTAAATTTTATTTTTGAAAAGAGTTTTCTAAGTTTGTTCAAGAATCTGTCTTTTTCTTAAAAATTTAAGTTTCAATAAGAATATAAAGCATAAATTTAATGAAATATTGAGGCGATGGCGCTTCAGATGCCTAATTCTGAGAAAATAAATGATATACACAGAAACATACAGAGCAGTTGAAAAAGCGAGAAAGAAACCAACTTATTTGAGAACAAATGAGTTTATTCACACCAGACTATTTGATTATGATTTACATACCATGCTTTTAGAAATGGGTCCAAATTGCAATTTGCATTGCTTTCATTGTTTAGATGAATGCGGACCAAATAGAAATGGTTTGCCTGACCCAGAGATTGTTCGCAACGCAATAACTGGAGCTATTAGGGCAGGAGTTTTGAAAGTTTGTTTAACAAGCGGGGAACCACTAAGAGAAGAAAACAAAGAGGCAGTTGCCGCAGCTGTCAGATATTCAAAATTTATTTTAACTAATCTGGTCACCAATGGCACATTTGCAAGCACATACGATAATGCAATCAGTTGGCTGTATTTTTTAAAGAAAGAAGGCTTTGATTTATCTTGCAAATCAAACAACTTAAGCATTAGTTTTGGCAGTATGTATCCGACAACTCAAAGTAATTTCAGATTTATAAATGATGCTTTAAGAGTAATTTATCCATTCACTGATTTAGGACAGAGAGTATTTTATAAGTTCATTGGAATGGGTGACATAAAGGACACAAAAAGAGTAAATGAACTAATTGTTACAATAAATGAATCTTTTGGAAAAAGGAGAAGTGAAAGAATGGGAAAAGTCGGAATTGAAGATGCAGTATTAGTTTATCCTGCTGAAGGATTTAGACTTAATCATGATGAAATTGAAAAATATACTCCTGGTCCAATAAGAATCGTAATTGGGCAAGTTGAACCTTATGGAAGAGCTGCCAATCTGCCTCTATTTCAAAGAATAATGCCTGTAAGGAGATTAGAAATTGAAGATATACTAATGGAACACGCGCCTGTTACAGATTTTCATGTATTTTACAATGGAGATGTTCATTTTAGCAATAATGGAATATTAGGAAGAGATAGGCCATACGGAAATGTTAGCTGCGAACATCTTGGAATAATATTGCATAGAATGAGAATGGACCCATTATTTCAAGGATTTAAAATTGGAGGCACGCCTTTATTATATCATGTTGCTCAAGAAATAGATACTAATTTTCAAGTTGAAGGCAGGACAAATTATGATGTGAGCAGGACCATATTTGGTAAACCTAAATTAGTTAAGGAAATTAGAGAGTTTTTTACAGCAAATGGCGTTGTTGATTCATATAAGAAATTTATTGAATCTCAAGACCTTCGCAAATCAGGTTTTCATCCCCGAGAATTTATATCTCCTCAAAAAGTATAAACTTCACTTCAAAAACTTTTTCAGCTCTTCGCCATGCAATCGAACAAGCCTTTCATCAGCAGTTTTGACATATCCAACATCAAATCTTTGAAAATCAAAATTTTTCTCCAAAAGCTCTTTGAATATTTTTAATGCAAACTTTATTCCTTCTTCAATAGTCATATCTTCTCTGTAATCTTTTCTCAATATCTCCTTTATTTTTTCGTCATTCTCCCCTATAGCATTTGCTTTATAAGCAAAATAATTTCCAGTTACATCAGATGTGTATAAATGCGCCTGCCCTTTGTTCGCTCCTCCCAGTAAGAAAGCAGCTGCAAAGGGCCTTACTCCCCCATACTGCGTAAACATCTGTTTTTTGTCTGCAATCATTCTCATTATTGATATTGGCTCTATAGGAGAACCATAAGTAACTTTATTTTGCTGAGCTAATACCTGCGCAGCATCAATTAATACTCGTGCATCAGACAAAATTCCTGCAGCAGTTGCTACAATGTGCTCATCTATTTCAAATATCTTGTTTGCAGATTCAGGCGCAATTAATTTATCTCTTATTCTTCTATCTGCAATTATAACAATTCCATCTTTGCAGACAAGCCCTATGCTTGCGCTTCCCAATCTAACTGTTTTTTCTGCGTATTCAACCTGCAGCAAATGTCCGTCAGGAGAGAACATAGTCGCAGCTCGGTCATAGCCCATTGCCTGATGCTGCATTTCTGTTGGCATATCCATTTTTAGAATTTCCTCTTATAACTTTCTAGAATAATGCGTATTTAAGCTTTACTCATTTTTTCTTCTGGCGATTTAAGCACAAAAAACCGCAAATAGAAATCTTTTTAAACCCTGCAAAATACTTCTCTTTATAAACAAGATAAAAGACAACAGAAAATTATCATTATTCTGTTATCTGCTAATATTAAATGAAAAACGAAATTAATGAGGCACACGAAGCCCACGAAGAATCTTCTGAAGAAATAACCAAGAAGCGGAGAATAGTAATTCCTGGAGAAGTAATTGTCTCTGGAGAAGACTATCTTCCAGGAGAAGGCGTGCGAAGAGAAGGAAACGACGTTCTTGCCAGCAGATTTGGCTTGGCTGAAGAAGCGGGTAGAGTTATCAAAGTAATAGCTCTGACCGGTGCTTACATTCCTAGGCGAAACAATGTTATTATAGGCAGAGTATTCGATATCACATTCAATGGATGGCTTATAGACATAGATTCTGCTTCATCTGGATTTTTACCAATCGACGAATCTCCAAGATTTATCAATAAAAATGAAATGAACCAGTTTTTAGCAATTGGCGACGCAATCGTGGCTAAAATATGGTCTGTAAATGCCAAGGGAACAGATTTGACACTAAAAAGCAAAGGGCTCGGCAAGCTTGAAAAAGGATTTATTTTCAGAGTAATTCCGAACAGAGTGCCGAGAATAATAGGCAGAGAGGGCAGTATGATTTCACTAATAAAAGAAAAAACAAGCTGCAATATTACTGTAGGTCAAAACGGTTGGATTTGGATATACGGCTCTTCAGTCGAAGCAGAAATAAAAGCAAGAAGGGCAATAGAGTTCATAGCAGAAAAAGTTCATGTCTCAGGTTTAACAGAAATAATGGAGGAATGGTTTGAGAAAAATAAATAAAATGGCAAAAGAAAAAGGAACATTTAAACGTCCAAGCGGCAGAGGCTTGGCAGAAATAAGAAAGATGACTGCTAAGGTAGGCGTAGTGCCAAATGCAGATGGCTCAGCAATGTTTTCATTTGGAGATACAATTGCAATAGCCGCAGTCTATGGCCCCAGGCAGCTGCATCCGCAGCATATGCAAGACCCTTCAAGAGGAATTTTAAGAGTTAATTATGACCTATTAAGTTTTTCAGTCTATGAAAGAAAGAAACCAGGACCTTCGAGGCGCTCTCAAGAAATTTCAAAAGTTACAGAATGGGCGCTTCTTCCTGTTCTTGATTTAAAAGAATTTCCCAATACAGTTATTGACGTCCAAATCTATATTATTCAAGCAGATGCTGGAACACGAACAGCAGGCATCAATGCAGCTTCTCTTGCTCTGGCTCATGCAGGCATTCCCATGAAAAATCTCATTTGTTCAATTTCAGTGGGAAAACAAGACAAGAATCTGATTGTTGACTTAGACAAAGATGAAGAAGATTTTGAAGAAGGCGAAGGTGCAACAGATTTTCCAATAGCAAAAATTGCAAATTCTGACAAATATACTCTTCTTCAGTTAGATGGAAAAATTCAGCCAGATATGGCAAAAAAAGTTTTAGCTCTTGCAGATAAAGCCTGCGAAGAAGTTTATGAAGTTCAGAAAAAAGCACTGAAGGAGGTAATTGAAAAATGAGTTCAATGGAAGGCTCAAATTTAACAATTGAAACCTTGAAAAAGATGTTCGCAGAAGGCAAGCGCTTCGACGGCAGAGGGCTGGCAGATTATCGAGATATTGAAGTCATTTCTGATATCTCAAATAAAGCAGAAGGCAGTGCGCGCGTCAAACTTGGAAAAACAGAGGTTTTAGTAGGGGTCAAATTAGAAATCGGTGAGCCTTATCCAGACTCTCCTGACAAAGGAAATTTAATGGTTTCTGGCGATTTATTGCCGATAGCATCCCCAAGATTTGAAGCAGGTCCTCCAAAATTCAAAGCCATCGAACTTCCAAGATTAGTTGACCGCGCAATCAGAGAATCGGGGATGATTGATTTCAGCAAGCTTGTTATAACTCCAGGCGAAAAAGTTTGGACAGTAATAATTGATATTTATCCTATTAATGACGACGGCAATATAATTGACGCAGCGACAATCGGAGCTGTTGCAGCATTGAAAAGAGCAAAACTTCCAGCCTTGAATGAAAAAGGAAAAATAGATTATGATAAACCTGCAACAACCTCTCTGCCTCTTTCAAAAGAAACAGCCCCGCTAACATTCACTTTTTTCAAGCTTGGCGATTCAATAATTTTAGATCCGACAAGAGAAGAAGATGAAGCGTGCGAGGGGCGTATTGCTCTGGCAATCTCAAAATGGTCAGATCAGTACATGATTAATTCCTGTCAAAAAGGGGAAGAAATGCCTTTCTCACGCGAAGAATTAGAGAGAATATTTGACCTTCTCCCTAAAAAATATGAAGAGATTAACGAAAAGCTTAAAAAGTTTCTTTAAAACATTAAATAATGGAACAACATCAATTCACTAAATATGAGATTGCAAGAGTTATTGGAGCAAGAGCTCTGCAGATTGCGATGGATGCTCCTCTTCTTTTAAAGATTTCAGATGAAGAATTAAAGCAGATGAAATATAATCCAATTAGCATTGCTGAAAAAGAATTTGAATCAGGAGTCCTGCCCATTGCAATTAGCAGGCCAGTTCCAAAAAAAAGAAAAGAAAAACTTGAGGTTATAAAGGAAGAAAAAGTCTCTGACAGCGAAATAGTTGCAAAAGAGCAGGAAGTTGAGAAAGAAGTTATTGAAGACGCCGAAGAAATCGGCCTTGTTGAGCCCGAAGAAGAAGTTACGGAATTAGACACCGGCGCAGAAGAGCAGTAATTTTTTATAAATCTGCAGTATGCAAAACTTTAAATTCTGAATTTCATTAATACAGAAAACTGCGTAGCTTGTAGCACATTTTGTACGCAGTTTTCTGTCTGGAGAACTGCAACGCAGAGAGCTACAAGTAATGCAGTTATCCATATTTTAATGTCCTTAAAAGATCACCAAAAACAAGTAGACAATTGGGCGCATCAATTTGTAAAACCCTATTGGGAGCCATTAGCTCAAATGGCTCGTTTAGCTGAAGAAACAGGTGAAGTTGCCCGAGCAATGAATCATTATCACGGCGAAAAAAAAGTGAAGGAATCAGAAGGCACACCAAACTTGGGGCAAGAATTAACAGATGTTATTTTTACAGTTTGTTGCATCGCAAATAGCAATGGTATAGATTTGCAAAAAGAATGGGAAGAGATGATGCAAAAAAAGCATTATGGTCGAGATAAGAATAGATTTGAACGACAGCCCAAATAATCATCCTTAAAAACTTCAATTTCTTTATAATCTTATGCAAATAAAAGAGGTAAGCGCAAGAAAAATCAAAGATTCTCGGGGCGAGGAAACTATAGAAGTTTCAGTAAATGGCTGCAAGGCATCCTCGCCATCGGGAAAATCAAAAGGAAAATATGAAACTCCCTCTTATTTTCAGAGCTTAGACTGGAATATCCAAGCAATAAAAAAATTATTTATCAAAACAGAAATAAACTCTTTTTCAGACTTGGAAAAAGTTGAGGAATCAATTGCATATCTCTGCGATTTTGAAAGTGCAAAGCAATTTGGTGCAAACGCTCTCTTTGCATTAGAATCTGCAATTCTAAAAGCATTGGCAAAATCACAAAAAAAAGAGCTTTGGCAAATTATTAATGAAAAAGCAAAAAAAACTCCAATTCCTGTCGGCAATGCAATTGGGGGCGGGATGCATAGTCTAAAATTCGAAGAGCATCCAGCATTTCAAGAATTTTTGCTTATTCCAAAATCTCGATCTGCGAAAGAAAATGTAAAAATAATGCGGAATATTTATAATAAAATTGGAAAATCGTTAAAATTAAAGCAAAAAAACGATGAGGGTGCCTGGCAATGCACTCTGAATGAAGAGGAAATTCTGGAAGTTTTGTCAAAATTTAATGAACAAACAAATCTCGGAATTGATGTTGCTGCCTCATCTTTTTTCAAGAATAATCTTTACAATTACAACGAACTCTCTTTAGGAAGAATTGACCAGATAAAGTATATCAATAAACTAATGGAAAGATATAATTTGGTTTATGTAGAAGATGCTATAGAAGAGGAAGATTTTGAAGGATTTTCTAATATTAACAAAGAAAAATTAGTTGTTGGGGATGATTTGACCGCAACAAATATTAGTAGACTGCAAAGGGCAATAACAAACAAATCAATTAATGCAATAATAATCAAACCAAATCAAAATGGCTCTCTAATTGAATTAAAGAAAATTTTTGATATCTGCAAAAAAAACAAAATAAAAACAATTCTCTCGCATCGCTCCGGCGAGACGATGGATTCTGCTTTGGCTGATTACGCCTTCGGCTTTCAGGCAGATTACATAAAGTGCGGAATTGCAACAAAATGGCGAGAGGTTAAATTGAAAAGATTGATTGAAATTGAAAAGAGTTTGAAAAAATAACAGAAAAACAAATCTTTATAATCTTCCCAATCTTATTATCCTTATGAAATCCGATATGACTACTACAACTTTTCAGCTCGAAGGCTACAAAGTTGTTAAGAATTTAGGCATTGTGAGGGGAATTATAGTAAGGTCGCGTTCTATAATCGGAAATATCGGAGCAGGGATACAATCTTTATTTGGCGGCAATATCACACTTTATACTGAGCTTTGCGAACAGGCGAGAAAAGAATCTTTTGAGATGATGATAAAACATGCTGAAAAGCTCGGCGCAAATGCAATTATCGGAGTCAGATACGATGCAACAGAAATTGCAGCAGGAATCACTGAAGTCATCTGCTACGGGACTGCCGTTGTTGTGAAAAAATAGATTTTTTCAGAAGCATTTAAAAACCCCATCCATCTCAACAAATTAATGCCTATCGCAAGAAAAGCAGAAGATTAGCACGTACCGGCTGAAATAAACCCGGAGAAACCCGTGCGCTAATTATATTAAATTAAAATGGCAAAAACAAAAAAAACCGAAGATTCTGAAAGCGAAGAAGAAGAAAAACCTTCCAAAAAGCTAAAGAAAGAAGTCTCTGAAAAAACTGAGAAGGCAGAAAAAAAAGCAGATTCTCCAGAAGACAAAAAAGCAAAGTTAGCAAAACTTCTCGAAAAAGCAAAAAAGCTCGAAAGCACTGTTGAAGAATTAAAAGAAATTGATTTAAAAAAGAAAGTCAAGCCAGAGGAAGAAGAGAAAAAAGAAACACTTGTTCCAATGGAAGATTATCTTAAGGCTTCTATTCATCTTGGGACAAGAGTTATAACGCCGGACATGCGTAAATATGTTTATAGGAGAAGAGCAGACGGGCTGGCAGTTTTCAACACTGCTTTGCTGGATGACTTCATCCGCGAGGGCGCAGACTATCTTGCAAAATTCGCACCTAAAGATGTTATTGTCGTCTGTAAAAGAGAAGCAGGATGGAAAGCAGTTCAAAAATTTTCCGAAGTTACAGGAATTCGCTGCTTCACAAAAAAATATCCGGCAGGAATTTTAACAAATACAATACTCGAAAATTTTATGGAAACAGAATTAGTTTTAATCTGTGACCCGTGGTTGGACAAAAACGCGCTGAATGATGCAAATCGTATCAAAATACCTGTTTTATCAATTTGCGATACAAACAACTTTGCTCAAGGCATCACAAAAATAATTTCAGGCAACAATAAAAGTGCAAAATCTCTGGGCATAATATTTTATCTTTTGGCAAAAATATATATCGAAAAAAGAAAGATGGATGTTCCTGTTCCCCCAATTCAAGATTTTATTGACGATTGGGATAGTTTAGTGCCGCCGAAATAAAAATCTATATTTGATATATGAGAAACATAGTTTATAAAGACTTTAGATATTTAATAAACTATCGCCCTAGAAAGAATATTTTTCAATACACAAATCTTTTATAAGCTGTCTATAAAAATGTATCAGATGGTGATGAAGCATCTTCTTGAATCGCAGCAATTCGACCAGAAGCTTTTGTTCCATCTTTTTTCGCAGGCAGAATTATTCCGCAGGAATCCTGCTCTCAAGCCATTAAACGGAAAAACAATGGCAACTCTTTTTTATGAACCTAGCACGAGAACAAGATTAAGCTTTGAATCTGCTATGCTAAGGCTTGGAGGGCAGGTCATCAGTACCGAAAATGCCAAGGAGTTTTCTTCAGCTGTTAAAGGTGAATCCATCGAAGATACCGCTAGAATTGTTTCCGCTTATGCAGATTGTATCGTTATAAGACATTATGAAGACGGCGCTGCAAAAAAAGCTGCATCGGTTTCTAAAGTCCCTATAATTAATGCAGGCGATGGTAAGGGCCAGCATCCAACTCAAGCATTGTTGGATATTTATACTATTTTCAAAGAAATTGGAAGAATAGAAAATATCAAAATTGCCATGGCAGGGGATCTCTCTTCTGGAAGAACCGTGCACTCATTGAGTTATCTTCTTGGAAAGTTTAATAGTATAGAAATAATTTTTGTTTCTCCAAGAAATCTTAAGATGAAAGATGAGATAAAAGATTATCTCTCTCGCCACAATGTGAAATTTAGGGAGGAGGAAGATCTCAATAAAGTCATCTCCGAAGTCGACATTGTATAGATAAGTGCATGGGATAGATTACACTAAACAATTAAAAAAAAGAAAGA
>ERZ1292640.590-Hain-H43-02um-R1-590-length-29707-cov-11_pt1 | contig 29707 bp, 22 predicted proteins | sample MGYA00564404_ERZ1292640 | MGnify/ENA primary metagenome ERZ1292640 (study PRJEB36523, sample SAMEA6512636) | groundwater metagenome | collected 2019-01-08 | study: AquaDiva: Metagenomics assemblies of 32 groundwater samples | reverse complement strand
GGCGGCACCAACGAGATCATGAAGGACCTGATCGCGCGCAAGGTGTGCGGATAAGACACTTTGAGCGCGCTGGCGAGGAAATCCGGAGGCTGGGCCGCCTGCGGCCCTCATAATGGGGAAACCCCCGGGCGTACGTGAACCCGGGGCCACAACCGACCAAACGCATCAGGGAGCTTGCGCTGGCGCTGCACCGCACGCCAGGATCCGAAGGGAGCGAATCTCGTCATGAAACTGTTGCGGCTACCACGCTCGAAAGTCCAGCTTGGCGCTCCCCTGCCCTGGAATGTGCGGGATGAAGAACGTCATCTCCTGCTGTCCAGAGGTCATGTCATCGAGAGCGAAGAACAGCTGGAGGCGCTGCTGGAGCGCGGTGCCTTTGTGGATGCAGAAGAAGTCAGATCGTCGCTGCTGGTCGCGCATCCGGGGCAGCAGCAGGCGGTGGCCGCGCCGCTCAATCTTTTTGCCTACTGGGATCAAACCACCGAGGAGCTGAAGAAACTGCTGACCAACGTGGAGAAGCAGTCCGATTTCCCCAGCCACGCGGATCAGTTCGCACGCCATCTGGTGGAACTGGTCGACCTCAACCCCGACTACGGCATTTACCGCTGCGTGCGCCAGGACCACGGCCAGCATTTCTATTACGGCTACCTCCACTGCGTGCATGTCGCCACGCTGGCCATCCTGACGGCCCGCCACCTTCACTGGACAAGCGATCGCACCATGAGTCTGGTCAAGGCGGCGCTCACCATGAATCTGCCCATTCTTGGCCTGCAAGGCCAGATCGCCGGACAAGACGACCCCGTCACCGAAAAACAGCGCGCTGCGATTCGCCAGCATCCCACCGAGTCGGTGGCGCTGCTGGAGAAGGCTGGCGTCAAGGATGCCGACTGGCTTTCCGCCATCGCGCAGCACCACGAACGCAGCGATGGCACCGGCTACCCCACCGGAGCGACGGACATCTGCGAAATCGCGGCCGCGTTGCGGATGATCGATGTCTTCATGGCAAAAATCAGCCCACGCGCCATCCACCCGGCGCTGTCGCCGCAAGAGGCGGTCCGGGAACTCTACCGGGCGGACAAAGGCGGCCCCATCTCCACGGCCTTCATCAAGGAGTTCGGCATCTATCCGCCCGGTGATTTCGTCAAACTGGCCTCGGGCGAACTGGGCATCGTGGTTCAAAGAACCGAGAACGCGCGTGCCCCCATCGTCGCATCGATCACGGACACGAACGGTCATCCCGTGACGCGGACATTGCGGCACGACACGGGCCAGGCTGAATTTGCCATCACGGGCAACGTCACCGACAAGATGCTGTTGAAGCATCTGGCGCCGGAACGCCTCTATGGTTTCTCCAAGGCCCAGCTCATGACGTATGCACCGCTCGCGGTGTCGCATTCCTGATCGGCAATCAGCGGCCACAGGCCGACACTTGAATGTTCGTCCCATGACGCTCAGGGCGTGCGCTGGTTACCAGTGAAGCCGGACTCGCACCAGGCCGGTCAAGGACGCTGGCACGAGGTACTTTGCAGCATCAGGGCGCCGGCACGGGCTTTGCCAGATGCACTCTGTTCCGCCCCGCTTTCTTGGCTTCATACATGGTGGCATCGGCCAGATCCAGGATGACGTCGAGATCCATTTCCTGGGCAGCAAACAAGGCGACGCCCACACTGGCCGTGCAGTGATGTTCCACCACCGTGTCCAACTGGCCTTCCGACTGAATGGGCAGGTGGTAGGGCTCGGCCAGTCTTGCACGGATTTTTTCGGCAATCAGCATGGCCTCCGAGGTGGCGACGGCTTCATCGCCGTCCAGGTCAATCACCAGAACGACGAACTCATCGCCGCCGAAACGGGCTACGGTGTCCACTTCACGCACACTCTGCTTCAACCGGGCCGCAACTTCGATCAACAGCAAGTCGCCTGCCGCGTGCCTCTGTGAATCGTTCAATGACTTGAAGTTGTCGAGATCCAGAAAAATCAGTGCGCCATGCCGCTCGGTGCGCTTGTTGCTGGCGATGGCCTGATGGAGACGATCCATCAGCAGGCGACGGTTGGCCAGCGACGTGAGCGGGTCGTGAAACGCCATCCGGCGGATTGTCGTCTCCAGTTTTTTCTGCGCTTCATGCATGGCGTTGAATTGCCCGGCCAACCGGTCGATCTCGTGTATGCCTGAGGTCGTCGGCGCATGAACGTCATGCTCTTGCAGGGTGGCTGCATCAGCGGCGGCGCCCAGTGCCTTGAGGGCCTGCCGTACGTGACTGCTGAATATCCATGCCAGGAGCAGGCCAGAACCAATGAAACCGACCAGAGACAGCGCCACCAGGGTCAGCAACCGATACAGATCACGGTACAGAACATCCTTGGTCATCGCCACCACAACGGTCCACCCTGTGGTGTCCGACTTTTCGTAAGCCAGGAATGTGGGATTGCCTTCGAGCGAACGGCTGGCCATCGTGCCTCGCCCATGGCTGGCAATTTGCTGCCGCAGATCATCCGTCGCCTTACGGGCAATCATCCTTGCCGGGCTGAGATTTCTCGCCACGACCGTATCCTGCGCATCGAGCACTGTCGCAATCCAGTCGTCAGGCAACTTTTGTTCGGCCAGCAGGTTGTTGAACTGTTCCGGAAGCAAGCCGACACTGAGCACATAGACCAGCTTGCCATCATGCGTGACCGGCACGTCGATGCTGACAAGCGGGCGCTTGAGCACCGCGCCTGTGTACAGGTTGGAAATGACGGGCAGACCGGTCTGGGCGACTTTGCGGAATTGCGCAGGATTGCCATGACGGGGCAAGGTGTCGGTCGGGGGTCTTGCCGTATTGAGCAACTGCCACCCCTGCACATCACTCAGCACGAAATTGTTTTCCGAGCCAACCGCCGCTGCCACCTCACTGGCTTGCCGATAGAACGCCCCCAGGTTGGGGGTCATGAGGCTCTCGGACTTCGAGAGCGTCACAACGGTGAACTGGGCCTTGATGAGCTCCGAATCGATGGCGCTCAGAAGCGCGCGGGCCGTCCGTTGTGCACCTTCTTCCAGGCTGTTGCGCTCGCTCTGGTAAATCGCGTAAGAAAGAGCCAGGCCGATCAAGAGCCCGGGGATCAGGGCGATGATGAAAAACCAACTCAGACCTGGCATTGCATTTGCCAGTTTTGACAGGAAACTACGGACTGGAGAGGGGGGCATTTCCTACGGTCGACAGAGAAGCTCGGATCTCAAGTGTCATTCTATGACCTTGGGCCAGTAGGCCCCCGATTGACGGGTAACCCGATGCTTGAAAGCGACCGGATCGCGCTTTTCGATCCTTAAGGGCTGCCTGGGGCACCCGGCCGCCTCATCCGCCATCTCGTCACGCGCCCTCGCACATCACGCCGTCACGGCGCCAGCCCCTGGCTGCGCAGGATCGCGGCACGCAGCCCCTTGAAGGTCGTGTTGAACGTCTCGTTCAAAGAGGCCAGGCCGTTGGCCGGATCGATCGGCAGGCGGTTGTAGACCACCGCCCAGGTCAGGCCATCGTTGCGCCGCTCCAGGAAGGAATGGGTACCGGTGGTCAGCGCGCCGGCATGGTTCCAGCCGGAGGAGTCGAGCACCCAGCCCAGCCCCCCGTTGGCATTGGGAATCGCCGGATCTTTCGTGGCCATCAGGGCCACGGTGGCCGGCTGCAGCAGGCGGGGCACGCCCGAACGGCCATCCACTGCATCGGCAAACCGCACCATGTCGGCGCTGCTCATGACCCAGCCGCCATGCGCATCCATGGCGGCAAGATGAAAGCCGTTGTAGGACTCCGTGCCAGTGCCACGCCCCGCTTGCGAAGGCACGACGGGCCAGCGCGGATCGTCGTAATAGACCACCTCGCCGGGCCGGCGCTCGGCCAGCGTATCGCCGCCGATGCGGGGGCTGTGACAACCTGCCGGATCGAACACCAGCCGGCGCATGGCCTCGTCATAGGGCATGCCGGTTTTGCGCTCCAGCACCCGGCCCAGGATGTTGTAGCCGAAGTTGCTGTAGCTGAACTGCGTCCCCGGCTCCCGCTGCAGCTCGTGGACCCGGAGCATGTACTCGATCACGTCAACCGCACTGGCCGGTGCCGGCCGCTTCAGGTCGACGGCGATCTGGGCCAGATCGTATTGCGGCTCGTAGACATCCGAGTTCCAGCCCGCCGTGTGCTGCAGCAGATCGCGCAGCGTGATCTTCAACACGCGCGCATCCTTGACCTGGGCATAGCGCGGCCCGGTGAGCAGGCCGTCCGGGCCGAAGACCGGGCGCTCCAGCGCAGCGGGCAGTTCGGCTTCAAAGGCCTTGAGCACCGCCACCGCCGTCATCGGCTTGGACACACTGGCGATGCGAAACAGCGTCTCCGGCTGCACCGCCTCACGGGTCTCGCGGCGTGCCCAGCCGAAGCCCCGCTGGTAAATGATCTTGCCGTCACGCGCCACCGTCAGGCTGGCACCGGGGATGTCCATGGTCTCAAGGATGTCGACCATCGCTGCGTCCACGCTGCGCATGGTGGCCACCGTATCCCCGCTGATGGGCATGTCGGTGTTCATGTTCACCTTGCGGGTGAACCAGCCGCAGCCGGGCAGCAGCAAAGCCCCCACGGCCATGACCAGAACCTGGCGACACACCCGCCCCATGATCGACTCGACACGCTGCATGCTGTTGCTTCCTTCTGAGTACCCAACGTTCAGCGTACAGCATACGCGCGCCGCGCACGGTTGCGGCCGCAGAAACCCGGCTTCACGGGCCGCCGGACGCTCAGGCGCCAAACCGGCCTACGCTGAAGCCGGCCGGTTTGGCGGCCGGCATCGGGATGGTCGGAGCCATGGCATGGGACCTAACTGCCATCCGCCGGCGCGACATTCCCGCCCATCAACGGTGGATGACCCGCGCCTACGCGCTGGGTATAGCGGCGGGTACCTAGGTGTTCACGCACATCCCGTGGTTTCTGTGGCCCGAGCTGCAAGGCTACCCCAACTGCCCCGCCAGCAACTTCGCCACATGCACCGCCTCGCGCTGCGCCCCATCGGCGATCTGGTGCCGGCAACTGGTGCCGTCGGCCACCACGATCGCATCCGCTTTCGCACGCACCGCCGGCAGCAGCGCCGCCTCGGCCATCTGCATCGAGACCTCGTAGTGCTCGGCCTCGTAGCCGAAGCTGCCGGCCATGCCGCAGCAGCTGGACTCGATCAGCTCGGGCTTGGCGCCGGGGATCAATGACAGCACTTCCATCACGGGCGTGACGGCAGCAAAGGCCTTCTGGTGACAGTGGCCGTGCAGCAGCACGGGCTGGCTCACCGGTTTGATCTTGGCCTTGAAGGCTTCCAGCTGGCCGGCCTTGGCTTCACGGGCCAGGAACTCCTCGAACAGGAGCGCCTGTTTGGCAATGGCCTGCGCCGGCTCGCCCAGGCCCATCACCAGCAGCTCGTCGCGCAGGGTCAAGAGGCAACTCGGCTCCAGGCCGACGATGGCGATGCCTTTTTCGGCGAAGGGCAAGAGGCTGTCCACCACCTCGCGCGCCTTGGCCTTGGCCTGCTCCACCATGCCGGCGGAGAGGAAGGTGCGGCCGCAGCACAGGTGCTTGCCATCTGCTCCTGTTTTTGTAGCTACGTGTGCCGTGTAGCCGGCGGCTTGCAGCACTTTTAATGCTGAAAATGCGTTGTCGGATTCGAAGTAGCCGTTGAAGGTGTCGACGAAGAGCACCACCGGTTTGGCGGCGGTCAGCACTTCCTCACGCGTGGCGCTTTGCACCGGCGTGTTGAAGAAGTGTTGGCTCTTCCACTGCGGCAGGCTGCGTTGGGCCGAGAAGCCGAACAGCTTTTCGCTCAAGCGCGCCATCAGCGGCACCTTGTCGCGCAGGTTGAGCACGGGGGCGATCCTGGCGGCATGGCGCGCGTAGTCGGGCAGCTGGCCGACCAGCTTGTCCTTCAGCGTGTGGCCGTGTTTGGCCTTGTAGTGCTGCAGGAACTCGACCTTGAGCTTGGCCATGTCCACGCCAGTGGGGCAATCGCGCTTGCAGCCTTTGCAGCTCACGCAGAGATCCATCGCCTCGCGTACTTCTTTGCTGGCCAGCGCATCCTTGCCGTCCAGCCCCTCGATCTGGCCGGAGAGCGCCAGGCGCAGGGTGTTGGCGCGGCCACGCGTGAGGTGCTGTTCGTCGCGCGTGACGCGGTAGCTCGGGCACATGGTGCCGGCGTCGAACTTGCGGCAGTGGCCGTTGTTGTTGCACATCTCCACGTGCATGGCCAGGCCGTGGGCCGGGTCGCCGCCGGTGCCGGGGGCGGTGGTTTCTTCCGTCACCGGATTGTTCTGCACGTTCCAGGCGCTCCAGTCGAGTGCGGGCTGGATCGGCACCACGCGCTGCTTGTGGCCGGGCGGGTAGCGCATCAGCGTGGTGTCGTCCATCTTGGGCGGCTCGATCATGCGCTGGGGGCTCAGCAGGCCCGAGGGGTCGAGCTGTTGCTTGATCTGGGTGAAGGCTTCGGTGAGCTTCGGGCCGAACTGCCATTCGATCCACTCACCGCGGCACAGGCCGTCGCCGTGCTCGCCACTGTAGGCGCCCTTGTACTTGCGCACCAACTCACTCGCCTCTTCGGCAATGGCGCGCATCTTGGCCGCGCCCCCATGAGGTCCACCCTGCCGCATGTCCAGGATGGGCCGCACATGCAGCGTGCCGACCGAAGCATGGGCGTAAAAAGTGCCGCGGCTGCCGTATTTGCGAAACACGCCGGTCAGTGCATCGGTGTATTCGGCCAAGTGCACCAGCGGCACGGCGCAGTCTTCGATGAAGCTCACCGGCTTGCCGTCGCCGCGCAGGCTCATCATGATGTTGAGGCCGGCCTTGCGCACTTCCCACAGGTTCTTCTGCGGCGCGTCGTCGATCATCTCCACCACGCTGCCGGGCAGGCCGAGCTCGCCCATCAAGTCCACCAGCTCCTTCATCTTCGGCGCGATGTCGGCCTTGGATGTGCCGGAGAACTCCACCAGCAGCACCGCCTCGGGCTTGCCGCCGTTGATGGCCGGTGCCAGTGCGGTGCGAATGGTGGGCGCGAAGGCCGGGTTCTGCAGCGAGAGCTCGATCATGGTGCGGTCCACCAACTCCACCGCCGTCAGTGCGCCGCCCTGCATGTGGTGGCCCAGCTTGACGATGTGCTGGGCGCTGTCCATCGCCTGGTAGAAGGTGGGGAAGTTCACCACGCCCAGCACCTTGGCACGCGGCAGTTCGCTCAAACGCAGGTCGAGCGAGCGCGTCAGCGCCAGCGTGCCTTCGCTGCCCACCAGCAGGTGCGCCAGGTTGACCGAACCGTCTTGCGTATAGGGCTTCTCGTTCTGGTTGTGGAAGATGTCCAGGTTGTAGCCGGCCACGCGGCGCAGCACCTTGGGCCAGCGCGCTTCGATCTCGGCGCGCTGCTCGGCGGCCAGGCCGCGCACGAAATCGCCGATCTGGCGCGCGCGACCGGTGGCGGCGTCGAAACGACCGAAGTCGAGCAGGCTGCCGTCGGCCAGCCAGGCCTGCGCGCCCAGCACGTTGTGCACCATGTTGCCGTAGGCGATGGAGCGGCTGCCGCAGGAGTTGTTGCCGGCCATGCCGCCCAGCGTGGCCTGCGCGCTGGTGGAGACGTCCACCGGGTACCACAGGTTGTGTTTTTTCAGCGCGGCGTTCAGGTGGTCCAGCACCAGGCCGGGCTCCACGCGCGCCGTGCGCTGCTCGACGTTGACGTCGAGGATGGCGCGCATGTACTTGGTGTGGTCGATCACCAGCCCCGCGCCCACCGTCTGGCCGCACTGGCTGGTGCCGCCGCCGCGCGGCACGATGGGCACCCCCAGGTCGCGGCAAATGTCCAGCGCCAGGCGCACGTCGGCCGCCTCACGCGGCACGAACACGCCCACCGGCATGGCCTGGTAGATGGAAGCGTCGGTGGCATAGCGACCACGGTCAGCAGCAGAAAACAGCACTTCGCCCTTCGTCTCGGCGCGCAGACGCGCGGCCAGACGGCCGGCGACTTCGTTGCTGATGCGGGACACCGCTTCGTAAGTGGAGGAGGACGTGGGCTGGGTCACGTTCAAAGGCAGGGGGGCATTCATGTTTCTAGGCAGAGTTCTGGCTGCCGGCAGCGGCAGCACGCAGTTGTTCGGCCACCACCTCGCGCTTGTGGTCGAGGTGGGCTACCAGCACGGCGCGCAGGGCGGCGCCATCGCGCTTCTCCAGTGCAGCCACCATCTGGTCGTGTTCTTCCATGGCGCGCGCCCATTTCTCGCCGTCCTGGTTGGAGCGGAAACGCAACGCCTGCAGCCGGGCATTGACCTGGTTGTAGGTGGCGGTGAGCACCGGGTTGCCCGCCGCGGTGTTGATGGCACGGTGGATGGCGGCGTTGAGGCGGTAGTAGTTGGAGAGGTCGCGCCGCGTGTAGGCCGCCTTCATCTCGAAGTGCATGGCCTTGATCTCGTTGAGCGCGTCCTCGCCGATGCGCTGCGCCGCCAGCTCGCCCGACAGCCCCTCCAGCCCGGCCATGACCTCGAAGGTGTTGAGGATGTCGGCCTCGCCCAGTTGCAGGGCGATGGCGCCGCGATTGGGCAGCAACTCCACCAGGCCTTCGGCAGCCAGCGTCTTGATGGCCTCGCGCAAGGGCGTGCGCGAGACGCTGAGCGCCTCGCACAACTCGCGCTCGTTGAGCTTGGCGCCGGGCGCAATGCGCCCTTCCACCAGCATCTGGCGCAGGCGGTGCGTCACCTGCTCATGCAGGGCAGCACGCGGGATGGCAATGATTTCAGCAGCCATGGCTCATTTTGTATTCAAAATATTGGTCTGATTTGGTGATTTTAGGCTAAATACGATTGACAAATCAATTTTGTATGCAAAAAATGAGATTGTTAGAAGAAAGGTGTTTTTCCATGTTGACGACTGATTTCCATCCCACCGGCCGCCATTTCCTGCAGATTCCGGGCCCCTCACCGGTGCCGGACCGCGTGCTGCGCGCCATGAGCCTGCCCACCATCGACCACCGCGGCCCCGAGTTCGCGGCCCTGGGCCTGAAGGTGCTGGCCGACATCAAGAAGATCTTCCAGACCCAGCACCCGGTCATGATCTACCCGGCTTCCGGCACCGGCGCCTGGGAAGCGGCGCTGGTCAATACGCTCAGCCCGGGCGACCACGTGCTGATGTACGAAACCGGCCACTTCGCCTTCCTGTGGAACAAGCTCGCCACCCGCCTGGGGCTCAAGACCGAGGTCATTGCCCACCCCGGCACGGACAACGGCATTCCGGCCAGCTGGCGCCGCGGCGTGCAGGCCGACCTGATCGAGCAGCGCCTGAAGGCCGACACCGGCCACGCCATCAAGGCGGTGTGCGTGGTGCACAACGAAACCTCCACCGGCGTGACCAGCAACATCGCCGCCGTGCGCCGCGCCATCGATGCGGCCAAGCACCCGGCCCTGCTGCTGGTGGACACCATCTCCGGCCTGGCCTCGGCCGACTACCGCCACGACGAATGGGGCGCGGACGTCTCCATCAGCGGCTCGCAAAAAGGCCTGATGCTGCCGCCCGGCATCAGCTTCAACGCCCTGTCGCCGCGCGCCATCGAGGCCAGCAAGAGCGCGAAGCTGCCCAAGGCCTTCTGGGCCTGGGACGAGATGATCGAGATGAACAAGACCGGCTACTGGCCTTCGACGCCCAACACCAACTTGCTGTACGGCCTGAGCGAAGCCTGCGACATGATCCTTGGTCAGGGCCTGAACGCCGTGTTCGCACGGCATCTGCGCTGGGCCGAGGGCGTGCGCGCCGCCGTCCGCGCCTGGGGCCTGCCGATCCAGTGCGCCGACGCGTCGGTCTACTCCCCCATCCTGACCGGCGTGATGATGCCCGAGGGCATCGACGCCGATGCCGTGCGCAAGACCATCTACGAGCGCTTCGACTGCTCGCTCGGCACCGGCCTGGGCAAGATCAAGGGCCGCATGTTCCGCATCGGCCACCTGGGCGACAGCAACGACCTGACGCTGGTGGCCACCGTGGCCGGCTGCGAGATGGGCCTGAAGCTCGCCGGCGTGAAGCTGGCAGGCTCGGGCGTGCAGGCCATCATGGACTACTACGCCAGCCACCCGGCGACGGTGCAGCTGAGCAAAGCGGCCTGAGTCCGAAACGATTTCAACCACCCGAGGAGACAAAAATGAAACGCAGGACTTTCGTCAGCGGCACAGCGGCCACGCTGGCTGCCCCCATGATCAAGGCCCAGACCCTGCCCGCCGGCACCATCCGCATCGTGGTGGGCTTCCCGCCCGGTGGCGGCACCGATGCGCTGGCGCGCGTGGTGGCGCAAAAGCTGCAGGTGATGTGGAACACCTCGATCGTGATCGAGAACAAGGCCGGTGCTGCCGGCGTGATTGCGGCCGACTACGTGGCCAAGCAGCCCAGCGACGGCACCACCCTGCTGATGGCGCACATCAACAGCCACGCGCTGGCGCCGAGCCTGCAGCCCAAGCTGGGTTATGTGGTGGAGCGCGACTTCGTGCCGATCGCGCTGGTGGGCGTCACGCCCAACCTGCTGATCTGCAACGAGGCCCAACCCGCCAAGACCGTCAAGGACCTGGTGGCCCTGTGCAAGGCCAACCCCGGCAAGATCAGTTTTGCGTCGGCCGGCGGCGGCTCGGCCCAGCATCTGGCGCTGGAAATGTTCAAGCTGCGCGCCGGCATCGACGCGCTGCACGTGCCCTACAAGGGCTCCGGCCCGGCCCTGACCGACCTGATCGGCGGCCAGGTGAACTACTGCTTCGAGACCATGACCTCGGCCACACCGCACGTCAAGAGCGGCAAGGCGATTGCACTGGCGCAGACCCGCACCAAGCGCGCCAAGGGCCACCCCAATGTGCCGACCATGGACGAACTCGGCTTCCCGGGTTTCGATGCCACCACCTGGTACGGTCTGGTCGGTCCGGGCAAGCTGCCGGCGGCCATGGCGCAACGCATGAATGACGATGTGAACAAGGTGCTGGCCATGTCGGACGTGCAGGAAAAGCTGGACCAGTACGGCGCCGAAGACGGTGGCGGCTCGGCCAAACGTTTTGCCGACTTCATCCGCACCGAGCAGCAGAAGTGGGCCAAGGTGGTGAAGGACGCCAAGGTATCGGCTGACGCCTGAAGACGTCCATGCCTTCATCAACAGGCGCCTCAGGGCGCCTGTTTTTTTCTCGCACGCCGACACGAGCAGCCTCAAGCGCCAGAAATCGGCAATCCAATCATTGACTTACGTCGCCGATGGATCGAACGCGGGGCCGTCTTGGGATAGACTGAGAACAGACATCCGATGCCCCAACGGATGCCCAGCCCAACCTTTTCCAGCGTCAACACGCATGTCATCCAAGCGATACGAAGCCCTGCCCATTCAGGAACTGCGCAAACTGGCAGAAGGCAGCGTGTTTCTCAAAGCGGATGCCGACGCCCAGTTCCACCTCGGACAGCGCTATGCCCTGGGGGCGGGCGTCGACAAGAACGATCAGGAAGCCGCCTACTGGTTTCGCCGTGCAGCCGACCTCAACCACACCGAGGCACAACGCCATCTCGCGTTTGCACATCTGAACGGCCGAGGTGTGCCGAAGAACGAATCGGAAGGCATCCGGCGCCTGCGCATCGCCGCCGAAGCGGGTGATGCGCCCGCGCGCCGCCAACTGGGCTACCACTACGCCACCGGCACGGGCGTCCGCAAGGACGAGCATGAGGCGGTGCACTGGTTCCGTCTGGCCGCCGATCAGGATGACTGCTTCGCGCAATACAACCTGGCCTTTGCGTACGCCAATGGCCGCGGCGTGTCCGCGAACCAGCTGGAAGCGGTACGCTGGTACCAGCTGGCCGCCGACCAGGGCATGCCGCAAGCCCAGTGCGAACTGGGGCTGATCTACGAGCAGGGGCTCGGCGTGCCGGTAGACTATGAGAAAAGCGTCTACTGGAACCGGCTGGCGGCAGAAAAAAAATATGCCGAAGCCTGCAGCAACCTGGGCTGGCTCTACGAGAACGGCCTGGGCGTGCCCCAGGATCTGGAACAGGCGCAGCACTGGTACGAAGAAGCGGCGCAGCAGGAGTTCGCCGAGGCGAAGGATCGCCTGGCCAGGCTGCGCGAGCGCCGCTCGCACCTGCAACCGGTTCCCGAACACAACCTGCGCGCCGACGAGTCGATCGCCGACTACCTTGAGAACGCCTTCGCCGATTTCGTCGGGCTGGAAGTGGTCCGGCAGGAAGTGTTCCGGCAGGCCAGCCACATCCAGGTGCAGAAGCTGCGTGCGCAGCAAGGCCTGCGCGTGCCGAACTGGCCCTCGCGACACCTGGTGTTTCTGGGCAACCCGGGGTCCGGCAAGACCACGATTGCGCGCATCATCGCCGGCCTCTACCAGCGGCTGGGCATTCTGAAGACCGACAAGGTCGTCGAGACCGATCGCTCCGGACTGGTGGCCGCCTATATCGGCCAGACGGCGATCAAGACCCGCGCCGTGGTGGAGTCTGCCCTGGGGGGCGTACTGTTCATCGACGAGGCCTACGCCCTGGCCCGGGCCGGCAACCAGGACTTCGGACGGGAAGCCATTGAAACGCTGCTCAAGATGATGGAGGACCATCGCGACGATCTGGTCGTGATCGTGGCCGGCTACACCGCCGAAATGGAAGAGTTCATCGACTCCAATCCGGGACTCGCCTCGCGCTTCAACCGCTACATCAACTTCCCGAACTACACCCCGGCCGAGCTGCTGAAGATCTTCCTGAATTTCTGCGCCAAGCACTCCTATGTCCTGAGCGAATCGACCCATCACGGCCTGCAGACCATCTTCAGCCGCGAAATTCAGGTGCAGCGTGAGCGTTTCAGCAATGCGCGCTATGTCCGCAACCTGTTCGAAAAAGTGATCGAGGCCCAGGCCCAGCGCGTGTTTGCCATGCCCGATGCCTCGAAAACTGACCTGCAGGCGATCCTGCCGGTGGATGTGGAAAGCGGGCTGAGCGAACCCTTGCCGGCGGACGACGGCATGTCGACCAACTACGAGGATGTCCTGAAACGGCTGAACGGCCTGGTCGGGCTGCGGCATGTCAAGAAGCAGGTACAGCGTCTGTTCGCCTTCGTCCGCCTGCAGCGCGCGCGCGCCAAGGCCGGGCGCAAGGTGCCCACCGGGTTTTCACAGCACCTGGTGTTCACCGGCAACCCGGGCACGGGCAAAACCGCGGTGGCACGCATCGTCGCCGACCTGTACTGCAGCCTCGGCATCATTCCCTCCAACCACATCGTCGAGGTGGACCGCTCCGGGCTGGTGGCAGGCTATGTCGGCCAGTCGGCCATCAAGACCCTGGAGGTGCTGGAGTCGGCGCTGGGCGGCGTGCTGTTCATCGATGAGGCCTATGCGCTGGCGCACGGCGACAACGGCAGCGACTTCGGCCGGGAAGTCATCGATACCCTGCTCAAGTTCATGGAAGACCACCGCGATCAACTGGTGGTCATCGTCGCGGGTTACCCGGCGCCCATGAAGGTGTTCATCGACAGCAATCCGGGCTTGCGCTCACGCTTCAACCATTACATCGAGTTCGATGACTACGCGCCGGACGAGTTGCTCGGCATCTTCGAATCCTTCTGCCGCCAATCCGAATACGTCCTTGACGCGCCTGCGCGATCCCTGCTGCAGGAGAACCTGACCATGCTGTTCCAGGCCGGCCTGACCACCGGCAACGGCCGCTTCGTGCGCAACCTGTTCGAACGCTGCATCGAGGTGCAGGCCGAACGGCTGGCGCACCTGGGCGACAACGCGGGCCTGGACCTCAATGCCTTGAACGCCGACGATGTGGCAGGCGCACTCAAGGAAGTGCTGGCCGAACTGGACAGCCAGCAGCCCGGTGCGGCAGCCGTGCCCCCAAGCCCGGCGGGCGGCGGTTCGGCCGCCGAGCCGCCTGAGGCGCCCTGGTCTTATTCGACCTCACCGAGGCCGGAATAAGGCGGCTGCCTCGGCAACGCGGCGCCCCCCTGTTCCGTTTTTGCCGGCCGGCAAATCAGGCCTTGATCTCGCGCGCCGTGATCTGGTACTTGAAGGCGTCGGGCGCGTAGGAGTCGAGCCGCTCCTCGGCCGTTTCGCACACCGGGTACATCAGGAAGCCGAGCTTCGGCCCCTTGGCATCGGGCAGCGCCACGTCGTGCGCCATGTTCCAGGCCAGCCAGTTGCCTTCCCAGCCGCCAAACAGCGCCTTGTTCACCGGCGCCACCACCGGGTGGCGGGTGTCCTTGATCCAGTCCGGCGTCTCCAGGCGCATGACCTTGGCCACGTCGGCCGGGTCCATGGCCACCCAGCCGTGGTCCTTGAGGAAAACTTCGGCGCGGCAGTGCTGCGCGCCTTTCAGGCTGGCCGGGTTGCCGCCAAGTTCCTTGTAGCCGAAAGCCGAGGGTACCAGGCGCAGGCCGTAGACATCGCGCGCCGGCAGGCCGACGGCGCGGCACAGGCCGACGAAGATGGCGTTGAGGTCGGCGCACTTGCCGCCCAGGTTGCCGGTCTCCAGCATGGTCTTGATGTCGCCTTCGCCGCAACCACGCGTCTTGGGTTCGCGGTAGGTGTTGGCCACCACCCAGTCGTAGATGGCACGCGCCTTCTCGACATCGGTCCTGGCACCACGCGTGGCTTCCAGCGCCGTCTTGCGCACGATGCCGTCGGTTGGCAGCAGCGCCGTGGGCCGGGTCCAGAACTTCAGGGTGGCCGCGTCTTCCTGCACCGGCTTCCTGGCCGACCAGTCGACCGCGCGGTTGCGCGTCTGGATGCGGCTGGTGAGTTCGACCCAGGGCTTTTTCTCGCCGGCGGTGAATTCCACCGCCAGCAGCTTGGCACCGTAGTGCGCGTCGCTGCCCATGCGGGCCTGGCCGTTGCTGCTGTAGGCGTTGTCCAGCGAGTGCTGCCAGTCGCTGTCGACCGACGGCACCGGCAGCCAGACGCGCGTGCTGCCTTCGGGGGCGAGGATGTCGACGCGGGTGGTCACCTCGAAGGTGCGCCAGGCGCCGGGCTGGGGGTTGAACTGGCGCAGGGCAGCCGCATTTTGGGACCAGGCGGGCAACGCCGATGCGGCGGCCAAGGCCGCGGAATGCTTGAGAAAGGTTCGACGCACGGTGGTCATACAGAGAACTCCGGAATGGTGGACAAGGAAAGCGTCACCGGCGCAGGTAAAAATGCCCCGGAATGACGCGCGGCGTGCAAGTACAGCCGTCGCCCGCCGATTATCGGCCTGCATCTCTGCGTTATCCCTCACATCGCCCCATTCGGCATGGGTTATATTGCCCGCACACAACGACAAATGACAAGAAGTTGGAGACAGACAGCAAGATGAGCAGCATGGGACAGCACGTGGTTCCCGAGGGGCGCGGCATACTGATCCGCGACCGTCAGCTATCCGATGCGCGGGCGGCACGCCAGACCGTGCTGGCGCGCCTGGCGGCTGCGGATCTGATGCCCCATGTGCATGCCGAGGTTGGCGAAGATGCCCAGGGGCCATACGTGCGCCTCTGGCTCGACGCATCCACCACCCAGGCCTTGGCGCCCGGTTTCAACACCATGGGGCTGGCCGAGACGCTGCGCCTGCACACGCTGGACGACAACGCCAAGCTGCGACGTGAAATCGTGGTGACCCTGCTGATGGGGCCAGTGGGCTTCGAGTACCCCAACCTGGAGGAACTGGAGTCAGCGGTCAACATCCGGTGCAACATCGTGCAGGCGGCACGCAAGACCACGCTGGCCTTCGACACCAACGCCGCGGAACGTCCCGAGGGCTATTGGACTTACAGCCGGGAAACCGGCTTCACCATCCTGCCGGGCGTCTCCCTGATCGATGCCCTGACCCTCGCCACGCAACCCGAGGTTTCGGGCCGGCTCTATTCCTTTTCCTGCTACCGCGCCACCGAGTACGTGACGCTGCTGGGCATCGCGCAGGAACTGGCGCGCAGCAACCCCGAGCTGTTCGAGCGCCTGCAGACGATCTGGCGCCAGCGCGCCATCATGTCGGAAGAATTCCACAGCGTTTTCCTGCGCGAGCAAGGCTCGATGGATGCACCGCTTCCGCCCCTGTACTACGTGCCGGGCGACCGGGTCTGGTTCCGTAACCCGGATGAAGCCTCCGCCGACGCCGCAGGTTTCGAAGGTTCCTGGGTCATGTACAAGGGCGGTGGCCTGTTCACCAATTTCTGGAAGCAGCAGCAGCCCTACACCCTGACCCGCAAGTGCGTCGAGATCTACCACTGGCGCCATGGCCTGTACCACGACGCGCAGGGTGAAGCCTGCATCGATGAGGTCCGGATCGAGCCCATGATCGAGGCCACCCTCAGGAATCCGTCTGAGCTGGCACGCATCATGGCCCTGATGACGCGCTACCGCGAGCCACGCGGCGTCTACACCGAGGCCGGCGGCGGCATCGACACCACGCGCGAGTTCGCACGCTGGGTACGCCCCGGCACGGCCGACCTGGCACTGCCCACCGAATAAAATTCGGGGATGCAGGCCCGGCAGACCCATATCGATGCGCTCAAGCTCATCGGCTCACAACTGATCGTTCTGCATCACCTGTCGGCCTACGGTCCGGTGGCCGACGCCGTCAGCCAGGCCGCCCCGGGCCTGATGCGCTGGCTCTACGACTATGCCCGCATGGCGGTCCAGGTGTTCCTGGTGCTGGGCGGCTACCTGGCCGTGCAAAGCCTGATGCCGACCGGCCGCGCCTCCACGGCGTCGCCCGGCCGCACGCTGCTGCGGCGTTACCTGCGCCTGGCCCTGCCCTTCATGGCGGCCATGCTGCTGGCTGTGGCCTGCGCCGCGCTGGCGCGCCAGTGGCTCAGCGCCGACTTCATGCCTGCCGCGCCGAGCTGGGGCCAGGCGCTGGCCCATGCCCTGCTGCTGCACGGCGTGCTGGGGGTGGATGCGCTCTCGGCCGGCGTCTGGTACGTGGCGATCGACTTCCAGCTCTTTGCGCTGCTGGCGCTGCTGCTGTGGCTGGGGTACCGGAGCGGGCGCGCGATCGTGGCACGGGCACTGGTGCTGGGCCTGATGACGGCCTCGCTCTTCCTGTTCAATCGCGATGCCGGGCTGGACAACTGGGCGATCTATTTCTTCGGCGCCTACGGCCTGGGTGCCGCGGCCCATTGGGCGGCCCGCTCGCAGCGCCCGGCCCCATGGCTGGGCCTGCTGGCATTGCTGACCTTGCTGGCGCTGGCGCTCGATTTCCGCACCCGCATCGCGCTGGCTCTGGCCGTGGCACTGCTGCTGGGTGGGTGCCAGTGGCGCGGCATCACGGGGGCACGCCTGCCGGCCTGGGTGGCCCGGCCGGTACAGGCGCTGGGGCAAGCGTCCTACGCGCTGTTCCTGATCCACTTCCCGCTGCTGCTGCTGGGCAACGCCCTGTTCGCACGCCTGGGCCTGGCCGGTCCAGTGGCCGGCAGTGCCATGCTGCTGGCCATCTGGGGCTTCAGTGTGCTGCTGAGTCTGTGGTTCGAGCGCCGGGTGGAAGCGCCGCTCTCGCGCCTGGGCTACCGCCGCAAGCTAGCGGCGCAGTAGCGGCTCGACCAGCGCCGCCGCTTCGCGCCCGGTCCAGTCCACCTCGCCGCGCACGCGCTGACGCGGCCGGCCTTCGGCGTCGATCAGGATGGTGGTGGGGAACACATTGGCGCCCCACTGTCTGGCGATGTCGCCGCTCTGGTCGAGCAGCACCGGCAGATTCATGCCGGTGGCCTGCACGTACTGGTTGATGCGGCGCGGCCCTTCGCGGAAGTTGATCGCCAGCACCACCAGTTTCTCGGGCCCGTAGATCTCGGCCAGTTGCTGCAGCGTCGGCATCTCGTTGCGGCAGGGTTCGCACCAGCTGGCCCAGAAATTCAGCAGCACGGCGCGGCCACGCAGCTCGGCCAGCTTCCAGGTCTTGCCTTGCAGGTCCACAGCCTGCAGCGGTGGCACCGCCAGGCTGGGCGGCCAGCGCGTCAGATCAAAGCTGGCGGCCTGGGCCGCCGGCAGCAGGCTGGCCGCGCCCGCCCAGACGGCCAGCCGCTGGAGCACCTGGCGCCGCAGGGCCGGGACTTCCAGCACCTCGGTGTTTGACATCAAATCAGGCTCCAGCCCTTGTCTTAAAAGCGCAGACAGCTATCAAATCAATAGCAATCAGAGCTTGTCCGCGACCCAGCCCTGCACGCTGGCCAGCGCCGCGCCGAGCTTGCTGGCATCGGTGCCGCCGGCCATGGCCATGTCGGGCTTGCCGCCGCCCTTGCCGCCGACCTGCTGGGCGACAAAGTTGACCAGCTCGCCAGCCTTCACTTTGCCCACGCTGTCAGCCGTGACACCGGCCGCCAGCTGCACCTTGTCGCCATCCACCGCCGCCAGCACGATGGCCGCGGTCTTGAGCTTGTTCTTGAGCTGGTCCAGGGTGTCGCGCAGGGTCTTGGCGTCGGCGCCGTCGAGCTGGGCCGCCAGCACCTTGATGCCTTTCACGTCCACCGCCTGCGCCACCAGGTCGTCGCCCTGGCTGGAGGCCAGCTTGCCCTTGAGGGCGGCAATTTCCTTCTCCAGCACCTTGACCTGGTCCAGCACCTGGCCCAGACGGGTGTTGAGTTCGGCGGCCGGCGTCTTGAGCGTGCCGGCGGCCTGCGTCACCGTGTCTTCCAGCTGCTGCAGGTAGGCCAGTGCGTTGGCACCGGTGACCGCCTCGATGCGGCGCACGCCGGCGGCCACGCCGCTCTCGCCCACCACCTTGAACAGGCCGATGTCGCCGGTGCGCTGCACGTGGGTGCCGCCACACAGTTCGCGGCTGCTGCCGATGTCGAGCACGCGCACGCTGTCGCCGTACTTCTCGCCGAACAGCATCATGGCGCCGGTCTTCTGGGCGGACTCGATGTCCATCAGGCGCGCCTGCGTGGCTTCGTTGTCCAGAATCTCGGTGTTCACCCGGGCTTCGATGGCGCGGATCTGCGCTTCGGTCACCGGCGCGTTGTGGGCGAAGTCGAAGCGCGTACGCTCGGCATTCACCAGCGAACCCTTCTGCTGCACGTGGCTGCCCAGCACTTCGCGCAGGGCCTTGTGCATCAGGTGCGTGACCGAGTGGTTGCGCTCGGTGGCGGCACGCGTTTCCATATTCACCAGCGCTGTCACCTGGTCACCCACATTGAGTGTGCCCTGGGTCACGGTGCCATGGTGGCCAAAGACATCGGCCTTGATCTTCTGTGTGTCACCGACGTCGAAGCGGGCCAAGCCAGCCAGCAGCAGGCCCTCGTCGCCGACCTGGCCGCCGCTTTCGGCATAAAAGGGCGTGGTGTCCAGCACCACCACCCCGTTTTGCCCGGCTTTCAGGGCTGCAACCGGCGTCCCGTCTGCGTAAAGCGCTACGATTTTTGAAGCAGCCTCGAGCGTTTCGTAACCGACGAACTCGTTGCCGGCACCGCTGTACTCCAGCGCCTTGTCCATCTTGAACTTGCCGGCAGCGCGGGCCTGGCTCTTCTGCTTCTCCATGGCAGCGGCAAAGCCGGCCTCGTCCACGCTCAGGCCACGCTCGCGGCAAACGTCGGCCGACAGGTCGAGCGGGAAGCCGTAGGTGTCGTGCAGCTTGAAGGCCACCTCGCCCGGCAGCTCCTTGGCGTTGGCCAGTGCCGTGTCCAGAATCTCCATGCCGTTGGCCAGCGTTTCGTAGAAGCGCTCTTCCTCGGCCTTCAGCACCTCAATGATGCGCTGCTCGTTGGCGGCCAGGTTCGGATAGGCGGCGCCCATGAGCTTGACCAGATCGGGCACCAGCTTGTGGAAGAACGGGCTCTTCTTGCCCAGCTTGTAACCGTGGCGGATGGCGCGGCGCACGATGCGGCGCTGCACGTAGCCGCGGCCTTCGTTGCTCGGGATCACGCCATCGCTCACCAGGAAGGCGGTGGCGCGGATGTGGTCGGCAATCACCTTCAAGGAGGGGTTGTCCAGGTTCTGCTCGCCGGTCTCACGCGCGGCGGCCTTGATCAGCGCCGCGAAGATGTCGATCTCGTAGTTGCTGTGCACGTGCTGCAGGATGGCGGCCAGGCGCTCCAGGCCCATGCCGGTGTCGACGCAGGGCGCGGGCAGCGGCGTGACGGCGCCGGTCTCGTCCATGTTGAACTGCATGAACACGTTGTTCCAGATTTCGATGTAACGGTCACCGTCCTCGTCCGGGCTGCCGGGAGGGCCGCCGGGAATGTGGTCACCGTGGTCGTAGAAGATCTCCGAGCAGGGGCCGCAGGGGCCGGTGTCGGCCATCATCCAGAAGTTGTCGGACTTGTAGCGCCCGCCCTTGTTGTCACCGATGCGGATCACGCGCTCGGGCGGCAGGCCGATCTCTTTCGTCCAGATGTCATAGGCCTCGTCGTCCTCGGCGTACACCGTGGCCAGCAGGCGTTCGGGCGGCAGCTTGTAGACCTCGGTCAACAGCTCCCAGGCCCACTTCAAGCTCTCGCGCTTGAAGTAGTCGCCGAAGCTCCAGTTGCCCAGCATCTCGAAGAAAGTGTGGTGGCGCGCGGTGTAGCCCACGTTCTCCAGGTCGTTGTGCTTGCCGCCGGCGCGCAGGCAGGCCTGCACCGAGGTGGCACGCACGTAGGAGCGCTTGTCGGTGCCGAGGAACACGTCCTTGAACTGCACCATGCCGGAGTTGGTGAACATCAGGGTCGGGTCGTTGCCCGGCACCAGCGGGCTGGAGGCGACGACGGTGTGGCCCTTGGCGGCAAAGAAGTCCAGAAAGGTCTTGCGGATGTCGGCAACGGAGAAAGCGGGTTGGCTCATGGTGTGTAGGTGGCCGCGCCGCCGATCCGACGAGAATCGCTGCGGGCACGTAACTGCTTGATTTATTTGAACAAACGATTATAAGTTTTGCATGGCCCGGCGCACCCTGTCGCCCCGGCGATGCCCCTGGGCGCAATAGGCTGGCAAAATCGTCTGCCATACCCATAACACCCTGAAGAGACACCCATGGACATGAAGACTTCTCCTCTGGCCCTGCTGAAGGACCCGACCCTGCTCAAGACCGATGCGCTGATCAACGGCCAGTGGGTCAAGGGGGCGGCGGCCACGCGCTTTGACGTGCATGACCCGAGCAACGGCGCCAAGCTGGCCGACGTGGCCAACCTCGGCCCCCAGGACGCCGAGCTCGCCATTGCCTCGGCCAACGCCGCCTGGCCGGCCTGGCGCGCCAAGACAGCCAAGGAGCGCAGCATCATCCTGCGCAAATGGTTCGACCTGCTGATGGCCAACCAGGAAGACCTGGGCCGCATCATGACCGCCGAACAGGGCAAGCCCTTCCCGGAAGCCAAGGGTGAAGTGGCCTACGGCGCCAGCTTCGTCGAGTGGTTTGCCGAGGAAGCCAAGCGCGTCAACGGCGAAACCCTGCCGCCCTTCGACAACAACCGCCGCCTGATGGTCATCAAGCAGCCGATCGGCGTGTGCGCGGCCATCACGCCGTGGAACTTCCCGCTGGCCATGATCACGCGCAAGGTGGCCCCGGCGCTGGCCGCCGGTTGCCCGGTCATCATCAAGCCGGCCGAACTGACGCCGCTGACCGCGCTGGCCGCGGCCGAACTGGCCGTGCGCGCCGGCATCCCGGCCGGCGTGCTCAACCTGATCACCGCCGACGGCGACAACTCGATTGCCGTGGGCAAGGTGTTCTGCGCCAGCGAGGTGGTACGCCACATCAGCTTCACCGGCTCCACCGAAGTCGGCCGCATCCTGATGCAGCAAAGCGCCCCCACCGTCAAGAAACTCTCGCTGGAACTCGGCGGTAACGCGCCCTTCATCGTGTTCGACGACGCCGATATCGACTCCGCCGTGGAAGGCGCCATGGCCAGCAAGTACCGCAATGCCGGCCAGACCTGCGTCTGCGCCAACCGCATCTACGTGCAGGACGGCGTGTACGACGAGTTCGTGCAGAAGTTCGCCGCCAAGGTCAAGGCGGTCAAGGTCGGCAACGGCTTCGAGGACGGCGTGTCGCAGGGCCCGCTGATCGAGGACGCCGCCGTGGACAAGGTGGTGCGCCACGTGGCCGACGCCGTGGCCAAGGGCGGCAAGATCCTGACCGGCGGCAAGAAGATGGGGGGCCAGTTCTTCGAACCGACCGTGATCGCCGAGGCCAACGCCAGCATGCTGTGCGCCACCGAGGAGACCTTCGGCCCCTTCGCCCCGGTGTTCCGCTTCAAGACCGAGCAGGAAGCCATCGAGGCGGCGAACGCCACCATCTTCGGCCTGGCCAGCTACTTCTACAGCCGCGACGTCGGCCGCATCTTCCGCGTCAGCGAGGCGCTGGAGTACGGCATGGTCGGCATCAACGTCGGCATCCTGGCCACCGAGCACGTGCCGTTCGGCGGCGTCAAGCAGTCCGGTCTGGGCCGCGAAGGCTCCAGCCACGGCATGGAAGACTATGTGGAAATGAAGTACCTCTGCCTGGGCGACATCCTCAAGTAATTCCGCATCAAGCCGATAACTACTCCAACGGGCCGTTTTTGATACGTCATCGCTGTCCGTCTTTATTCTTAAACTTTCGTTGGAGACAAACCATGAAATTTCTGCGCGCCTTGTTTGCGCTGACACTGGTCGGCTTTATGTCCACTTCTGCCCTGGCTCAGGATCGTGGCACCCGGGACGAAGCCAAGGCTCTGGCTGAACGCGCCGCTGCGCACGTCAAGGCCGTCGGCCCGGAGAAAGCCTTTGCCGATTTCACCACCGACAAAGCCACCTGGAACAAGAAAGACATGTACGTATTCGCCCTGGACATGAAGGGCCTGACGGTGGCCCACGGCGCCAACGACAAGCTGGTCGGCAAGAGCATGATGGAACTCAAGGATCAGAACGGCAAGCTGTTCGTCAAGGAACTGACCGAAGTGGCCAAGAACAAGGGTTCGGGCTGGGTCGAATACGACTGGGCGCACCCCCAGACCAAGAAGGTTGAAGGCAAAGTCACCTACGCCCTCAAGTTGGGCAACTTTGACGGCCTGGTCGCCGTTGGCATCTATCGCTAAAGCATCCATGTGATCGTGGATCTGTCAGTGATGGATCCCCGGTCCAGGTGATCGCTCAGCCAGCTCCATACGAGCTGGCTCTTTTCTATAGGTGGCCCTATGAATCAACTCATCCTTCGCCTGCCGGTCTCGGTCAAGATCGCCCTGGCGCCCCTGCTCGTGATGATCGGCCTGCTGGCTGTTGCCCTGCAGAGCTATGTCGGCAATCACCAGACGACCACCGCACTGAAAGAAATCAGCACGGCCAGTCTGCCCAAAATCGCAGCCGCCGGCACGCTGAAAGAGCGCGCCGTACAGCTCAACGGCATGGTGATGCAGAGCATGGCCTATGAAGGTGCCGGTCTCAAGCCTGAGATCATCGCCGCCCTGGACAAGAAAATTGTCGAGGAATTCAAGGCGCTCGGCGCCTCGTTGCAGGCGCAGAAGAAAGCCGCTGAAACAGAATCCCCCGAAGCCATGGCGCGTCTTGTCGCCACCGAGGCAGCCCTGAAGAAGTTCGAACGGGCCTCCCTGGATACCCTGGACATGAAGAGCGCGGGACTTGCCACGGCCTCGTCGATGATGAGCGTGTCTGAAACCGCTTATGCGGAGTTGCGCAAGCAGATGACTGCCGTGGTCGAGACCGAAATGGCGCAGGGAACCTCCGCCGCCGCCGAGGTCGGCAAGACCGTTTCGCTGATCAATACCGGCACGATGGTGATCGCCGCGGTGGCGTTGCTGCTGTCGGCCGCCGTGACCTGGTACTGCAACCGCCTGATCGTGCAGCCGCTTGGCCAGGCCGTCCTCATTGCGCGCGAGGTGGCCGACGGCAACCTCAAGCGCTACAACTTCAGCGCGGGCAGCGACGCGACCGGCCAGGTCCTGCAAGCGCTGATGGATGTCGCCCAGCGACTCAGCGCCATGATCGAGAATATCCGCAAAGGTGCGGATCAGATCGATACGGCGGCAAGCGAAATCTCCATTGGCAACAACGACCTGGCTTCACGCACCGAACAAACGGCTTCGGCGCTGCAAGCCACCGCCTCGTCCGTGGATGAACTGACCAACACCATCAAGCACAACGCCGAAACCGCGGTACAAGCCAACCAACTGGCGGCCGATGCTGCTCGCGTGGCGCAACAAGGGGGCAATGATGTGGCCGAAGTCGTCAAGACCATGGACGACATCAGCGCCCAGGCCAGGCGCATCAGCGAAATCATCGGCACCATTGACGGCATTGCGTTCCAGACCAACATCCTGGCCTTGAATGCTGCCGTCGAAGCGGCCCGGGCCGGTGAGCAGGGACGTGGTTTTGCGGTGGTTGCCAGCGAAGTGCGCAGCCTGGCCCAGCGCAGCAGCGAGGCCGCAAAAGAAATCCGGGGACTGATCAGCACCTCTGTCGACAGTGTCGAGAACGGTACCGCCAAGGTTCAAGCAGCAGGCGACACCATGCAACGCATCGTGGCATCGATCGAACAGGTCAGCACCATGGTCTCAGAAATCTCGCATGCCACGGCAGATCAGGCCCACGGCATCCAGAGCGTCAACCACGCCGTGGCCGACATGGACAAAAGCACCCAGCAAAACGCCGCCCTGGTCGAGGAAAGTGCAGCGGCGGCCGAATCGCTGCGTGTTCAAGCCGAAGGGCTGGTTCGCACCATCTCGGTGTTTCGCGTCTCCTGAGTGGACAAAGCCAATGCGCCGTGGACGGTATCCTCAGGCAGGACGTCTCACCGATGCGCTGCTGGCCCATGGGAGGCTGTAGAATCCAGACCGATTCGCGGGTGTAGTTCAATGGTAGAACGGCAGCTTCCCAAGCTTCATACGAGGGTTCGATTCCCTTCACCCGCTCCAGAATAAAAAACGGCCCATGAAGGGCCGTTTTTTTATTCTGCGGCGCGAAGAGGCAAGCGTCCCTCAACGCCGCGGCAGGTTCAGCGTGAAACGCGAACCATGGCCCAGTTCTGATGCCACCGTCAGCGTGCCGCCCATCCGTTCGGCCAGCGCGCGCGACAGCGCCAGGCCCAGGCCGGTCCCGCCGTGGTCGTAGCTGACGTGGGCGTTGCCCTGGCGGAAGCGCTCGAAGATCAGTTCCCGTTGTTCAGGCGCGATGCCCGGCCCGGTGTCCACCACGTGGACGCGCACCCACTCCGGCGTGGCATCGAGTTCGATCGCCACACGACCGGCCTTGGTGAACTTCATCGCGTTCGACAGCAGGTTGTTGAGGATCTGCTTCAGGCGCAGGCCGTCGAACACCAGCGTTGCCGGCGCATCCGGCGCGATGCGGACCGACAGGGTCAGCCCCTTTTCCGCCGCGCTGACGGCAAAGAAGTCGGCCGTGGACTGCAGCAATTCGGCCAGCACCTGCGGTTCAGGATGCAGGGGCATGGCACCAGCCTCGACCCTGCTCAGATCCAGGATCTCGGTCAGCAAGTCATTCAGGTGCTCGGCCGCCTTACGGATCATGCCCGCCTGCGCCCGATACGTCGGCTGCTCCAGCCTGACCTCCATCAGTTCCGAGAACCCCCGGATGCTGGTCAGCGGCGTGCGCAGCTCATGCGAGATGGCTGCCAGGAATTCACTCTTGGCCTGGTTGGCCGCCTAGGCCTGAGCTTCGCTGAGTTGCAGGGCGCGGTTCTTCGCTTCCAGTTGGCGCACGTCGGCCAGGAAGAGCACCGCAGCCCCGACCACGGCGATGCTGAAGAGCGTGGTCAACACCAATGCCACCATGCGCGTGCTGCGCCATTCATCCAGGGCCGCTTCGGTCGTGGTGGCCACCAGAACCAGAAGGGGGTAGCTGCCCACCCGATGGTGCGCCACGATGCGCTCCACCCCGTCGACTGCGCTGGCCCGGATATTGAAGCCCTCGTCAGGCACGGTACTCGTTCCGATGTAGGAGTTGGGCGCCAGCACGACTCCCAGGCCTTTGCTCTCGCCGCCGATGACGCGGGCCCGCACGCTGCGGTCGTCACCGATCAGCGTGACCACCCCTTGGACGCCCAGGTGAACCCGGCTGTAGACCTCCTCGAAATAACGCGGATTCAGGGAAGCCACCACCACGCCCAGCACCTTGCCGTCGGCGGCGCTGATCTTGCGCGTGAGCTGGATGGTCCACTTGCCGGACACCTTGCCCAGCACCGGCTTGCCGATGAAAAGCCCGTTGGTCGACATCTGCCCAGCCGCTGCCTGCACCAGTTCCGGCTGGAGGTGGGCGCGGATGTGCTCGCGTCCGGACAGGTCCACATGGCCGGTCTTGTCGCCACCAGGATCGATGTTGCTGCCAATGAAACGCCCGTCCGCGCCAACGTAGGACAGCTGGGTCAGGATGTCCGGCGCCAAGCCGGTCTCGTTGGCGAAGCGGGCGTAGTCCTCCAAATGAAAACGACCCTCGCGCACGGTATCGCGCAAACGCAGCGTGGCCTGGTCCACCGCGGCCAACACACGCACCGTCTGCTCCTGCAGGGCCAAGGCGAGATTGGCGTTTTGCCGGACCTCGGCCTTGATGGCATCCTGGCGCTTGCTGTCCAATTCGAGCAGCACCGCACCCCAGGCCACGACCAGCGCCAGCAGGCTGAAAAAGACAACCACCCAGCGCAGGCGCCCGCCCATCAGCCAGCGTGTCAGCCAGGAGCCATCGTGCCCCGCAGCGGCAGCCGGTACCGGCGGAGTCTCAGGCGAGGTGGTGGGCGTGGGCACGGAAGACATGGTCAGCGCGAAAGAAGCCGAACCTTAGCACAGCCCGCCCGACCTGGCCGCCCGCAGGCCCATCAAAGAAGCGGAACGCCGGTCTTGGCCTGGACCAGCTCGCGCGTGACGCCCGGGGCCAGTTCCGCCAGCTTCAGGCCCTGCGGTGTGACGTCCATCACACCCAGGTCGGTGATGATGCGGTCCACCACGCCCTGGCCGGTCAGCGGCAGCGTGCATTGCGGCAGGATCTTCAGGTCTTCGGTGCCGTCCTTCTTCTTCGCCACATGTTCCATCAGCACGATCACGCGCGGCACGCCGGCCACCAGGTCCATGGCGCCACCCATGCCCTTGACCATCTTGCCGGGGATCATCCAGTTGGCCAGGTCGCCCTGCTCGCTCACCTGCATGGCGCCGAGGATGGACAGATTGATCTTGCCGCCGCGGATCATGGCAAAGCTCTCGTGGCTGCCGAAGATGGCCGAGCCCTTGATGGTGGTCACCGTCTGCTTGCCGGCATTGATCAGGTCGGGATCGACCTCGTCTTCATACGGGAAGGGGCCGATGCCGAGCATGCCGTTCTCGCTCTGCAGCCAGACCTCGATGTGGTCGGGCACGAAGTTGGCCACCAGCGTCGGAATGCCGATGCCGAGGTTCACATAGAAACCGTCCTGCAGTTCCTGCGCCGCACGGGCGGCCATTTGGTCCTGGGTCCAAGCCATGATGCTCTCCTAATCAGTTGAGGACAAAGCGGGTCGCGATGCGCCTGCGGTCTGTCCCGCAAAGTTCATTACTTACGGTCGCGGGTGGTGCGCTTCTCGATGCGCTTCTCGGGCGTGGGGTTGTGCACGATGCGGTGCACGTAGATGCCCGGCAGGTGGATGTCGTCGGGCGCCAGCTCGCCGGTGGCAACGATGCGTTCCACTTCCACGATGCAGATCTTGCCGGCCATGGCGGCGGCCGGATTGAAGTTGCGCGCCGTCAGGTTGAAGCGCAGGTTGCCGGAGCGGTCGGCGATGTCGGCCTTCACCAGCGCCACGTCGGGCACCAGCGAGCGCTCCATCACGTAGGTTTCGCCATCGAACTCGCGCAACTCCTTGCCTTCGGCCACGATGGTACCGACACCGGTCTTGGTGAAGAAGGCCGGAATGCCGGCGCCGCCGGCGCGCAGCTTCTCGGCCAGCGTGCCCTGCGGCGTGAACTCCAGCGCCAGCTCGCCGGCCAGGTACTGGCGCTCGAACTCCTTGTTCTCGCCCACGTAGCTGGAGATCATTTTTTTGATCTGGCGCGTCTGCAGCAGCTTGCCCAGGCCGAAATCATCGACGCCGGCATTGTTGGAAATGGCGGTCAGATTCTTCACGCCCGCATCGCGCACGGCGTCGATCAGGGCCTCGGGAATGCCGCACAGGCCGAAGCCGCCGACGGCGATCAGCTGACCGTCCTGAATGACGCCTTCGAGCGCCTTGGCCGCACTCGGGTAAATCTTGTTCACGCTGTTCTCCTTTGAAGAATCAATGGGCGTACGATACTACCTACTGAGCTACGTAGTTCCGCGTAAATTGCAACCCTGATGCACCTCTGACTTCTGCACCCATGGATATCGACTACCGTCTTGCCTTCGAACTCGCCCCCATCGGCCTGGTGCTGTCGCGCAACCGTGTGATTGTGGACTGCAACCGCCATGTGTGCGACATGTTCGGCACCACACGGGAAGACCTGGTAGGCCAGTCCTTCCTGGTGCTCTACCCCAGCGCCGACGAGTTCGAGCGCATCGGCGAGCGCATCATTCCCATCATGAACCGCCACGGCACCTATGCCGACGACCGCATCATGAAGCGCGTCGACGGCCGCTTCAAGGGCGAAACCTTCTGGTGCCACGTCACCGGCCGTGCACTCGACCCGGCCGACCCGCACGGCGCCGGCATCTGGACCTTCCAGGACCTGAGCTCACACCGCCCGGTGAAGGCCGAACTGACGGCGCGCGAGCGCGAGGTGGCGGCACATTTGCTCGACGGCCTGACCTCCAAGGAAATCGGCAAGGCCCTGGCCATCAGCCACCGCACGGTGGAGATCTACCGGGCCCGGCTGATGCGCAAGTACAAGGCCAGCACCACGGCCGACCTGGTGCACAAGCTGATGGGCGGCTGAGGCGTCAGCGGCCCTGAACGCTATCAATCCGATAGCTGTCGAGGCATATTTGACAAGGGCCAGAGGCCAAAAACATTCTTATTTCTTGGCGTCGATCACTTCCGCCGCGGCGCGGAAGCCCTCCACCGCGGTGGGCACGCCGCAGTAGATGCTGGCGTGCAGCAGCACTTCCTGGATCTCGGTCACGCTGGCGCCGTTGTTGAGCGCGCCGCGCACGTGGCCCTTGAGCTCATGCGACTTGCCCAGGGCGGTGAGCATGGCCACGGTGATCAGGCTGCGCGTCTTGCGGTCCAGCCCCTCGCGCTGCCACACATCGCCCCAGGCGTTGCGCGTGATGTACTGCTGCATCGGCTGCGTGAACTCGGTGGCGTTGGCAAAGGCGTTGGCCACGAAGTCCTCGCCCATCACCTGCTTGCGGGTGGCGAGGCCTTTTTCGTATTCGGCGTCCATGAATGTTTCTCCTGATAGTGGCTGCAAGTTGCGTGTAATTTGCGTGTCAAGCGCCAAGCATAATCTGCGACAGAACAACGAGGAGACACCATGAGCCGCTACCCCCACCCCGACATCAACGGCCTGCCCGAAGACATCCGCACCAAGATTCTGGAAGTGCAGGAAAAGGCAGGCTTCGTGCCCAACGTCTTCCTGGCGCTGGCGCGCCGCCCGGCCGAATGGCGCGCTTTCTTCGCCTACCACGATGCCCTGATGCTGAAGGAGGACTCGGGCCTGAGCAAGGGCGACCGCGAGATGATCGTCACCACCACCAGCGCAGCCAACCAGTGCCTGTACTGCGTGGTGGCGCACGGCGCCATCCTGCGCATCTACGAGAAGAAGCCGCTGGTGGCCGACCAGGTGGCAGTGAACCACCGCAAGGCCGACATCACGCCGCGCCAGCGCGCCATGCTCGACTTCGCCATGAAGGTCTGCC
>ERZ1292640.589-Hain-H43-02um-R1-589-length-29715-cov-7_pt1 | contig 29715 bp, 23 predicted proteins | sample MGYA00564404_ERZ1292640 | MGnify/ENA primary metagenome ERZ1292640 (study PRJEB36523, sample SAMEA6512636) | groundwater metagenome | collected 2019-01-08 | study: AquaDiva: Metagenomics assemblies of 32 groundwater samples | reverse complement strand
CAAAGCATTGAATGCGCTGGAAATCGCCGCCCTCACCACCCATCCGGACGATCAGGGAGTGATCACGATTGACTTGGCTGCCGCCGAGCAAAGCATTCAACGAAAGGCAATTGTGTACGACGGAGATGGCGATGCGCATTATGACACGATTTCGGCCTTCATTAAGTCAATGCGGGGCAGCGACCCCGATGCCGCTCTTTACTGGCTGGCCAAGATGATTCATGCCGGGGAAGACCCGCGTTTCATCGCGCGCCGGATTGTCATTTGCGCGGCGGAGGATGTCGGCTTGGCTGATCCGATGGCCCTCGTGCTGGCCCAGGCCGCGCATCAGGCGTCCGAGTTCATTGGCTGGCCGGAGGCGCGAATTCCCTTGGCGGAAGCCGCCATTTACATCGCCACGGCCCACAAGAGCAACAGCGCCTATGCCGCTATTGATGCGGCTCTGGCGGATGTCCGGTCCGGGCGCACTTTGCCGGTGCCGATGCCTTTGCGCGACACCCACTATGCGGGGGCGGAACGGCTGGGCCATGGTGAAGGGTATCAATATGCGCATGAATTTCCTGAACACTTTGTTCCGCAAGACTATCTGGGAGCCAACAAGCGCTATTACGAACCCACGGATCAGGGAACGGAGAAGAAAATCAAGGAACGAGTCGAAAAGTGGCGGGCGCTCCTGGTTCAGGCCAGGGCCAAACCGAGTTCAAGCCCGACTGAAAAACTTTGACCGGTTTCCACGAGCGTATGTCCACCGAAGTTCTTGATTTAAAGAAAGCCCTTCGCGCCCGGATTCGAGCGAGCCTGAAGGAACTTTCGGCCGCAGAGCGCGCCACGGCTTCGGTCCGGGCGTGCGCCCGTTTGCAGCAACAGGAAATCTGGCAAAGCGCGCGTTCGATTCTGTTTTACGCGCCGCTGCCCGATGAGCTGGACATCCGCCCCCTTTGGGATGCAGCGCTGGCGCTGTCCAAGATCGTCGCGCTGCCACGTTATGCGAGCGAATCGGGTGCCTACGTGGCCTGCTGTGTGGGCGCGCCGTTGGCCAGCTTGGTTCCCGGCAGATTTGGGATTATGGAACCGAAGGACGACGCACCCATCTTGCCGTTGAACCAACTGGACTTGGTGTTGGCACCTGGAGTAGGGTTCGATTTGACTGGGCGGCGGCTGGGCCGGGGCAAGGGCTTTTATGACCGGCTGCTGAGGGAAGTGACTGGGACGAAATGCGGGATTGGCTTTGAGCAACAGGTGGTGAAAGAAATCCCCGTGGAAGTCCATGACATCCATTTGAATTGCATCTTGACGCCGGCGCGATGGCTCAGTTTTGACCCAAGCGCGGTTTTGAAATGATCTGGCTGGACAATGAATATTTGGAAGCGGCTGCCCTGCTGCTGGCGGGCGCATTCGCTGGTTACTGGTTGGTTCGCTGGAAGGAGCGCTATTGGAAAGCAGCCCTGGCCCTGAAGGAGCAAACGATCCTGGAAAACGCCCGTCGCGAGGCCGACGCCCTGGCGCGCGAAACTCGCCTGGCGGCCAATGAGGAAGCCCTCAAACTCCGCGAAAAGACGGAAGCATTCCTTGCCTCGCGCCGGCAGGAGATCCTGGAATCCGAGCGGCGGCTCGCCCAGCGGGAAACATTGATCAATGGTCAATTGGAAGGCCTGGGGCAGCAGGAGAAAAGCCTGCGCCTCCGTCAGGACGAACTCCAAAAACAGCAGGCCGGCCTGGAAACAGAAAAAGAAGAACTGCGGCAAACCATTCAATTGCGCAAAGAACAGCTCCAGAAGGAAGCTCATATGAGTGAAGCCGATGCGCGCGCGCTCCTTCTGAAGGAAGTGGAATCGGCCTGCATGAAAGACGCCAGCGACCTGACGCGAAGAATCGTGGAGGAGGCGAAGGCCAAAGCGGAGGAACAAGCGCGCCGCATCATCAGCCTGGCCATTCAGCGTTACGCCGGCGCGCACACCTTCGAAACCACCACCGCCACCGTGGCTTTGCCCGGAGACGACATCAAGGGGCGAATCATCGGACGGGAAGGACGCAACATCCGGGCTTTTGAAGCGGCCACTGGCGTCACCGTGTTAATCGACGACACGCCCAACGCGGTGGTGCTTTCAGGATTCGATCCGGTGCGGCGTGAAATTGCCCGGGAAGCCATGCACCGGTTGATTCTGGATGGCCGCATCCACCCCACGCGCATCGAGGAAGTGGTGGCGAAAGTCACCCAGGAGATGGATGAGACCATTGTGCGGGCCGGTGAAGAGGCGGTGTTCAAAGTCGGATTGCCGCCGTTTAACGTGGAAATCACCAAAATGTTGGGCTGCTTGCGCTTCCGCCACAGTTTTTCGCAAAACATCCTGGATCATTCCGTTGAAGTGGCGCAACTGATGGGTTTGATGGCAGCCGAACTGGGTTTGGACGTGGCCGCAGCCAAGAGAACGGGCCTGTTGCACGATATTGGCAAGGCGCTGAATCACGAGGTGGAAGGGTCTCATGCCATGATTGGCGCCGACTTTATCAAGCGGTATGGAGAATCGGAACCGGTCGTCAATGGCGTGGCCTCACACCATGATGAAGTCCCGCACACCGGCTTGCTCGGCATTCTGGTCAGCGCGGCCGACGCCATCAGCGCCTCCCGGCCCGGAGCGCGGTCTGAAACGATGACGACCTATATCAAACGGCTGGAAAACCTGGAAAGAATCGGCTGTTCGTTCCCGGGAGTGGACAAGTGTTTTGCCGTGCAGGCCGGACGCGAACTCCGTATCGTGGTGCATCCGGATCAGATTTCTGACGAACAAGCCTTCGCGCTGTCCCGGAATATTGTGCGGAAGATTGAAGAGGAACTCCAGTATCCCGGCCAGATTCGCGTCACCGTGGTACGGGAAACGCGCTGCATCGAGTTCGCCAAGTAGATCGGTGCCCGCCGGCAGCGGAGAGGGGCGGGTGAATGACTGGCAGACGTGAAGCATGGTCTTGACGCCACCCCGAACCCGCGCGACGCGGGTGTCTTGACGGAATCTCGTCCAGCCTGCTTTTGCGGGCGGGGGCGCCGCGCTGCGGTTTATCTCCCTTGCATGATGGAACTGGGAATGCCGTGCTCCCAATTTTTGGGCGCATTCCAGGGGCGAGCGGACGCGTTTTCAGGTTCGGTGGACGCGCAGCCCAGACCGAGCGCCGAGCTCAGCACCAGGAACAAGAACAGCCAATTCCCAATAGGTCGCAATGCGAGTTTCATTTCGAGGAAAGGACTTGATCACCCTCCATGATTTCATCCTGTTTCCATTCGGGCAACACGTTGGCGATGCTTCGGTCAGGTTCAACCGACATGATTTTGATTTTCGCCACTAATTTCCCGTCGCGGTTCACCAGCATCTTGCCATTCTGCAAAACATTCTGGTTTGCGCCGATGTCCAGCACGACAAAATCCCATTTCGGATCGACGGCCACGACTTTGCCTTTCAAGTCGAGCGGGAGCTTGACTTCCCTTTCTCCCCCGCCGACATATTTGTCCAGTTCGGCCCGGATCTGATTGTTATTCCGCAGGATAATTTTGTTTTCCTCAACCAAGCCGTCGCGTTCCTGGTTGACCGTTTTCAAGGCATCTCGCTGTGCCCGGACTTGATCAATAGGCACGCCCATCGCTCTCCAGGCAGCCAGTTCTCGTTGGGCTTCGTTGCGCTCTTCCGTCGTCTTGGTAAGTTCCTCCGTGAGGCGGCTGGCCCGTTTTTCCTGTTCGGCGGCTCTGGCAAACACCTTCTGCAGGGTGTTGGTTGCATCGGCCAAGTCCCTCAGGCCCTTTTCCAGGTTGGTTTTGGCGGTATCGGCTTCCTTTTTGGCATTGGCCTCGGCCTCTTGGGCAGCCTGCTTCTCCTGCTCAAACTGATTTCGTTCTGCGGTAAGAGTCTGAATCTTTGGAGCCACTTGGAAATGGCTGATGTACAAAGTTGCCAGCCCCACAATAATGGCCAGGCCCAAGCTAATTTTCAGCAACATGTTTTGAGATAGTCAGGTTTAAAATCGAGCTACACTAGTCACTCGCTGCTGGAGTGTCAACGCCAGCTTGCGTAGCGTGCCAAAATCAGCATCTTCCATTCCGAAATGAATGGCGCGCTCGCTCGTAAACCGGCACCTGACAGAAGAATGAATCGCTAATAAACGATCCCAACCGTGCCATCTGGTTTGGCGTAAGCCGCAACCAGACCTTAAACCGGAACGCGCTCGGTTCTCCCCAGGGTGCTTCTATTCTCCTTGCGCGGCCGTCCAAGCCGGTCAAGAACCTGCCAGGCGACCGAACCGCCTTCTTCAGAAATGATGATGCGTACGCTGACGGACGCAGAAGGAATACGGACGAGAACACGGCACCTGGCGTCTTTCCGGCTGTGTTTTTCTGGTGCCAGGAACCAGTTACACTAAGGCCTCGGAAGAGCCGCCTGCAACCGGCGCAAGTCCAAGAGTTCTTTGCTGTTGCTGGTTAATTTGTTGTCCAGATTAGCTGTTTTCGGCCAGTACCAGCGCCAGTATTCGGTATGGCCATCGGCAAACGAAAGGTTGCATCCTTGATCGTGGCGGTCAGCGGGCGTGCTGATCCAACTGCCGCCGGTCAGGCTGAAGTTCTCTCTCGGCACCACGAAAAAGGTCCCGGCCCAGAGGCTTTTCTCGTGCTCCTCAATAAAAACGAACACTTTTTCCGGTGTCGGATTGACCAACTCTGAAAAGCGGGTCTTAACTCGGGGGCCGGCCTGATCCCCGTTCAAATAAGCATTCATGGCGTAACTGCGCGTGCGCAGCACCGCATCATGTCCGGCGACAGTCGATCTATCCAGCGGACAGCGATAGAGTTCCGGTGCCTTGACATAGGGAAACAGAGTGCCTTTCTTGATATTCTCGGTGGTGAGGTCCTCTTTGGGGCTGCCAACCACCCACGAATTGGTTGAATTCTTCCAGCCAAAAATCCGATGATCCACCGGCTCAGGATCCGTTTGGTTTAAAGGCAATCTGTTGTCGTTATCGTCAATGTACATGAACCATGCGAACTGTAATTGCTTGAGGTTATTGCTCAAACACGTGACCTGCAGCGCCCTCGTCTTGGTGTGATTCAAAGCCGCCGAAAGCAGGCTGACCAGAATGGCGATGATGACCATAGTGGTCAGCAACTCAGCCAACGTAAAAGCTCCTCTGTGGGACGAATCGTCCTGAGGCAAGAGAAGCGACATTGGCTTTAGAATACGCATGACCAATTCTTCTCGCGATTGGTTATTTGGCTGACACTAATACAATAGCCGCATGACCCAATTTGTCCACTCTTAAAACCCTGACACCAGTCCGCCCAGGATTCACGAATGGTTTCTTTATAGTAATGGTTGATTTTCAGCGTAGTTAGCCTCTTTCGGCGGCCGCGTCAATGATTTTCGCGCTGATTTTTGCGCAGGGAACAGGCCACTTCTGCCTTTGACAATGGGCTTTCTAACCGAAAGCACGACGTGTTGCGCCCTCTCAAAAAAACAGGCGGATTGGTTTCAATCCGCCTGCTTCGGTTTAATCAAGATACCGCTTCGCTTCTTTATTGGCCTTCTTGCTTGGCGTCATCAGCCGCGTCAAAGGCATGCTGCAAAGCCACCAGGTCCTCCCCCGGCTTCAATGAATCGAGCACGGCTTGCTCGGCCTTGAGTTGCTCCTGCGAATAATGAGCAGCCTTGATGGAGAGGCCGATCCGGCGCTCACCCTTGTCGATTTTAATGACGCGGGCCGTGACTTCCTGATCCACTTTGAGAACATTTTTGATTTTATCAATTCGTTCCTCGCTGACTTGCGAGATATGCACCAGGCCGTCGATGTCATGCTGCAGCCCGATGAAGGCGCCGAAGCTGGCCAGTTTGGTGACCTTGCCGGTGAGGAGGTCGCCCACTTTGTAATACTTGTCGATATTGTGCCACGGATCCTCGCTCAGTTGTTTGATGCCCAATGAGATCCGTTGGTTTGCCTTGTCGATCTCCAGAACCAAAGCCTCCACTTCTTCCCCTTTCTTCAATACTTCGGAAGGATGATTGATTTTGCGTGTCCAAGAAACATCGGACACGTGAATCATGCCGTCTAAGCCATCCTCCAGTTCGATAAAGGCCCCGTAGCTGGTCAGGTTCCGAATCTTGCCTTTGACCTTGGTGCCTGGCGGGTATTTCTCGAGAGCTTTATCCCAAGGATTGGTTTCGAGCTGGCGGACGCCCAACGATATCTTCTGTTCTTCCCGGTTAATGCCCAGCACTATCGCTTCGACGTCCTGATCAACCTTCAGCACGTCGGAAGGCTTGGCAATGCGCTTCGTCCAAGACAATTCAGTAACATGGACCAAACCTTCAACTCCCGGTTCGAGTTCGACAAAGGCCCCATAAGGCACCAGGTTGACGACCCTGCCTTTGACCTTGGCGCCAATAGGATACTTGGTCTCGATGTGGTCCCATGGATTGGCCAGCTTTTGCTTTAATCCCAAGCTGACGCGTTCTTTTTCCCGGTTAATGTCCAGAACAACCACGTCGATGTCCTGGCCGACTTTCAGCAGTTCAGAAGGATGGCCAATTCGTCCCCAGCTCATGTCGGTGATATGAAGAAGACCATCGAGTCCATTCAGGTCGATGAAAGCGCCAAAATCGGTAATGTTCTTGACGGTGCCCTTGCGGATGTCGCCCGGGGTCATTTCCGTCAGGAGCCTGGCTCGCTTCTCATTTCGTTCCTGTTCGATCAATTCGCGGCGCGAGAGGACGATGTTCTGGCGATCCTGATTGATTTTGACGACTTTGAAATCGTAGTTGTTGCCCACAAATGCCGCCAGATTCTTGGGAGGTATAATGTCGATTTGGGAGGCCGGGAGAAAGGCTTCAACCCCGATGTTGACCAGCAAGCCGCCCTTGACCACGGCTTTCACCTTGCCGGTAATGGTTCCGCCCTCGTTGCAGATGGTGAGGATCTTGTCCCAGTTTTTCTTGAACTCGGCCTTCTCTTTGGAAAGAACGACCATGCCGTCCTTGTCTTCCAGCCGTTCGATGAGGACATCGATGTCGTCGCCCACCTTGATGGTTTTGATGTGTTCAAACTCATGGGCGGCGATGACCCCCTCGCTCTTGTAGCCGATATCCACCAAGACTTCCTTGGGACGAACTTCGATGATGGTTCCTTTGACGATTTCACCTGCGGCAAAGCGCAGGGTGCTTTGCTTCAGGGCTTCTTCCATTGTGAGCATATTCTATTTTTGTAATCTCAGTCTTCTCTGCCGCACATTAACTGGGGAGGCTTGCCGGTACCTTTGGGTCCAACGAAGACTCCATTGCCTAACGGACCGAACGTTGCGGTGGCAACGGAGGGTAAGAGGTTAGGTTATTCGGTTAACTTTTCTTTTCTCAGCCTCAATGAACAGCCGCACACCACGGCGTCCAGGCAGTCCGTAGCATAAAAAGCCGTCTCCGGGATGCAAGAGAGAAATCTCGCCTCAAAAACACCCGCTGGGCCGGGACCAAAACGCCCCCCTTAGGAAGATCGCCCTTCGCCTCAATAATATTCCTGCACGGTTTTTACGCCGTAGCCGTTCTTCCTCAGGGCGGCAATGCCCAGCACCGCCGCTTTGGCTCCGCTCAAGGTGGTCATAATTGGGGTATTGGTATAAACGGCGGTCGTGCGAATCTTGACTTCATCGGCCCGCGGCGTCTGGCCTGAAGGGGTGTTGATGACAAGCTGAATTTCCCGGTTCTTCAGCAGGTCCACGGCATTGGGTCGGCCTTCGGTCAGCTTAAACGTGCGCTGGACCTTCAGACCGGCTTTTTCCAGCACCGCGGCGGTCCCGTGGGTGCAGATCAGTTCAAACCCAAGGTCGGCAAAAAGCCTGGCCACAGGGGCGACAAATGGTTTGTGCGCATCGCTGACACTGATAAATATCCGGCCGCTCAAGGGCAGGGGCACGCCGGCGGCCATTTGCGACTTGGCATAGGCAATTCCCAGGTCGGCATCCAGGCCCATGACTTCGCCGGTGGAGCGCATTTCCGGAGACAGCAAAATGTCCTGGCCGTGAAAGCGGTTGAAGGGAAAGACCGATTCTTTGACGGCCCAATATTTCGGCCAGGCCTCGCGGGTAAAGCCCAATTCCTGCAATGTTTTTCCCGCCATGACCTGGGCCGCCAGCTTGGCCAGCGGAACGCCGATGGCCTTGCTGACAAACGGCACCGTCCGCGACGCGCGCGGATTGACTTCCAACACATAAACCGTGTCGCCTTTGACGGCGTACTGCACGTTCATCAGGCCAATGACTTTGAGTTCGCGCGCCATGGCGTGAGTATGCTGCCGGATCTTTTCCATCACGGGCTGGCTCAAGGTGTGCGGCGGCAACACCATGGCCGCGTCCCCCGAATGAACGCCCGCGAATTCGATATGCTCCAGCAGGGCGCCGATGACGATGGTGCCCTGATCGGCGCCGGTGAAATGGCCCACATCCGCGATGCAATCGACATCCACTTCGGTCGCGTCCTCCAAGAATTTGTCCACTAAAACAGGCCGTTCCGGCGACGCCTCCACCGCAAAGCGCATGTAATGGGAAAGCTCGCTGTCCGCATAAACGATCTGCATGGCGCGGCCGCCCAGCACAAACGAGGGCCGGACCAGCACGGGATAGCCGAGTTGACGCGCGGCCAGGAGCGCTTCGGCTTCGTTGACCGCGATGCCATTGGGCGGCTGCGGGATGTCCAGCTTGCGCAGCATGGCGGCGAAGAGCTGGCGGTCTTCGGCAATCTCGATGCTCTGCGGCGAGGTGCCGATGATGTTGACGCCGTTCTTTTGCAGACCGAGCGCGAGGTTGAGAGGCGTTTGTCCGCCGAATTGAGCGATGGCGCCCCAGCATTTCTCACGTTCGTAGATGTGCAGCACGTCCTCGAGGGTGAGCGGCTCGAAAAAAAGTTTGTCGCTCGTATCGTAATCCGTCGATACCGTTTCCGGATTTGAATTGACCATCAACGTCTCGAAGCCGTCTTCCTTCAGCGCAAAGGCGGCATGCACGCAGCAATAATCGAACTCGATGCCCTGCCCAATCCGGTTGGGACCGCCGCCCAGAATCATGACTTTGCGTTTGGCCGACACCTTGACCTCGTCGTCCCCCCGATCGTAGGTGGAGTAATAGTAAGGAGTGTAAGCCTCAAATTCGGCCGCGCAGGTATCGACCAGTCGAAAACTGGGCACCAGGCCAAGACGCTTCCGTTCCTGGCGCACAGCATCTTCCGTTTGGCCCGTGAGATGAGCGATTTGGCGGTCCGAAAACCCAAGCGATTTGGCTTTGGCTAACAGTTCAGGTTTCATTTCTTAATTTCCGGTGCACGACTGCAAAAACAAGTCCGGCAAAATAAGCCTCAGGGACGTTCGATTGTCGAGTGCCGAGTCATCCTGACCTGAGTCTGCCCGCGAGTCTGGAGGCAGGTGTTGGATTTTGTCATCCGTGCAACGTTTGCGATAGGACGGCTGAGCACGATTACAGTAATTCCAGGATCCGTTGCAGTTCGGCGTCGGTGTTGTAGAAGTGGGGCGAAAGGCGCAGGTAACGCTGGCCGGATCGATCGGCGCGAAGTGAGGTGACCACGTTCTCTTCCTCGAGGCGCTGATGAAGGGCCGCCAAGTCCAAGTTCGGACGGTGAAAGGAAATGATGCCGCTGGCCGGGCCGGGCGGCGCATCGGCGTGCAGGACGCTGTAACCCTTCGCCTGCAAAGCAGGCACCAGCCATGCCCGCTTCCGCAACAGTTCTGCGGCGATTTGATCAATGCCGATTTCCAGGAGCAGCTCCAGGGCCGCGTTCAAGCCCGCCAATCCCAGGAGATTCGCCGTTCCCGCTTCATAACGCCGCGCATCGGGATGATAGACCATTTCCTCCTGGGCCACGTAATTGGGGCACCGCACATTGTGCCAGCCGTGTGCCGAGGGAAGCAAGGTTGCCTGGAGGCTCTTTCGCACAAACAGAATCCCGGCGGCACAGGGTCCTAAGAGCCATTTATGAGCATCCGCAGCCAGGAAGTCGATGTGGCCCACGGGAGTTGGAAAGGCGCCCAGCGTTTGAATGGCATCCACACAGAACAGGATATGGCGTTTCTTCAGAGCTTCGCCGATGGCCTCCAAGTCCAGGCGATAGCCGGCCACAAAATGACACGAGGCCAAAGCCACCAGCCGCGTTTGTTCATCGACCTGCCCGATCACGTCCAGGGGACGGATGAGGCCCAGGGCGCGCGTATTGAGGAAACGCACCTCAACCCCTTTCGCAGCCAGCGCCATCCAGGGATAAACGTTGGCAGGGTAATCGTCGAAATAAACCAAAATGTTGTCGTTCTTCCGCCAGGGCAGGCCCCCGGCAATGAAGCTCAAAGAGAGCGAGGTTGGCCCGACCAGGGCTATTTCGCCGGCCTCGGCGTTGAGCAATCGCCCGGCCAATTCGCGCGTCCGGCGAATCTGCGCCTCGGTCAAAACGGCTTCTTGGTCTCCCAGGGCGCCTTGGCGGCAATAGGCCTGGATTGCTTCCGAAACCCGGCGCGGGAGCGGACAAACGCCCGCATGGGCCAAAAAGATTTTTTCCCGCGCCACAGGGAATTCGTGGCGTCGCAGGTCTTCGTTGGACAACAATTCAGGTATGGTCATGCTCAAGAACGGGTGGCGCGCCGGAACTCAGAAATGTTGAGAGAACAAGAAACGGTCGAAGGAGTTTGACTGGATTGAGGTTCGCCGATGGCTTGGCCAACACGCGGTTCAAAGGAATTGGTTCATTTGGTTAAAATAGCCCGTATAAAAGCCCACGATTTGATAAGCAATCGCCAAGAGAATAATGAAGTAAACGAGTCGCGGCGTCCATTGGGCCACCGCCTGCAGTTTGCGCGAAGCGTCCTCTTGATAAAGGGCGTGCAAGCGGCGCAAGGTGCTGTCAAGCTTCCCGCTGATTTCGCCGGTGCGGTAGAGGCTGGCAAAGAGTTCGGGAAAAATCGGCAGTTCACAAATCACCTCGCCCGGGGTATCACCCGCCAGGACGCGAGGTTTGGCCGCGGAAACGGTGCGGCGCAACGCGGGTGAACCGCTGGCTGTGGCGGCCATATCCCAAGCGTCGATAATTGAGACCCCGGCATTGATGAGAGCTTCCAACGCAGCGGATAGGCGCGCCAAAGCGAGATGGCGCCGAGCGATTCCCAGGATGGGGATCCAGCCTACCAACTTTTCAATCCAGGCACGCCAGGATTCGCCCCGTTTCCCTTGGCAAGCGTACAGCAGCAGAAAAATGGCCGTGTAGAGCGGCAGCAGCACCGAGATTTTCTGCCACAAAAAAACCCAGGGATTGCTCCCAAAAACAAAGTCCTTGAGCAGCGCCACGGGAAAGAGCAACACCGCAAAATGAAAAACGAACACCGGATAGGTCAATTCAGAGATGACGCTGCGGGCCAATTGCGCGCGTTCTTTGTAATAATCAGCGAGCAAACGAAAGCACGCATCCAAGCGCCCGCTTTTTTCACCGGCTTCCACGAGTGCGATGTCGAAAGACGGGATCCATTGCCCCAGGGACTTTAAGGATTCGGTCAGTGTGGAACCGCAGTTCAGTTGCTGGATGAGCTTGGAGACTGGCACGCGGAAGGAGCGCGCCGGGGGTGACCGATGCACCATTTCCAAACCTTGAATGAGGGTCACTCCGGCAGCCGTCAGGGAAGCAAGCTGATGATATAACTCAGACCGATGGCTCAGTTGCCGCGGCGTGACGATGAGTGGCATAACACTTCGCCCGCCCAGGGGGTGTTAGGCAGCAACCTTTTCGATGTTGGCTTTCAAGTCGCGTTTGCTGCGGAAGCCGACAATTTGCTCGGCGACTTGACCGTCTTTGAAGATCAGGAGCGTGGGAATGGCACGAATACCATGCTGCGTGGCCAGGCTCTGATACTCATCGATGTTAACCTTCCCGATTTTGACGCGGCCGTCGTACTCGCTGGCCAGTTCATCAAGAATGGGAGCGATCATTTTGCAGGGTCCACACCATTCGGCCCAGAAATCGACCAGCACAGGGGTCACGGCATTCAGCACCTCCTGTGCAAAGTTAGATTCCGTTAAAGTGACAATATTCGGAGCTGCCATAATCTCTGATTTCTTTTAATCTGCTTGATCTGTTCGAAAGAGCTTGTCTCCAACAATCAGGAACCCAGCATGATCACTCGCACCAGCCCAATCAGGGCAATCACCGCCGCGGCAACGGCCAGCGCTTGATCAACCTTTCCCACACTGGAAACGGCGGCGGGACGCGGAGCCGCGACCGGTCGTGACGCAGCGGGAGCGGCGGCGGCCGGGGCCGGTCGTTGCACAGAAGGCGGCACACCGGCTGGGGCGGAAACTGCCGCCGGGGCCGGGGCCGCCGGAGCACCGGCCGCCACGGGAGCCGGGGCGGCTGGGGTGGCGGCGCCAATGGCCGCCGGGGTTGGAATTTTAATCGTGGGGGCAGCCGTGGGCTTCGGCGGCAAATTGATCCGCACCGTTTCCTTTTTCGGCTGCACTTTGGCAGCCTCAGCAGGCTTCGGTGGCACGGCGCCGGTCGGCATATTGGGAATATTCTCAGCCATAATTTAATCGTTGGCTCAAACTTAGGATCGCTTCCGTTAGTGTCAAATGCTTATTGGGGAAAAAACGCAGGCATTGACGGCCCAGCCCCAAGCGAAAAAATGGCGGAGGCGATACTGGTTTAACGCTCGCGCTGGCCACCCTCACGATTGCCGCGGTAGCCGCCGCCGCTTCGGGGCGGACGTTCTTCCCTGGGCCGCGCGATATTCACGGTGAGCTGGCGTCCCTGCAGCTCCTTGCTGTGGAACATCTCGACCGCTTTGGTGGCTTCTTCGGCAGTGGACATTTCGACGAAGGCAAACCCGCGGGATTTGCCGGTGAATTTATCGAGCATGAGGTTCACCGACGTGACGACTCCGGCTTGGGAGAAGTACTCCTGCAGGTCATTTTCCATCGTGTTAAAGGCAAGGTTGCCAACGAAAAGTTTGGACTCGTTCATGAATTGGATTGGTGGTTCCGCTCAAAAAACCCCAGTGGGGCGATTCTGCACCCGCGAGAATCGCCGAATGTCACCCAAGATGGTTAACTGACAATCTGTCATACTGACACGAACACTGCTCGTTCTTTGCGCTGGCCAAAACCGTAGCAAAACACCCAGGAGAGTCAACGAGAGATTCAGGCACGAGAGATTCCAGGCCGGTGCTAGGGCCAACTGGCGCGCTGACCGGCAGCGCTGCCCGTCCACTCTCACGGAACAGCCACGGCGGACTCCTGCAGAACCTGCGCCACGGCTTTCTCGATCGTGGACAGTTGAAAAGGCTTGCAGAGATGCGGATTGCCCACGGATTTCAGGAAGGCCTGCGTCTCTTCGTTCACCACGTCGCCCGTGAGAAATATGATGCGCTTGGCCAAGTGCGGTTGGCTCTGCGCCACGGCTTCATAGAACTCCCGGCCGTTCATCATCGGCATCCGGAAATCGGACAACACCAGGTCGAACGGGCGTTCTTCCACAAGCTGCAGGGCCTGTAGCCCCGAGTTGCAGACCGTCGCTGAATACCCAAGGAGGGTGAGCATTTCTCCAAGCAGATCGGCCAGAGACGGTTCATCGTCCAGAACCAGGATTTGGGCGGCTCGGGATGACCGAGTCTCTGCCAAGCTCGCGGCGCAGGTGCGGCCCGCCGCCGGTCCCTCATCAATCGATAGTGTCTCCATAACGGGCAACTCCAATCCAAAGCAAGCTCCCCCCTCCGTGGAGGGTTGGTGGAAGATTCGGCCTTGGTGATCGGCCATGATGCTGTGGGCGATGGAAAGGCCCAAACCGGTTCCTGTGCCCACTTCTTTGGTGGTGAAAAAGGGTTCAAAAATATGGGGCAGAATCTCATCGGAAATGCCGGGGCCATTATCTTCCACCAGGATCAAGATGAATTTGCCCTTGTTCCGGGTCGATATTCTCAGGTGGCCGGGTGGGGAGGAATTAGCCAAGGCATGCAGCGCATTGTTCACCAGGTTGACCAGAACTTGCTCGATCTGGTCAGGATCCGCCTGGGTCGGTGGCAGCGCCGAATCGAGGTCCAGCGTGATGGTGGCTCCCGCCCCCCGCAAATCGAATTGACGCAACTCCGTCACCCGGCGGATCAGCGCATTGATATCGGTCTTCTGCCGATGCACGGGCTGTTCCCGGGCGAAGGAAAGAAAATTGCTGACCAGTTTGGCGGCGCGATGGCTCTCATGGGCCACTTTTTCCAGGTCGGCGCGGGTTTGGACGTTTAATTCATGGCGCGAGAGAATCAACTCCAGGTAGCCCTTGATGACCGCCAATGGATTGTTCAGTTCATGGGCAATGCCGGATATCAGGCGTCCCAAGGCGGAAAGTTTTTCGGCCTGACGCAGTTGCTGCTCCAGGCGGGCGTGTTCGGTCATTTCGCGAATAAAGAACTGGAAAGCCGGCTGGCCTTCAAAATGGATCGGCGCTCCGTCCACTTCGGCCGGCGTCGCCCCGCCGTCACGCCGGACCAGATTGACCTGGCGCTGCCGGCAAACCACGCCAAACCAATCCTGGCCGCTGGCGGGCGAAGGCTGGGCCTGGGCTTTGACCTGGCAAAAAGTGTTCAGAGTCTGCTGCGTCGGGTCACTGTCGCCAATGCCCAGCAACCGCTGGGCGGTCTGGTTCAATTCCAGGATGCGCAGGTCTTCGGCCGCCGCAATGACAATTCCTTCGCTGGCTTGATCAAACAGGCTCCGATAGCGTTCCTCGGTGGACACGACTCTCGAACGCAATTGGGCCGACTCGCCTTTCTGCGTTTGAATCTGCCGCAGGACCAATTGGTTCGTGTTGCGCACTTCCTCCAGCACCAGCACGATCATGCTGACGGCAATAAACAATTGCAGCACGGCCGAAATGAAAAAACCGGAACTGATCAGTTGCTCCGAGCGTTGCAGCAAGGGATAACTCGAAAGGTACAAGCCCCACAGCAAGAATCCGAACGCCAGCAATCCCGCGCCCATGTACTCGCGGCGGTTCCGCATCCGGAAAAAACACCAGGCCGTCAAAACACTGGCCAAGCCGATCAAACTGAAAATCGGAAGCTGGACCCAAAGCAAATCCTCCAAATGAAAGGCGCCGATATAACTCCACACAAACAAGAACGCCATGAAGAACCCAAACAAACGCTGGGAGGTTTTGAGTTTAAGAAATCGGGCGGCCCCCCACAGCAAGAACACAGCCGAGAGGCCCACGCACCATTGCTTCAGCATCAGGAGGAAAGCGTTTTGCGAAACATCCGGCAGGCTGATGCAGAGGGTCAGCCACAAGGCATAAAACAGCCAGGCGGCCGTCCAGATGGTGAAATAACGCCGCTTGGTATAGCGATTCAGGTAATAGAAAAGCCCGACCAAAACCCAAACACTGAGCAGGGAAACAACCAGGGCCGCCTTAAGATACTCGTAAGGAAAGTAGAAATTAAATCCCATGCTATTCACGATTTATCTTTCAGTCGCAACCTCAGCACGTCCACCCCCGGGCGGAGTCTGCAGCATTGAAGCTGAACACAAACCAGTGATAACATAAGAAACCAACTTTGTCTTTCCTTAACTTTGCCGGAAACTCAGCGGCTCCTCCTCAAACCCATCGGCCTGCCTGGGATCGTTTTTGACAGGCCACCCACGCCGGACCTTTAACGGCGGGCGCTAGCTGCTCCTACCGGCTGGAAGTCCCGCTTCAATTCAGGGGCGAATTGGATCGGATAAGCTCCGCCGGAAAAGTGGATGGGAATAACAATAATGGACTTGGCCGGGCGCAAATTGACCTACCGGATTGGTATAATTCTCTTGGCGTTTGAGTTCATGGTCTGGTTGCCAGTCAAAAGGTCATGGGTGGCTCCGAGGCAGCCAGCCTGGCCAATCGGACGGGCGTTGCGGCGGAGTGATCTGCTTCCCGAATGGTGCTCCCCAATCTTCTTGCGCCATTCCGGAAAGTGAATTCAGAGGCGGAAGTCCACTCGGCCTCGAACGACTTGGCCACCTGGCGGGCAATATCCCGAATCGAACCACTGGATGACGCCGTCCGCAGAAGATAGATGCGGTTATTGTAGTCCAGAAAGCTTCTTGTCTCCTCCACATAGCAGACCACGTGCACTTGCGTGCTCATCCGCACCGCGACCAGTCGCGTGGTATAGCCCTTCTCTCGCAGAATTTCGGCGGCCAGTGTGGCAAAATCGTCGCAATCCCCAGATTGGGTGGCTAAGAACGCTTCGGCTAGCTGCACCTCAGCATGAAACTTGTATCTGAAATTGGCGAAATACCCTGCGAAACGTTGAGGGGTCAATTGGGCATCACTGCGCAGGTCGCTCAAGGTCACCGCGGACAACGGCGCCGCGAGCGACGAAAACAGGAGCAGAAGACAAAGCCAGGACACTGATGTTGGACGGGTCATGTTCACGCCAGCTTAGCAACGGCGATGCCACGCCCAAGAGGCTTAAGAAACGCCGCGCAAATGTTGTGGAATGGGACGGTCGGGGTGTGAGTTGTCTCAAACTGGCACGAATTCAGCAACCGGAGCCACGGTCCGCTCAGCCCCGGCGTCCTTTCTCCGCGACATCTGTGTCCAGAAATGGAACAGACGACCGCGGCAAAATCTGACGAGGCAGTGCCACAGCATTCTTGCAGGCCAGGGGCATGTAAGTGCCAAACCATTCTTACGGATCAAGCGTTGTTTGAGATCTATCGCGGCTGCAAAGACAGCCGACGCAAAAAGCTTGTACCCCTGTTCCCCGGAAAAAACAAGCATTTTGAGCTGGAACTCAGGACACCGCACGCTTCCCGAAGTTGTGTGCGCGGCTAAGAGTGCGGACTGAAGCTGCTCTTTTCCCACAAGTCACAGAGCCCCGTCCTGACCATTCGCTGGTGGAGAAAGAGCAGGGATTCGACCCGCTTGAGCGGCGCTCCACATTGCCAGCAAGCACTACTTTCTTCTCATCCAAAAAACGTAAGCTGCGGCGACTCCCGCCAGCGCGATCCAGAGGAACCAATCTTGCATGAAGTCGATCACGTGGATCACGAATTGCACGGACGCGGGCAATTTGAGCCCCCTGCCTGAGTAGAGGGCAGCGACGACAGGCACCACTTTGACGCGCAAGAGAATCGTGATGATGACCAAGGTGGCAATCACCGCGCTCGCGACGGCAATAGGAAGCTTGTTGCGCCGGACCATTTTCTGGAACCGGTAAAGGCTGCTCGGTGGCCGAGCCAGCACCGGTTCGTCCGTCAGGTATCGCTGAACATCCATGGCCAGGCCGTTGGCCGTTTCGTAGCGCCGCGACCGGTCTTTCTCCAGTGCCTTCATTACGATCCAGTCAAGATCGCCACGCAGGAGCTTTGTCAGCCTGGCCGGATCCGCTTGGCGCTGTCTGGCGACCTCCGCCAAGTCGGCAGCCATCATCGTGCTCAAACGCGTTGATGGCCGGGCCGGTTCCTCTTCCCGGATAACCCGCCGGATTTCATCCAGACCCGCCCGCAGCAGGTCCTTCGTATCGAACGGTGTCTGGCCGGTCAGGAGCTCATACAGCAACACTCCCAGCGAATAGATGTCGCTGCGAGTGTCGATGTCCAGAGCGCTCATCTCCGCTTGTTCCGGGCTCATGTAGGCGGGCGTTCCCATGAACTGCTCGAAGGCCGTAAACAGGGTCTTGTTCGTCAGCGGTTGTTGCGTGGCCTTGGCAATGCCAAAATCAATAACCTTCGGAGTCGGCACCCCGTCGTAAAGCGTGACCAGGATGTTCGATGGCTTGATGTCCCGGTGAATGATCCCTTTCTGATGGGCGTGCTGGACGGCGTGGCAGACTTGGCCAAACAGCTTCAACCGCTCGGGCGTGGGCAGGTTGTTTTGGTCGCAGTACTTGGTGATTTTGATGCCCTTGACCAGTTCCATGACAAAGAAGGGCCGGCCGGTCTCGGTGGCTCCGGCGTCCAGGACCTTGGCAATGTTTGGGTGGTCCATGAGCGCCAGCGCCTGACGCTCGGCCTCGAAGCGGGCGACGACGTTTTTGGTGTCCATGCCCAGCTTGATGACCTTGAGGGCCACGCGGCGGCGCACCGGTTCCTCCTGCTCTGCCATATAGACGACTCCGCAGCCCCCTTCGCCGATTTGCTGAAGCAGTTTGTAGCGCCCGATGCGATCACCCGGTTTCTCGGTGAGATCGGCGCCAAGAACAGTCGTGAGGTCCGGTGAGGGCTGGCCCCGGGACTCCAGAAAACCGCCCGCCGCCGCATCCGCTGCGATGAGCTCTTCGATTTTTTGCCGCAAGGCCGCATCCGAGCCGCACACTTTGGCGAGGTATTCGGCCCGCTGCCGGGCGCCTTCGATCTCCAACGCTTCATTGAAAATGGTGCGCGGCGAGTTGTTCGATGTGTTCATAGGTTTTTTCCGGCCCATTGGGGCTTCAATGAATAATGCGCAATCGGAAGCCAAAAAGGGCCAGGCCACGAGAACTTTTTTCGTTCTAACCCTGAGTTTGGGCTGAGATTTCCCGGTAAAGCCAGGCGCGGGCAAAAGTCCAATAGCGCTTGGCCGACCGCTCGGAGATGCCCAAGGCCCAAGCCGCCTCTTCATGGGTCAATCCCACGAAGAAGCGGAGTTTGGTCAATTCGGCGGCCCGCGCGTCTTCTCGCGCCAGTTTCTCCAAGGCTTCGTTGATGAGCAGAAGGGTCTCCTCATCGGCGCGGGTGGCGACGTCCACTTGATCCAGGTCCAACTTCTGCGCGCCGCCTCCGCGTTTGAGCGACTTCTTGCGGCGGGCGCGGTCGATTAGAATCTGGCGCATCGCTTCGGCGGCCGCGGCGAAAAAATGAGCCCGGCCTTCGAATTTCGCATCATCAGCCCCCGCCAGGCGCAGCCAGGCCTCATGCACCAGCGCGGTGGCTTGGAGCGTTTGGCCCGGCGCTTCGCAGGACATTTTGTGGGCGGCGAGTCGGCGCAACTCCTTGTAAACCAACGGCAGCAATTGATCGGCGGCCTTGGGACCGCCTTGATGAGCTGCCTCAAGTATGCGCGTGACGTCGCTCATGACCTACGCGGGCAGGCGGGATTTCACTGACTGGAGCAACGCCGTCACCTGCTCGACTTGCGTGCGCAACCGGGGCCAGTCGGGATCCTCGAGATCGAAACCGGGGTAGCGGTCGGTGAAATACACTTGCACCAGCGCATCGCAGAGCGGTTCGACGCTGGGCACGAGGTCGCTCTTGCGCTCGACGAGGCTTTGCAGCAGGCGGTTCAGATCGTGGGTCTTTTCGAGCGTCCAACCCAGACGCAACAACTCGGCTTTCAGAATCTTTTCCAGAATCTCCGCCAGCTTGCTGCGGGCGGCGGCAAAACTGATTTCCCGCTCCGCGGCCAGACGCACCAGGTCCATGTCGGACGCCGCGATGTAAAGCCAGTCGGCGGGGGCGTGGGAATCAGTCTTGCGCGGCAAGCATCACTCCTTCTGCCAAAACGGTTCGGAAAAAATGGTCGCCCACCGCTTTCTTCTCCCCAAGCCGGGTGGGCGTGATCGGAACCAAGGTGAATGACGGCTTGGACGGGATGGGCCGCATCTCGCGGCAAAAACGCTGCGCGGCCTCCAACTGCCTCTCCGCCCCGTCGGCGACGATGCACAAGTCCACGTCGCTGTCGGGGCGGGCGTCCCCGCGCGCGTGCGAGCCGAACAGATAAACGGCGCGCAACGGCATCACTTGGTTCATCGCTTCCAGGCAGCGGGCCAGCGTCTCGCGCTGGGGTGCGAGGCTCGTCGGGAGATTCTCAAACAGCAGCTTCACGTTGGGCATCTTACCGGCGAAGCGTCCTGGCTGCAAGCAGCGGCTTCGATGGCAAGGAAGTGGGCGCGGTCCGACAGGTCTGCTGCTCCGCGCCGGCCTGAGCGCAGCCACGCCTCATGCACGAGCGCGGTCGGCTGCAACGTGTGGCAGTTGTCAATATCAAGAACTGGTACCCGCTTACAGATTCTCTGGCGAACGGGGACACATCCCATTGAAGATTTTCTTCTGGCCCAGCCACTGCCGGTTGGCGGCACTGTCAAAGCCCCGGTCCGAGCCCAGCCCGTGGAGCTTTTGCTTCAGTCCCTTTTCGATCCTCTGCACACAGGGCTTGATCAGGCTCGGATCGGCGGGCACGCGGTCGGCAAACAGTTCCCAGTCCAGAATCAATCCCTGCACGCTCTCGGCCAAGAGCAGGTCATGGCCAAACTCCACGTCCGCGCCGGCCTTGTGCCGCACCACGATCTGAACGTCCGGCTCGTAGAGGCTGAGAATTTTGTCTGGGTTCTGCACCCGCCGCTCGCCAATAATCCGCTCATGGGCCTGGTGCAGGGCGGCGGGCAATTGGGTCAGGACATTGTCCAAGCGCCGCAGCACCTGCTCGGCTTGCGGGCGGCTCCAGTCGGTTTGCTCCCACTGCTGGTCGAGCAAGCCGCGGTAGCGTTGGGCATGGGCGCGCACCACCTGGGTCAGGCGTTTCATTTCCCGCAGCACCTTTTTGCGTTGTTTTTTACTGTCCGGCCGGCGGGCGGCCTGGGTCATTTTGATGCACAGTTGATTCATCCGTTTGACAAACTGGGCCGGCTCGGCCATCCGGTGTTTGAGTCCCTGCTCCCGAATCAAGTTTGTCGCTTGCATGAGCGTGCGGGTGGCGTCGCGCAACAGCACCCAGTCCACCGGGAAGTGGATGTGGGCCTTGACGCAGGTGCAATCCAGAAAGGCGGCCTCCAGGTCCAAGGGCTCGTCGAGCCGCAAGGCGGGGGCCTGGTCCCGGCCTTTCCGCAGCAGTTGTTGGATGAGCGGACGCATCTGATCTTCCGGCAGCCAGGTTTCGTAGCGGTGCAAGGTGCTTTTGCTGGGCACGGTTATTTTGTCCATCCGGCTGAGGCCGCAGAACCGTTGCAAGAGGGGGCTGTCGGCGAGGCGCACCGCCAGTTTGCGGTAGCCCAGTTGCAAGAGGGTGCGGAGAATATTGCAGCGGAGCGCGCACCGGGAGTGGGCTTGAAATCGGACCTGTTGTTTGGGATTAATCACGGAGTCAGGGGTGGACTTTTGGGCGAGCCAGCGGGCCACGCTTAAAGTGATGAACTGGGTTTCCACGTGGCTGGCGCGCAGCAGGAAATCGATGCGTTGGAGTTGGTGCTGGAACTCCCGGTAATCGACATTGCCTTCGATGGTCGGCAGGCGGGGCGGGAGAGGCTGGGTAAAAGGGATTAAATTGGACACGGGAATAAGATGGAGTATAATCCATCTTTGTCCAGTGAAAGAAACGCAAAGAAATGTATGAGCACCACCTATCCGGTCCGAGTTCAGGCCAGCCGTTCCCAGGGACAACAGCCCCGTTTTTATGTGAGCTTTCCGCTGGCGCTGGCGGCGGCAATCGGGTTGGAACCCGGCGAAACGGTGCACTGGGAACTGCTCGACCGGGGCGAGTTACACCTGGTGCGGCCAGTGGTGCCCCCGACCACCACGAAGCGACGGGCGCCTAAACGGTGACCCAGTTGGGCGTCATACTGAGCAGGCCGCAGGATGGACTACGGAATGCATAGCCACAAAAAGGCACAAGAAGACGCAAAAGCCCCGACTCTTGCGCTTTTTGCGCTTTCTTGCGGCAATTCCGGAAAGGGAAAGGTGTCTTCTATCCTGCGGCCTGAGCAGTAATTGGTGTTTTTTACTCCCCATCGGGATTCCCGCCCTTTTTACGTCTGGAGAAACTGGAGAACGATTCGGTGTTTCAAGCTCCTCCCGCTAAATCATTCAACCCTCGCTATCTCCTCGCCAAACGTGGCGCGGCCTCCATACCGCGCCCGTACAAGGTGTTTGTGAATAGTGAGGAGATTGAAGATAATGAATCGTTGTTGATCTCTTTTCCGGCCGGCAACAACACGACAAACTTGTTTTTGGAAGTGCGCCCGGACCGTGGCTTTCGACCGGCCAGCCTGATGGCCTACGAGGAGAATTGGAGCCGGGATGAGAATCAGGACACGGAAACGGGACCCGGAGATGGGGAATGGGCTCAGATCGGGCCGGGGCGCTCCACCGATCCGTCGAGCGGCGCGTTCCGTTGGGCCGTCAGCCTGGGCCGCCTGCGCAACTTGATGTCTGCGGGCAAGGTCCGCCTGAATGAACCCAGGATTACAGAGAGCCTGTTCAACGGAACTGCCCTGTCCTTTACCGCCCGGAGCACCAACACCAGCGAACTCCACGTCCTCACGAATGCCAGCGGCTCTCTTCGGCAAATCCGTGCTCCGCAGGCTTTGGCCGACATTCAAAGCACGACTTCACCGACTCAGGAGTGCGTTCTGAAGTTTTACATTCTCGCGAATGTCAGCAGCACGACCAACGGCGGCGGTTTCTACTCGATTTTGAACGACACCCCTTTTGTCACTTGGCGCATTCGAAATCCGAATTCCTTCGGGACGTATAACCGCTTCCAAATCATTGAGGAACGGCCCGCCTCCAGAACCTACACGAGCGAGATTTCCTATGACTCAGCCACTCGCCTGTGGACCTTGACTGACTACGGCACTGGGAACCAGCAACGGACCGAAAAGCGCACGGTGGACATCGATGGCAGCCTGCGCCAGGAGACGGTCGAAATCCGATCCACAACCAGCACCCTTTACAAAGCCATCGAAAAATACCGGCAGTACCCCTGGGGTTGGGAACTGACCAATGTGGTCTCGAATCCGGACAATCCTGGGAATGCTTTGACGAATTCGTTCGTTTATTATGAGGCTCCTGAGCAGGAGACCGTTTACGGAAAACTAAACCAGCGTTGGTTCCCGGGCGGCCGTTGGGAGTTGTTCTTTTATCCGGACGGTTACGAGTGCGATGATTGGCCGTTCGGCAATTACAGTGAGTACCATGGCGTTCTCGCCATCCCTACTGAGATTCGAGTCCGGCCCTGGGAAGGCGGCCCGATCGACCCCACGGCGGCCACACTTCAAACGGTTGTGGTCCATGAGAGCACCCGATGGCCAGCCGCGGTCTGGGGCCATTACAGTCATGAAGCGTATGACCTGGTCTTTGACAGCGGCGGTGTGGCCGCCATTCTTTCTTCTGAGGCCGCGGCGGATGGCGATTATTATCAGGCGGAAGAGCGGTCGCATTATTACGCAAGGGAAATGCGTCTGCGAGGCGTACCCGGTCCCTTAAGGCGTACGAAAATCAGTGAGGACGGCCGGTGTCGGATGACAGGCAGTTGGCTGAACGACCTGCTTTTCTATCACTCCAGTGCCTCGGCTGAGAAAGATGTTTTTGAATATGCCCTGGGCTTTTTCGACTGGAATGCGCAACAGTTTACCGTCAATGACAACTCGGGTACGGATTTCCTGAAAATCAAGACCAGTGGTTTGGAGGCATTCTCAACGCCCGCCTGGGGCGGTCCCTACACCAACTCCACCTACATCGTGGAGCAACTTTGGACTGAAACCGCGATCGTGGAGCACTTGGCCTGCATTCTGGGGAAATCGGTCCAGGAGTTGACCGTAGCTCAAGCGGGTAACCCGGTGTACACAAGGCTCTTGGGCATGTCGGGGATCCAATTGCCAGACCCGCCCCAGGGCACTACCCCGCCGGAAGTACCGGTCTTCACCCCTATCGAAAACCGCGTCCGCAAATTCGACAGCCTTGGCCATCTCACCAACGAGGTCTGGATTGATGCCTCGAACACGAATATTTACCGCGTCGTTTACGAGGCGAGTTGGCGGGATGCCGCCGGAAATGATACCGAGTTGAAGGCTTTCGAGATCAACGAGTTGGGTGAACGCTTCAACTATGCCTACGATTCCGTAAAACGGCTCATCAACATCACCCGCGCCGGCGTGCCTGCTCAGGGCCTTTATCCGGCGCAGCCCAACCTCAGCACCAACCGCGTCTTTAATGCTGCCAGTTGGCTTGTGCAAGAACAGGTCACCGATGGCACCCTCTCCCTGACCCGCTCGCTGGCTTATGATCTGGCCGGACGCCTGACCTCGCAGACTCAGTTCGACGGCATCACAACAGCTTACGGCTACAGTTCCGATACGCGCACGGTCACCGAGAACCTCCCTGGCGGATTGACGCGGATCACCACTCGGCACTTTGACGGCCGCCTCAAAAGCATCACCGGCACGGCGGTCCTTCCGGAGTTCCACGATTATTCCGTCGATTTCACCGCCTACCCTGAAAATCCGGGCACCAGCGTCGAGCGCATTTACGCTGGCTCCGACGGATCGCCGCGTTGGACGGAGAAGGCCATTACGGAATTTGGCGAGGTGGGCGCCGAACGCCGGCCGGCTTTTGTCCTCTCCGGCAGCGAGCCGCCCATCGAGATCACGCGCAGTTTCGTCCCCGAGGACTGTCGCTTCATCGAGACACTCAACATCCCGGCCCTGGTCAGCAATGGAGAGATCGACTACTTGTACGAGCAGAAGTCTTCCTGGCTCTACGGCTATGCCAATGCCGCCACTTACCGCTGGGGATTTGGCACCAGCCAAGTACGCAGTCTGAACTCCGATACTCTGCTGGAGTATGATGGTGTCCATTGGTTCCAAACGACTTACGAGTGGCTCGAGACCTGGGCCAGCCTCTATCGGACCAATGTGGCCCGGGCGCGCCTGAACGGCTTCACCTCGGCCACAACCTTGATGGACGCGACCCTCACGGACCCGGATGGCAACGTGACCACCGTCATCGCCACGCTGAACCGGGCAGCCAAGCAGGTCACCACCGTGACGAACACTCCGGCCTCGACGATCAATATCAATGCCGTCAACATCAACGGCCTGCTGGAATCGCTCAACTCCGAATCGATCAGCGCGCCTTCCTACTACTCTATGATGGTCTGCGGCGGCCCACCTACGTCCGAGACCCGCTCGGCTACACCATTGGCCAGGCCTACAACAGCGCCGGCTGGGTTGAAGCCACGACCAATGCGGCCCAAAGAGTGACCCGTTTCGCTTATTACACGGCCAGTGAAGCCAATGCCGGCCAGGTCAAGAGCCGCACCGACCCCAATCTCAAGATCACCTATTACGATTACAACGCGTGCGGCCAGCTTGTCCACACCTGGGGCAACGTCCCCTATCCGGAAGAACGGGTTTACGATCCGGCTTACGGGGAGTTGACCGAATTGCGCACCTTCCGCGACGGCGCCAATTGGGCGAGCTATCCTTGGCCGGGCGGCGCAAATCCCGACGTCACCACCTGGCAGTACCATCCGGCCACCGGATTGCTCCTCTGGAAGCGCGACGCCGCCAGCCGAGGCTACACCAATGTTTATGATAAAGTGGGCACTCTCCTGACCCGCACCTGGGCGCGCGGCACCACCGTCACGAACCAGTTCAGCGTCTTTGGCGACATTCTGCGCCAGGATTACTCGGATGGCACGCATTCCGGCATGGTCGCCGGCTACACCTCGCCGGGCCGGCCGATCCAGGTGACCGATGGCTTTGGCACGCGCACGTTCGCTTATGATGAAGACGGCGATTTGCTGTCCGAGACCTTCGAGGGGGACAGCCCATTTTATGGCGTCACCCTCACCAATCGAATCCATTCGCTTTACGGCCGGGACCGTGTGGCCGCGGACTTGGGGGGCGCAAACGGAAGCACCGACCTGTTCACCGAATACAGCTTCGACCCGGCTTCGGGGCGCCCTGCGGAGGTCAGGCGGTCGATGGGCGGCATCGACAACGCAGCGACCTACAGTTACCTGCCCAACTCGGACCAGATCAGCACCGTGGCTTTCAACAACGGTTCCACCCGTGTCGTGACCACCAGCAAAGGCTGGGAGTACGGCTACCGGCTGCGGAGCACGCAGACCCGACTGGGCACAGCCGGAGCGGTGCTGTCCTCGTGGAGCTACGATTATGACGAAGTGGACCGGCGCACCCGCGCTACGCTGGCGGACAGTTCTTATTGGAGTTAGCCATGAACCTATCGCTGTGGGCAGGGATTCGTCCTCGTCCTCCACGTCGTCCTCGGCGGGCGTGCGACTCCCGCTGCCGAGGATGACGGCTAGAACGAGCTGGTAGTCGTCGGCCACAGCGCTTCGCATCACGGCAGGAGCTAATCCTCGCCGGTTTTCCTTGTCAACGGCCCGAAGAACCGCTTGCCTCAAGCCAGCCGGCCAAGAGCTTTGGGCGGCAGGAAAGGCGAACTGGGGAACTGCGATGGTAAGATTCGGGTGGACTTACAATCGGAAGTCGCATAGTGCAAAGCAGTTGCGCAGCGTGGCCGGCAAAACAACCGCGTGCGATCACGAGCTTCCGCGTTGTGGGACTGGCTTGCGATTTGCTTCCTGTTGCAGGCTGGCCGGCATGTTATTGACCAAAATAGAAATCACCCAAAAAGACTTCCGCATCCGAGTTGGCCCCAGTTTGATCGTGTCCGTGCCGGCCCAATTTTGACATTTATGAGAATCACCATTGCGTATCAGAAATCACGGCCGGCATGGATTGACCGGGCTGGCCCATTCCTTTCTCTGATGCGCCGTTTGTTTCTGGGTGGGCGACTGGCCACCCGCGCGACGCAGGTGCTACCCAAAGACTTGGTAGGCCGGTTGTTTTTGGGTGGACGGTTTGCCCCCGCCGTCTGTGTGTTGGCGGCGGGCGTGCTGGCATTGACGGCGGGAACTGCCCAAGCCGGCTCGATTTTGCGCGAGGTCTTCCAAGGCCTCCCCGGCAACGCCATCAGCGATCTGACCAACGCTACGATTTACCCGAACAACCCCACGCTGACTAATTTCGTGACGGATTTCTTCGAAGCTCCGACGGACGTTGATGAAGCCTACGGGCAACGGATGCATGGTTACATCGCGCCCCCGCTGACGGGCAATTACACGTTTTGGATTGCCAGCGACGATAATGGCCAGCTTTGGCTGAGCACCGATGACAAGCCGGCCAACCGGCGCCTGATCGCCACGGTCAACGGCTGGACTTCTCCCCGCGAATGGGGCAAGGAGGTCAACCAGCAATCGGTCGCCATCCGTCTCGAGGCCGGCAGAGCTTATTACGTGGCCGCCCTGCAAAAGGAAGGGACGGGAGGCGACAACCTGGCCGTGCGCTGGCTGCGTCCCGACGGCCTCGATGAAGGTCCGATTCCAGCCACATATCTGATGCCTTTTGGCACTTCGTTCACTCCGCCCATCATTGCCCAGCAGCCGACAAATGCCACCGTCACGGAAGGCCAAGTCGCTGCTTTCGAGATCAAGGTCCAAAACCTCGATCTCATCAGCTACCGATGGTTCCGGAACGACAGCGAAATCCTCGGTGTGTCCGCTTCGATCCTGAGTTTCGGCCCGGTGACGATGGCCGATAATGGCGCCCGCTTCAACGCTATTCTCACCAACAACCTGGGCTCCACGAATTCAACCGCCGCCACGCTCACCGTTCTCCCTGACGCGGCACCCCCGACGCTGGTCTCCGCGCTGAATCTCGGGACCACCACGGTTCGTTTGATCTTCAGCGAACCGATGGCGGCTCCCGGCGCGACCAACCCGGCCAACTACCGCATCAACGGAGGCGCCTCGGTCACGGCGGCTGCCTTCGGCGCTGACGGCCAGACGGTGTTGTTGACCACGTCCCTGCTCGCTTTCGGCACAAGCTATACGGTCACCGTCAACAACGTCACCGACCGGTCAAGCACGCCCAATCCCATTCCGCCCGACTCGACTGTGCCGTTCACCACCATGGAATTTGCCCCGAAAGACATCGGCTCGCCGGTCTTGGCCGGCTCGAACCAGCCTGCGCCCGGCGGCTTGGACGTCACCGCAGCCGGCAGAGATATCGGCGGCACCAGCGACCAATTCCATTTCTCTTACCAGCAAAAAACAGGGGATTTCGACATGCAAACCCGTCTGGCCGGGGTGACGGTCAGCGATCCCTATTTGCATGCCGGCTTGATGGCCCGCGAGACCCTGGACGCCAACGCCCGCTTTGGCGCCGTCTTTGCCTCCTCGCCGCAGCTTGGCTGCTTCTTTGAAGCGCGCAACGCGGTTTCTGCGGCTACGGCGGTCGCAGCCCCGCCGGGTGGTTTTCCTGTCAATTATCCGCAAACGTGGCTCCGCCTGCGGCGGTCGGGCGCCACTCTCGCTGGTTTCGCGAGCCTGGATGGCCGGACCTGGGTCCAACTCGGCTCGACCAACATTGCCAGCCTGACCAACACACTTTACTTCGGCCTAGCTGTCTGCAGCGAAGTAACCAACCAAACCGCGACGGCGCAATTTCGCGACGTTGCGCCGACCGTAAGCAGCGCTGTCGGCACATTCATCCCGACCCGTGAACCGCTGGGGCCCTCCAGCCGCTTGACCGGCTTGATCCTCAGCGAAATCATGTATCATCCGCCGGATCGGGCCGATGGCCGCAACCTGGAGTTCGTGGAGATTTACAACGCCCGCTCCATCTTTGAAGACCTCACGGGCTGGCGTCTGAGCGGTGACATCGATTTCAAATTCCCGGACGGCTTCAAACTGCAGGCGGGAGAATTTGTGGCGATCGCCGCCGCGCCGGACGATCTCAAAGCCGTCTATGGCATCACCAATGTCCTCGGCCCCTACACCAACGCCCTGCCCAATGACGCCGGGACTGTTCGATTGCGGAACAATACCGATGCCATCCGCCTGGAAGTGGATTATTCCGACAACCCGCCTTGGCCGGCGGCGGCGGACGGCGCCGGCCACTCGCTCGTGCTGGCCCGTCCCAGTTACGGCGAGAACCAAGTGCGCGCTTGGGCTGCCAGTGAACTCATTGGCGGCTCGCCGGGAGGACTCGATGCCGCTTATCCGACCCCGCAACAGAACGTGGTCATCAACGAATTCCTCGCGCACACGGACGATCCCCAATTCGATTTCATTGAGCTTTACAATCACTCGAACAGCGCGGTGGACCTTTCCGGTTGCTGGCTCACGGACGATGCCGCGACCAACAAATTCCTCATTCCTGACAACACGACGATTCCCGCCCGCGGCTTTCTTTCCTTCGACCAGAATCAGCTTGGATTTGCCCTGAGCGCCAACGGTGAAACGATTTATCTTGTCGGCAGGAATGCCAGCCGCGTGCTCGATGCCATCCGGTACGGCGACCAGGAAAACGGCATCGCTTCCGGGCGCTCACCCGACGGCGCGCCGACGATCCGCCGCCTGGCCGACCCCACGCCCGGAGCGGCCAATGCGCCCTGGCGGAGCGAGGACATTGTGATCAACGAAATCATGTACAATCCCATTTCCGGTGATGACAATGACGAGTATGTGGAGCTTCACAATCGGAGCGCGAACACGCTGGACCTGGCCGGTTGGCGATTCACGGACGGCATTGATTTTGAGTTTTCGGCCAAGGCCACGCTGGCGCCGGGGGCTTACCTGGTGGTCGCCAAGAACACACCGCGTCTGCTGGCGAATTACCCGCAGCTTGACGCCGGCCACACGTTTGGCAACTTCAATGGTTCGCTGGGCAACGCCGGCGAGCACTTTGCCCTCACCAAACCGGACACAATCATCAGCACGAACGAACTGGGCGATCTGCTGACCAACACCATTCACATTGTCGTCGCTGAGGTGACTTACTCACAGGGCGGGCGTTGGGGCCAATGGGCGGATGGAGGCGGCTCCAGCCTCGAATTGCTCGATCCCAATGCGGACCCGTGGCGCGCCGCGAACTGGGCCGACAGCGATGAAACCCAAAAAG
>ERZ1292640.153-Hain-H43-02um-R1-153-length-55715-cov-6_pt1 | contig 29718 bp, 26 predicted proteins | sample MGYA00564404_ERZ1292640 | MGnify/ENA primary metagenome ERZ1292640 (study PRJEB36523, sample SAMEA6512636) | groundwater metagenome | collected 2019-01-08 | study: AquaDiva: Metagenomics assemblies of 32 groundwater samples | reverse complement strand
AGCAGCTTTCGGATGAAAAGGATGAGGAGGTAAAGAGTGTTTGGTAGGCGGCGTCTATTTCCGTGATTTCAACAAAATTGCCGGGGGCGGAAAGGTGCAGGTGGAAGCCGGAAATATCAGAAGCGGTTTGGAAGGAGGCAAGGAATTTTGCGATGTAGCTTTGCGCGTTTCCTAGTTCAGTAACCTCACCACGTGAATCGTAAACGCCAATGAAAGTAGTGGAAACACCAGTTGCATCCGCCTTTGAGATAAGGCTTAATTGAAGGGGCCTATTTTCGCTTGGCGAAAGGGACAGGGGATCCGAGGTTGTTTGCAAATAGCCATTGGAAATGGCAACGAGGGTTATTTCGGAATTGGAGGGAACCAATAGGGCACAAAGTTTCTCTTTCACCTCGCAGGTTGAGAGCATTCCACCATTTGCATCTATTGCAGATACTGTTCCCGATTCGAGCGGCTTTTTCCTAAGCGCATCAATAAGTTCCAAGCTTAGGGATGCAGGCGCGCCAACAAGGTTGATTTGGAGGCTTTCCACGGAATTGGAAAATACGGTTGCACTCTCCCCGTAATATGAGTCTTTGGATGCCCTTGCCATTAGTTTGTAGGGGGAGCCCTCCAGTTCCTTTGGAATGGCGAATGCCGCATTTCCCTCCAAATCGGTGTATTCCGAAGGGAGCCCAAGGAATCTGCCATCCGCCTTGTAAAGAGTAACCTCAACTCTCTCGGCGGGTTCACCATCCTGTACAACCGATATTTTTAACTCCGCGGAATTTTCCTCTGTAAGCGGCATTAGGGATATTTTTATCGGTGTTTTGGAAGGCGTGGAAGTAAATGAGATGGGCGCATAATCAAGCGCATAAACAGTCAAATAATAATCCTTTTCCGGCGAAACTAGGAAGCTTATTTTTCCATTCTCATCCGAATAATCCGTTTTCAGGTGCGTTCCTTTTTCATCGAAAATGTTCACGAATGCATCGGAAATGGCACCATCAGAGGAGGAAATTTCCAAATCAAGGTAATCGCCAAGCCGCTTTTCCTTCAAATCAAGTGTAATTTCCAATGTGTCGCGGCTGCTTGTTAGCAAAAATGATTCCGAGGAGATGCCCAGATATTTGGCGCTTTCGGAAACCTCAATGAAAAATTCCTTTCCGAGAAGGACATCCTCAAATAGCGCATTCCCGGTTGAGTCGGATTTTGCCATTGCAATGTTGCGAAGAGTTACCGCATCCTTCATGAGAATGGAAATGCCCTCCAGCGATTCGCCGCTAAGCGATCCAAGGAAAACTGAAACGGAGCCGTACTTCGGATCCTGCTCTTCTTCCCCATCCTTTTCCCCGTTCTTTTTTTGCTCGAGGGAAACCATCGTAATTACAATTGAACCGGATTCTATCTCCTCCTTTGAAACGCTTTTTTGCGCATCCTCGTGCCTGTTTGCAAACACTTTTACGGTTAGGTGATCTGGAATTGTGGTTAGGTCAAATTCGGCTGCGCCATGGTAATCCGTCGATGCGTCCATTTTTTCACTGCCATCGAATTGCAAAACCACCTGTGCGCCTGTGATGTAAATTGAGTTTTCATCCTTGACCCAAACGGAAAAGGGAGTTCCCTTTCCGCCGCCCTCTATTTGCGAGAGCTTGATTTCCTTGGTGTCAATGGAGATCGAATCCTTGAATATTGCATAGATGCCATTTGGATCCTCTATGTCGACGGTTAGGGCGGCGCCTTTTGGAACACCCCGAAACAGCGCAACTCCATCATCATCACTGGTTGCTACCCCCAAAAGTTTTCCATCACCGGAGAGTGAAACTTCCATTTTCGGGAGGGGCGTTCCGGAATCGGTCATTATTTTCAAGGATAGGTCCTGCTTTTGCTGCACCAGTTTGGAAGGGATCAGGAAATAGCCCGCAACCAGGATTAGGAGGAGGAAAACTGCCGGAATCAAAACCCTTGGGGATGGGACGCCCTTTTCCTCAAGGCTTGCCATGAATTCCTCGTATTTTTCCTTGAGGGATTCAATTGCGGAGGGACCTTGCCCATCATCCTTGGCCATGACAGAATTGATGAATAAATTCGTTTATAAACGTGTTTTTCTGTAACAATTCGATAATAGCCCCGTCGTCTAGAAGGATTGCCGCATCCGGCAATCTTTAGGCAATGGTCAAGGATATGGGCCTCTGGTGAAATTTTAAGAGGAAAGCAAAATTGTTTTTCCCGATCATTTCGGGGCCAGCCTAGGACGGCAGTTCGAATCTGCCCGGGGCTATCATTTTTTATTGCCGTAAAACCTTTCCCTAACATCTTTACGATGATAGAGCAGCATCCGAGCTTATTGAAAAAACCCAGAGGTTGTTGAAATGGCTAAGGGCGCAAATGGCAAAGGATTGAACGACGTTTTAAAAAAATTGAAAGCCAAATTCAAGCCGGAAAAAATGATTCTTTTCGGCTCCAGGGCGCGGGGGGATTACCTGAAGGAAAGCGACTATGATTTGCTCCTCATTTCCTCATTCTTCTTGAAGTATAATTTCAGGGAACGCCTGCAATTGGCCTATGGCTCGCTATCGCATCCTTTTCCGGCGGATATCATTTGCCTAACGCCAGAGGAATACGAAAGGAAAAGGCATGAAATTGGCATAATAAACATAGCGGCAAAGGAAGGCATAAAAGTTGGTTGATATGAAACTCGGCTTCCTTGACAGCATCTACAACTATGCGGACGTGTACGAGGCTGCGGTAAAAGTTTTCGAGACGCGAATTCCCTCCACAACCCTTGAACGAATGACCGTCCCGCACCTCCTGAAAATTCCCCTCTTTTCCAAGATGCTCCTAAGGAACGGCGCGGATGCCGTGATTGTATTCCTGACTATGCTCGAGGAGGATGCGGCGGAGCTTGATTTGGTGCATGAGAAAATAATCGACTTGGAATTGGATGAGATGAAGCCGGTCTATTTCTGCATCATCGCGGATTCAGAATTCAAGGACCAGGCGGAATTGGAGGCAATCATGGAGCAAAGGCTTGGGATGATTGCAGAGGCGGTTTCAAAAATACAATCTTCTCCATCTGGTTTAGCGGGGGATATCGCAAACCAGGATATGACAAATGCGATGAGCATGTTTGGGGCGATGGCAGCAGTTGCAAGCGGGGATACGGATGAAACCGGATCCACAAGTTCGATTGGCACCAGCGGAACGGATGACATGACTGATTTGGGGAGTGGTGGGAAGAGCTTGTTTTAGAGTGAAGGGATAATTGCCCTAATTTTAAGTATGCAGATTCATCGATACCATTAATCATTTAACTGTAGCAATCGGTTTCACCTATATCTTTACCACAAATATGGAATTGCAAATTCTGATCCCCGAAATCATCAATTGTTACGGTGTCGATGTCGTCGGGATCTAGGCTAGTTTTCTTATGAGCATATTGCCACTCGGTTCCAAATACATTTGGATATTTGTAAATATCATATGGTGATACTGCATAAGCATGGACAGTCCATGGCACGTCATTGCAGCCAAAGCATGCTTTTCCGCCGGTATAAATTAATTGACCAAGCAAGTACGCTGATTCGAGATCGGTAGGCAACTGCTGGCTAACTGGGAAGGAATAGAATTCTGGTTGTACATATATCCATTTTTTCGGATGGGGGCTTAAAACTAGCTCGGAAGTGCCACGACCAACCAAAGAACCTGCTGCACTACCCAAAATAATTGCACCTAAAGTCGATATTGTGTATACAGATAATCCCGACGAGAATGCGGCTACACCACTTAGATAAATTCCTCCAAGAACGCCTCCCGCTAAGCCAAATGCAATTGTAAGGATTAAGCGGGCCGAGAATACGGAAACTGACTCGGTTATGTATCTATTGAAATCTGTTCTTGTGCCTCCGTACGGCATTAAACCCATCCAAATTTTATCATCCTCGTTAGCAAGTTTCATAGAATCCGGTATTATCGGCCACTCATATGTGAAACATCTTGAGGGATAAGTCGTTTTATTGAAATAGCTCTTCATGCTGGGCTTCCAGCTTTCAACATCATACGGGTCGAAGAGGTTGCAGGCGGGGACGTTGCCGCAATAGTCCTGCTCCCCTCTCTTTTGCGATTCCGGATAGTTGTCGCTTAAGGAAAGTGGTGAAAGCGACGCTATCTCAGATGAATCCGATGATTCGGAATAGAAGGCAATTCCGTTATGCGTCTTGGTTTGCAGGAGATAAATCCCTTGGCGCACTTTGCAGGCATCCGGCATATCCCCAATCGAAATCAGGTTGTTGTCGATTTGGTTGAAATATGGAGCCTTGTTGAGCTGGTTGTAAACCATGTTGGCGGTTAGTGGAAGTACAGCCGAGAATGTGAACGGTTGCGCTTTTGGAGAGGAAACGAAATATTTGTAGGGAACCATCGCATCCTGCGCTTCTACTCCGGATGGGATCACAACTTCGAAGAGGCGGGAGGTGTTTTCCCAGACATAATCATAGCTGACAATTGATTCGGTGAATTTCTTGCCATCTGGAGAGCAGGCGCTGCATTCGGAAGGCATGCCGCAGTAATCGCCAAGCTTGGGGGATTTTGCATTGCACGAATATAGGCAGCCATAGCCATCATCGGTAGCGGGGTCGTCATCGCCATCTGCACAGATATTGTTGGCACCGGTTGAATTGATATAGCTTTCACCAGCGGTAATGCTTGCACAGTAGCCCGTGCTTCCAAGCGCCGAACACTCCGCAGATTCATCCGGTTGGCACCTTATGTCGCAGGAATCGACATCATCGTTGTCGGAAGCAGGAGCCCCATAGGAACTCGCATAAACTTCCTTGCAGAAGGTGCACGCCTGCGAATCGGTTTCAATGTTTTTCTTTATGCCAAGCCAATCGGCGGCAGATCCCCTGCAAATGGCGCGGTTTTGCGTATCCGCCTCATTTGGCTCTGCCTTTGTGCAGAAAATTGATTTCTCAAAACTGCGCCGGAATGCGGTTTTGGAGGCGACATCGGTGGAAATGGATTTGAATTCGGAGACAATTCCTTTTGAGAAGGCCAGATCAACTCCATTGGCATAATTAGAGGAGCATTGCATGAGGCATGGGTTTTTCTTGGCATCGCAAGCCAGCCCGCATGCCAAACTTTTCGCAACTGATGCAAATCCATCATCCCCGCTTGGGCAATCACTCTTGCAAGTGCCAACATCGGATTCGCAGCTGGTTTTGCATGAATCGAATGCGTTTTTAAGTGAATTTAGTTCCGGATTTATCCTGCCAAGCGTTTTGGTCACAAGTTTGCTGGCAAGGCTCTTTGGCAATGGCTCCTTTTGGGAAATTGCAGCAACCTGCGAGGGCATTTTGGCAAGGCTTCCGGAGGAATCATCGAAATAGATTTTTGGCGATGCCTTCTTGGAGGAATCCCAGGAAATGAGGGATGCGATCTCCGATTTTCGGATGAGCTGGCTTGCAGTTGCAGCGCGCGTGAACAAGGAGCCGGTTCCGGAATATTCAGCAAGCCAGAAATTGTCCTTGCGATTAAATGCGTTGTCATCAGAGGTGCGCACACGGTTGTTAAGAGCGTAAACCAGCCGGAGGGGAGAATATTGCTCATCATTGAAGAGGTAAAATGAGGGGGGAAGAGCCTGCAGCGGGAGAAGCGAACTCTTGTAATTGATTGTCGAAATGTCAAGAGCCGGAATGTCGAGCAGGGAATAATTCGAGATTATGATTTGGATTTTCTTTTCCAGCCCGCGTGTTGCCCCTTCAGATGCAAGGCAGCGTACTCCCATTGTCACATTGGGAGCTTGCACCATATTGCCAACTGGAGAAATGGGGCATGCAGAATTCTTGGAAGGCCAATAGCGCAGGGCTTTTCCTCCGGGCGATGCGGAATAATCAAAGCAATTATTGTAGATAGAGGAGTTTGCAGCCGTTCCAAACAGCAGGTCATAGGTGCCGCAAATTGACATGCCCGAATCATCAAATGGTATTGCATCAGCCGGGAAAATGGGATCCACTTGGAAAATGATCTTGTCGCAGGAGCTTTCAATTACGGGAGTTGTTGTGCCAGGGTAAATCACGGCTTTTAGCTCTAGTTTTTCACAGGCAAAAAGGTTAGGCAGATTCTTTGGGGGGATTGGGGCCTGCAGATTGATGACGGAAACAAATGGCCGAAGCACTATTTCCGAATTGCCATTATCGAATGTGAACGAGAGGATTACGCGCGGGTTTTTGGCAAGGGGCCTGAAGTTGATTTTTCCCTTTAGCCACAAGGAATCGGGGATTGGAATCCTTATCCTGGAATTACCATGGTCCAGCTGGGTGATTTTGTTGCCGCCGGAAAAGAGGGAAATTGGCTCAAGTGATTTGATGTCTGAAATTTCAATTGTTAGCTCTCCAGGGTAAGTATCAGCCAAATTCTCTACATCATAAGAGACCACAAGGTTGCCAATCGAGCAATTGGAGCCACAATTTTTAAGGGAGTGGGCAACAAAACCATTTGTGCCAGTCACCTTGCCGCAGCTTTTTGTTGAAAGATCGCACTGCACTTGCTCAAAATCAAATGAGAGGCAGCTTTCGGAATTGCAATCCTTGTTGCCAAATGCGCAAACATTGCCATCCTCACTCGAGCAAACGGTGTTTGCCTGCACGCATTGGGCGCCATTTCCACAGCAGGTTTGGCCTTTCATTCCGCATGCCTCGCAAACATTTGTTGAAGAGCAGGTAAGGTTGCCACCGCACACGCTTCCAGGGCAGCATTGGGAGGAGACAGTGCCGCAAATCTCGCATTTGTTTGTTGAATTGGAGCAGAGCAGGGTTGGGGAGCTGCAGGCATTGTTTGCACAGCATGGCTGGGATTGGTTCCCGCAGGAGGTGCAAAGGCCATAGTCCTTTCCAGGCGCTAAGAGGCAAATTCCGTTTTTGCAGGCAGTTGAACTGTCGTTAAGGGAGCAAAAGCCGCAGGCTGATGGATTGGTTTTGCAATCAACGCATGATGGTTTATCCAGATTCGTCGAATCACAGAAAAAGTTGCTTGGGCAAACAGGGCATTTAACCGGCGCCTTGCAATCATCAGCCGCAGTGCAGGCGCCCTTGTTATCGCCAACATTGCAGCAAACCTCGCCTCCGACGCATTTTTCCTTTGAGGCGCCGCAAAGCTGCGGAGGGGAGCATACACCATAGTTGCACTGAAGGTCATCCCTGCAGGCGATTTTGGGATCGGTAGGAGGGAAGATGCAGCACGCCTGGTACCGTCCACCGCATGCAATGCACCGGTTTTGCAATGGCGAGCATTTCAAATTGGCCTCGCATTTGTCGCCGGAGATGCAGCAAATGGCGCCTTCGGATCCGCAAAGTGAATCCTCATCGCCGCATTTGCCAGCTTCATTTACTGGCCCTGCAGAATTGCATAATTCGGAGGTAGATTCACAACCGGGGTTGCATTCCCGATTGTTTTCATCGGAACATTTGGAAGAATCGATGCAGGCCTTGTTGCCGTTGCGTTCGCAGCAGACATTATTGTCGGTGCAGAAATAGCTAGATGAGCCGCAGGCAGTTGGAAGGGAGCAAATGCCAGTTGCAATTCCATCCCCCTTTTTGCACTGCAAATTGTCATTGCAAAGGCCGCCATTTGATGGATCGCGGGAAGCGCAGCAGGATTGGGATATGCCGCCGCAAACCTCAATTGCAAAGGACGCGCTTTTTGCCTGCGCTTCGCACCACTCCTTCTGCCCTGTTTCCTCCTTTTCGCCAAGTATTGCATCGAGCGGATCACGGAAGAAATTCCTGCCAATAACGGAATAGGATCGGTATTTTATTTTGAGCGATGATGCGGGCAGGCCTGAATCTACCTTGAAGAGATAGGCAACTTTAGCGCTGCCCCCAAAGGAATATTTCGCATCAAGCCATGAAAGGGGCTGCATGCGCTGGGGAGGGTATTCAAAGGAGGTAACGCACGGGTTTGCCTTTTTTATTTGCATCGAGCCGATTACCGAATCGGGAATTTCGCCCTCCCAGGAATAATTCACAATGTGCGCAATTTCATTTCCCGCCTCATCCTCAAGGCGGACAAATACGCCCGAATAATCAGTTGAATTGCCGGCATAAACATCAATTAGGGCAACGTAAAGCGATCCTGCGACCAGGTTTTCCGTTCCGTTGTAATTTAGGTCAACAACACGGTCAAGGGCTATTTTGGATTGTGTGGATGCGCCAAGTTCCATGAGCTTGAATTTGACTATCTTTGCGGCATTCGGGATGGGCTTTACAACTTGCGAGGCAGCCTCGTATCCTGGAGCTGAAATTGCAACAACAAGGTCACGGCCAGCCCTCACATCCACGCTGCACGAGCCGGAGAAGGCAGTGCAACTGGCAGAATAGGTCGAATTCTTATCCCCCGAAACGGCAATGCTTGCCTGGAACTCGGCAACAGTTTCATTCCCGCTCCAATCTGTTGCGGAAATTTCGAGCGTGCCGTGCTGGGAGCCAAGGGTTATTGTTATCTCAGTTGTTTCCGCTGTATTTGCCATCACAAACCCTGTTTGCGGGGATTTTGAGGCAAGGAATCTGTATACCCCGAATGGGAAGTATTTCACCCGCACCTTTCCAGCAAAATCAGTCTTGAGGTCAAAGGGCGCGACCTGGTCGCCAAGCTCATCGAAGAAGGCAATTGTTGCGCCGCTTATTTTCTTTGCATCCTCGTCAATCACAATTACGCTTATGTTTGCCGAATTGTTTGCGGAGCCCTTGATGAGCGTTAGATTGATGGAAGCAGAGCCGATGAATAATGGGGATTTTGCAGGAAGGTAGCCCTCCTTCCAGGCGGTTGCATAGTGCAAGCGCTCAGGGTTAAGGGGCATGCGAAGTTCGGAGCCGGTGAGCTTTTTTAGGAGGGTATAATTTGCCTCCTCGAGGTATTCCCACATGCGGATTTCAGATGAGAGTGGGGAGCCTTTTTCATTATAAACGGAAATGACTGAATCATTGGTCGGGGGCCTTGGGGGGGTGAAGATAATTTGCCGGACCATGCGAATTGGAAGGATGGTTTTTGGCAGGAGCGTTTTTACCTTGATGGCATCCTCATAGCCGACAGATTTGGAAACGACCTTGATCTTTGCGCCCACGGAAAATTCAGAAGTCTTGTATATCCCCCTAGTTGTCCTTGCCTCCTTCAAAAGCTCTTGCGTATCCTGGTCGTAGATCTCAAGGTTTGCCTCGATTGCAGATTCGTCGGAGTCATCCTTCACCTGGATTTCAAGCTGCGATTTGTCAGAACTTGGCGGAGGTTCGGGGGTTGCCTCGATTTTTTTGAGCACGATGCGTTTTGTTTGCCCCTTTTCCGGGGTGAATGTTATAGAATTTGGCTCGTAGCCTGAAAGAAGCGCATTTGCGGTAACTTGGGTTTTTTCGGGCATATTGATTGCTGCTTTCCCCAAGGCATCAGTTACCGCGCTTTGGGTTATTTCCTCCCCGGACTTGTCGGCATATGTATAATCAATTGCAACGCCTTCTAGGGCTAAACCTTGGAAATCTACAACCAATAGTTCAATGAGTACCCCAGCATCTGCTTCCATGATTATTTTTACGGAAGTGAGTTGTCCTAGTATAATGTCGCGGGATACTGGCGCGTATCCTTCCTTTTCAACCGTGATTGTTGCAGCCTTGTTTTTTGGCAGATTTGTGAATTCGGCAACTCCATCCGAAGTGAGGGCCTCCTTGCGAAAATCGCCCGAGGTCAAAATGACGGATGCCCCATCAATTGCAGTGCCATCATCCGATTCGACGGATAGCTTTAGCGAAACTGGCTGGCTGGAGAATGCGAAAAATGCGATGCCTCCGACGATCAAAAGCATCAGCAAAACAAGCACCGGAAGGGAGGGGATGCCCTTGCTTTCAAGGGGCGTCACAAACAAATCGTAAATTGGGAAGCCTGCATCCTTTAGCTTGTCTAGGAGAGTATAGTATCCCTCCTCTATTTTTGAGTAGAATTCGCTTAAGGATTCACCTATGCCCATTGGACAACCCAATTTGTTTTGGGGAGGATGCTTTAAAACAATAAGTTATGAGGGGGGGAATGGGCAATTTTAGAAAAGGGGCAAGTATGGCAAAAGGCATCTGGCTATTTGGCAATAAATGTCTGAAAATTTTGGGAATTTCCCCTCTCCACCTCCCGCCACTAATTTGCATTACCATCAGAATAATTTCCGGCAAATGCGCTCGGCTTTCACAACGTCCTTTTTATCGGCCGCAACAATAAGCCCCGATGCCTTGCGCTCCTTTGAGACGGCCTCTGAAATGGGCGATTTGGAAAAGAAGGGCGAGGAATTCCCGTTCTCGGATACCACATCAATGCCAATTTCGCCCATCGGCTGCTTTGGCATGCAAACTACGAATTCGGAAAAATCGAGCTCCTTTAGCAGCTCCCGCTCGATTTTTTTCTTTGCGGCCTCCTCGCCTTCCTTGTAAAAGAACCGCGGGAGCTCGAATGCGGCCTTGTAAAGGTTTCGCGATAGGATTTTTTGGGCAAGGGGAAGGGAGCGCAATTTATTCAGGACAAGTTCATCGGTCCCTTCCGTAAGGTCTGCAACCTCGATTTTCCCCTTGTCAATGCCGATACGGAGGGCATTTTCAAGCATCCCGGTTGCTATACGGACTGCATGATGGTTGTAGACGGCATTGAACATGAGGTAGCGCGAAACCAGGAGGGATTCGGCGGCAATAAGCCCTTTTTCCATTAGCTTAAGGTCGCCATTTTCGAATCTTAACGAATATAGGAGCCTTTGCGCATCGATCAGGGAATAGCCAACGCCGGTGAAATATGCATCCCTTAATAGGTAATCCATGCGGTCGGTCCCAAGCTCCGAGGAAATGATTTTTTCCTTTGCGCTGCGATGGCTTTTTAGGAGTTCTTTTGGGGAAATGCCGTTTTTCTCAAGGGCCTTGGCAATTTCACCGGATGCAATTTTTTCCTCACCGATTTTTTCATGGTTTTTGCCGGTGATTTCAAAAATTATGGGCTCGGGTAGGTGCGAAAAGGCGCTATGGCCAACATCGTGCAGGAGGGCGGATAGGCAAAGGAGCTGCCTATCTGTTGGATCGGAAAAAAGGCGCTCGGAGAGCATTTTGGTTAGGTGAAGGGTGCCAAGCGAATGCTCGAACCTGGTATGATGGGCTGAAGGGTAGACGAGGTAGGCAAGGGAAAGCTGCTTGACATAACGAAGGCGCTGCATCTGTGGGGCATCTATTACGGCGATTTCGGCATCGCTTAGTTCGATGTTTTCATGGATGGCGTCCCGGATCGTTTTCATGGAAAAACCCCGCATTCCCTTACGGATAAACAAAATAAATATGCGTATGCAGCAGGGGTAAAACGGCCAAATGGGGAAATCAACCGGGTAAAAGGCAATATTGCAGCAAACCCCATCCGGTTATCTTCACCTTATTTTAGCAATATTGCCTTTTCGCGCTCGACATGGGCGGATATGGATTCGTCGGTTGCGGAAAATTCCATCAGGATTTCGGATTGGATGTTTTGCTGCAAAAGCTGGGATTGCAATTCCTGCGCCTGCTGGAGGATTTTTTTGATGTGGGAATCTATTTCGGAAGCGAGCTTATCCTTCCTTATCGCAAGAAGAATCTTAAGCGAATCGCCGGGGGCAATGGTTTCAAGCGCCTTGGTGCCGGGAAAATCGCCCTCCACCAAAAGCAGGTAGTTCATGCGATTACCTTGAATAGGCCCTTTTTCTTTTCGATCACTTCGCCCTGCTCTTTTGCCACCTGCAATATTGAATTGCAGCCATCCTCATCAAGATTTGTAGCAAGCGCAATGTCGCGAAGGCCCATTTCGCGGCTCCCTATTGCAGCCAAAATATTCTGGCGGCCCAGCCTGAAATAGGGCGCAGCTACGATGTAGAATTTCTTGTCAAAGCCCCTAACTCCCATGATTTCGCCGGATTTTATTTCCTTTTCGTATTTCATTGAAATCTGCTTTGCCTCCTCCTCGCTGGCAATCACCATATAGCCTTTTCCAAGGGAAGGGTCGGTTTGGGCAATTTGGTTGGCTGGAACGGAACTAGAAGGATTTGATGGCCTCCCCTTTTGGGGATCTGCCCCATCCAGAGGGATTTTTCCATCCGCAAATTCCTCCTTTTTTTCTTGCCCCCTGATTAGCAGTGCAATCGCGCTTTTTTTTGCCGCATCCTCCAAATTGCCCTTGCTTACCATCACAAAGGAGCCCTTCTCCAGTTCAAAGAGCTCGTATTCGTCTCCCTCCTTCATTTCGGAGCTTTTCCGGATTTTTTCCGGAAGGACTATTGCCAGTGAATCGCCGTGCTTGTAGATGCGCATAAATAATCAAGATGAAATGGGCAGGGAAAATTATTAATTCCGATGGAAGTTAACCGCCCGAGCACGCCCATGCCGCCACGCTTGAAAGCATGTTCACTCCAAGGCAATAATAGACCCGCCTTTGAGCTAGTGTTACGCAGTAATCGTTGTAGCTTCCGGTTTCATTATATGCGGTGAATCCAACTTTAGAGCAGAACGGGCCGCCCGGAGGAATAAGATCCGTATCTGGTACGGCCGCGCCGCCCTGGCAGAGGGTGGCATTTGCAATCACCTGAATTAGCCATCCGCCTGGCCCTCCGCTGCAATATTGCTCAACATGTTGCGGACCGAACGGGCTGCTTTGGCAGTAATCCCATACTGTTCCGGTGCTGTTGGTGCCGTTTGCACGTGTTACGTGGTCGACCCCGGCAAAGTACGCAGCATCGCCGTCATAACAGGGCAGAACCAAGGTCTTGAAGGTGTAATCGCCGGTAATATTGGACGTGAGATTGTCAATCGCGTGTATCCTGTAATGGTAGGTCGTATCGCCGGCAAGGCCAAATAGCTGCACCGAATGAGTTTTTGCGGATGCGGAGATGTTTTTGAATGAACCGTAGCTTTGCGTCAACCCGTATTCGACGCTTCCGTTAGTATTTACGTCCGTATCCCACCAAATTGTTGCGGAAGAATAGGTAATGGTGTTGTTTACCACATTAGATATTATTATTGGGTGTATTGTAGTGAAATTGCGCACTTCCGTCGTATTGCATATTGTCGCATTGCAGCTGGAGAGTCGGTATTGGTAAGCAGTATCGGGAAGGAGCCCGCCGATAGGGACATAATGATGGAGAGTATAGCCCACTTGGGAACCGACATAGGGGGATGGGGCGCCAATGCCGTATGAAACGGTGCCTGATCCGATTAGGTTTGAATCCCAGGAAAAGGAGGCCGAGTCTCCCGTAATGTTTCCGCTTGTAATGTTGTAGAGGCGCATCGGCGTGAGGGTTTTGAAGGTCAGATCAGATGTGGAATTGCATAAGGTCGCATTGCAGGAAGTGAGTTTGTAATGGTAGAGCGTATCCGGAATCAGGTACTGAAGGTCGACTGAATGGTTAATCATATAGCTCGAGTTGCCCGAGTTATTTCCATAGCCGGCATCCAAGCCATATTCGACGGAACCATTGCCCAGAATATTTGTCTGCCATACGGCAGTGGCATTTGAGAAATTGATGTTCGTGGCATTCGCATTGAAGAGCCAGATGCTTTGGATTCCGGCAGAACAATTCTGGTCGGGATTGCAGTATGGGTATGCCGCAGGGCAGCCGCAAGAGGAGCATTTGAGTTGGAGAGGGTTTCCGAGCTTCGGGCAGAAATATGGCTTGTTGATGCTGCATGAATTGTACAATGTGCCATCGGAGCAGCTCAAAATAATCAGGTCGCAATCCAAATCGGTCGAACAGCCGTCCACGCCTGCGCCTGCAACCGAAATGCAGCTTGCACCAGAGCAAATTTTGTGGGAAGGGCCCGTAGAAGGCGTGGGCGATGGGGTTGGCGATGGCGAAACCGTAGGTGTCGGAATCGCAGTGGGGTCGGGGCCAATTGGCTGCGGGCCGTTTTGGTATTTCACGCGAACGATGTCAAAAATTGCCTTGGATTCCCGCGTTTCAAGGGAAATTTCTCCGTATTTGAAGGGGGTTGGATCGGTGAAATTAATCTGCAAGAGCCCATCCCAGAAGCACAGTATGGAATTGCCATTTACCTGAACACCAAGGGTGTGTACGGAAGTGTCCAGCGGCATTGTTGCGGAATTGGCAAGCTCGAATGAAGCGGCATAGTCCCAATCGGTGAAACGGTAAAGCGCCAGTTTCCCTTCCGGCGAAGGCGCAACTTTGGTTAGCTTCATTTCACAAACATACCGCCGGCCATTGTTCTTATTGACCCTTGCGGCAAGGCCGCCCATGTGGGTTCCTATAACGGAGGGAAGTTCTGGAAAGGTAATTTTCACATCCGCAAAATAATTTACCCAGCCAAGCGAACCAGCCATCGTTGTTTTTTGCGCATCGGCTACATCGTTTTGAACGTATTCCCTATTTGCAACCGCCCATGAGACCTGGCGCTGCGTCCATTGGTCGGATGAGCCTGAATCGAAATTGTCATAGAATAGGAAGTATTCGCCGATTTTTAGGAAATCGCCAAGCCCCGCTTCCACCTGCGTTTTTTGCTTTCCAATTATGCCGCCATTCAAAAGTAGGTATATGAGGACGATGAAGATGATGACGCCAACGGCCAGGAAGAGGTATTCGAGCGAGGTTTGGGCATGTTTATTTTCTTTTGAAACCGGTCCCATTAAAGTTTTTTGATCCATTGAATCACACGGTTATGGCGGTTATTTTGATATGCGGAAGGAGTCGAACTCGGCAGAAGTTACCCCGTCAGTATAAACTCCGGCAGATCCCATAAAGGCGTCAGCATTTGTGATTTTGAACTTCGATACGCCATTCACAAAAACCTCGATATTGTTCGAATAGGCTGCTACTTTCAAGGTCGCGTCAATATTGTCCGAATAAGCAAAAAGCGCAGGAACGGATGCCGGCAGCGCATTGTTGCCAATCAATACAACATTGGATCCATCCAGGTAAACCTGATAGGACCTGGTTCCAAGGGATCTTAAAATAACGCCGAATTTCCCCCCACCGCCTGTCCTTTTGCCAGTTGCCTCTAATGTAAAATTTGTAAATGTGCCCTGCACCGTGAATTGCTCGCCCGAAAGCAGCTTGAGCCTCCCATTCTGGATTGTTGGCCCCGGGCTTGGCGACCATTTCTTGGAAGTGCCAGTGTTGAAATTCTCGAAAACAAGGTAGTTTTGGAGGTAGGTTTTCTGGTAATCTTCAGACTTTTTCTGGACATCAGCTACTCCGCCAGAGAGTATGCCAGAGCGCAGGATGATGACAACAAGGACGACGAACATAATGGCTCCGCCAATTATCATCACGTATTCGAGTGCGGTTTGTCCGCGCGTTTTGGGGGTTTGGAATCCGATCATGGCAGGAATCGGAACGGAACGGCGCTTAAAAAAAGTATCCCTAGGCGCCACTGGCTACTCTTTGTAGACGCAGACGGTGTCGAACTCCGCTGGCAGGGCGGCATTTGTATTTGAACTAGCTGCAATTAAGCCAATTAAACCCGAATTGTATTCGGTCAAAGGAAAGCTGGTTCCTATCTTTTTGCCGTTCAAGTATATCTGCATTATTTGTCCATATACCCTAATTTTAATAGTGACTTCAACTTCAGGTTCAACAGATTCAAAAGTATAGGAGCCGCTTCCTTTGCTTGTAATATATTCCTTCCTTATGAGGAAGAATACGTTGGAAACATCGAACCTTCCTATTTTTACAAGATAGAAATTCGAGGCAAGGCGATTTGAACGAAAAACAATTCCGGGGTAATTTCCGTTTGTGCCGTCAAAATTCAGCTTGGTCCTGAATTCCATCGTGAAATTATCGAATAATTTTCCGTTTATCAAGTAAATAGCGGTTTGCCCTCCAACCTGGACCTGTACAAGCTTCCCGTTTTGATAGGCCCAGCTGCCGCGGATGGAGGTCCATTTGCCTGCTATTGCCTCGTCAAAATTATCGAAAAATAAAACCCCCGGGCGCAAAAGGCAATCCTGCAGTTTTATTGTGTCGTTTGTGATCCTTAGGGTTTCCTTGCTTGTCAGCTGCCTTATAATAATCACAACCAGCACGACAAATAGGATCGCGCCGCCAACTATCATTACGTATTCAATTGCGGTTTGGCCCCTTTTTTTGCTTGAAATCATATTTTTTCCTTGAAGAGGTAAAATTGCGGGCAAAATGAAGGGGACAGTTGCAATTGCAGCAACCCAACGCCTATAACGATATAAGCACTATTTCACCATTCCCTTGAACATTTCAGAAAGTTTTGAGATTTCCGCCGTATTTTCATCAACCGCCTTCGTGTTGTCAAAGGGCTTAAGGTCGCATGCGTAGCGCATGGAGATGTGGACGGCTGAAATGCGCTCGTAGAATAGCGCTTCCGCAACTTCCGGAACTGTCCCAATCTCGCGCTGCCTGCCGGTCTTTTCCAAATCCATCTTCCTTCTGGCAATTATCGCCTCGGGCTCGGCTTCCACCAGCAAGAGAAGGTTTGGCTTAAGGAGGTCTGAAACGGAATCCGGCGAACCGGGCAAATAGGTGTGATGGGGAATGGTATAGATGTAGCCGTGGGTATTGAGGAAGACAAAATCCTCCTTGTCCGCAAGCGCCCTTATCCTTTCGGCAGCCGCCTGCCTTATTTGATTCTGGGTGGCACTTGGCAATTTGGCAATCTGCTCCCTATCAGTGATTATGCCTTTTTCCTTCCCGATTTCAAGCATCACATCCCCATATGAGATTTCATTGATTTTGCCCCCAAGGAATGTGTTAAGCTCGGCGGTTAGCTTGCTTTTGCCAACAGCCTTAACGCCAAGAAGGAATACGAGCATTTGATCACCCAAACAACGTGAATGCTTATTGATGCGTTTATTTTAAATGTTGCCCTGCTAATTTAGGAGGTGGGGGGCATGCCTTCCCAAATTTAAATGGGATCGATGCCCCTTTTTCGCAATTAACGGGCTCGTAGCTCAGCTTGGCTAGAGCGTCTGGCTTTTAACCAGAAGGCCGTGGGTTCAAATGTCTGCGTCGGGGGAAGCATCCCCCTTGAGCAGACTGCTCGCTCCCCCTCTTTGGGAAGCAGTTTGTTTTGATATGCAAATGAAATCCGTTTTCTTTTGCGGCGCCACCGCTTTTCTTTTCCGCGAAGAACGAAAGTTCTTCGGGGCCGTGCAGAACAGTGTTCTGCCCGGTTGCAAAAGAAAAGCAAGGCATGGAAATCCCGCCGAGCCCGTTTTCTTATTATCAAGTGGTGGATATGAAAGTTCTTTTGGATACGAATTTCCTCCTGATACCATTCACGAACCATGTGGATATTTTCGAGGAGATAGACAGGGCGCTTGCCGGGGGTGTGAAATTCATACTGCTTTCGAGCACACTTGCGGAATTGAGATCGCTTAGGGGCAGGGAAAGGATGTACGCTAGGACGATGCTTTCGTTCATCAATAGGCTTAGGGGCAAATTCGAAATAGTGAAGGTGCAGGGAAAAACCGACGAAATTATTTTGGAGTATTCGGAAAAGAACAATTCGGAGGAGTTTTACGTTGCGACATTGGATAAGGAGCTTAAGGCGAAGCTCAAAAAGCTAAAAGTTAGGACAATTGGGATGCGCGGCAAGGGGCACGTGGATATTGGATGAAGCCTGATTGCAAAATCGTCCAGTTAATCCATATACTCAGTTTATTATTTCCTAAAAACCGCTTAATAGTATGCCAATTTATCGCAGGGAATCGAGCCGTAAAGGCGCTGCCCCGCTTGTTTTTTTCAAGGGGACGATTGATGAGCTAAAGCAGGTAAAGGCGTCCACTATTTCTGAACTATTTTTCCCAGTTAAAATCGGGCCAGTTAGTTTGCCAGCAGGATTGCGATTTGGAAAAGGAAAGAAAATTAATTCAATTAGGGAGAAATTGATGGCCGAAATTGGGAAGAATTGGCCCAATTATAGGCATGGCAAGGATACTGCAACATTTAGGCTACCGATGGGAGACATTGTGCTTCAGCTCAGGAAATTAAGGAGTGGAAATATTGCAATTTATCAGCTTCCGCTTTTGCATACAATCATGAGAGGAACTGGCGGGCAAGACGTGCTGGATACCCTGAAATCAATTTTGAAGACTGGTTTTGTAGGCAAACATGAGCCTAATGTAGATTTTGAAAGAAGAAGAGGCATACAGTTGAGGCATCCGTTTAGGTCTGGAGGCAAAGAAACGGAAGGCGATGCATATCAACTTGAAATGCTCGCGCCCTATTCCAATTCATCTATTGGAAAAAGCACTCCCAACCAGATATTGCGGGTAAACATTTGGCAGGATAGGAGGCTTAGCTTGGATGAACTCAGGAGGAAAAGGGCATTTTACAAAAAGCACCTGGGAGATATGCCATTTGGCCTCATCACTCCGGAATGGATCAAGTGATTTTTGGGGCAGGCATATTTGCGTATAACTAATTTTTCCTCTCCAAAAGAGCCAATAGTCGTCTTTTTAATCATTTTCCCCAATAATAATTCCCTCTATTTCTTCCTTGAATTGAAGGCTTATCTTGCGATATGGAAGAATAAGCAAACTAGCCAAAATGGCCAAATCTTGAAAATTAGGTGAAACAAGAAATGCTGGAATACTTTGCAATGGTTTCGGGAATTGCGGCAATCATATATGCCTACTATGTGGTTAGGCAGATAATGGAAAAGCCATCCGGCACCCCTAAGATGAGGGAGATTGCAAAAGCCATTTCTGATGGCGCTTATGCGTACTTGAAGAGGCAACTGCAGACAATTGCATTGTTCGCAGTGGTAGTTGGGGCGCTTGTTTGGTATTTCATCGGGATAAATGCCGCAATCGGATTTGTTTTCGGGGCGGCGCTTTCGTATTTAGCTGGAGTCATTGGCATGAGCATTTCAGTTAGGGCAAATGTGAGGACAGCTGAAGAGGCAAAAAGCGGCCTTAAGGGCGCGCTTGATTTGGCATTCAAGGGAGGCTCGGTAACAGGCTTTTCAGTAGTTGGCCTTGGCCTTCTTGGCGTAACACTTATTACCATTGTATTTTACCTGCCAATGAAGGATATTTCGGCACTTATTGGCTTTGGGGTTGGGGCGTCACTTATTTCACTTTTCGCCAGGGTTGGTGGGGGCATTTTCACCAAGGCAGCCGATGTTGGCGCGGATTTGGTTGGGAAGCTTGAGAAGGGGATTCCTGAGGACGATCCGCGGAATCCGGCAGTTATCGCGGATAATGTCGGGGACAACGTCGGAGATTGCGCAGGCATGGGCGCGGATTTATTCGAGAGCTTTGTTGTCACAGTTATTGCGGCAATGCTTCTTGGCATCAGCCTTGGAAGCGAGCTATTGGTGATGCTCCCGCTTGTCGTCGGGGGCCTTGGGATTTTTGCATCCATAATTGGAGCGCAATTTGTGAGGCTTGGAGCAAGCAAGAATATCATGCACGCACTGGATAAGGGCACATTTTCAACGGTAATCATGCTTGCGGGCTTCTTGTTCTTTGCATTCTCACTCATAGGAGTTGGGATCAACTACTGGTATGCGGGACTTGTGGGCCTTGCACTAACAGTAGCTATAAGCAAAATTACAGAGCATTACACGGTTAAGGAAAGCAATGCAGTATCGCAGATTGCGCAGGCAAGCAGGACGGGCGCTGCCACAAACCTGATTTCAGGAATGGCAATTGGCATGAAGAGCACGGCGCTCCCAGTGATTGCAATTGTCCTTGGAATCATCATTTCTTATTCGGTTGCGGGAGTTTATGGAATTGCGCTTGCGGCATCTGCAATGCTTGCAACAACCGGGATAATTGTAGCAATTGATTCATACGGCCCAATCACGGATAATGCAGGGGGGATTGCAGAAATGAGCAACCTTCCGGAAGGGGTTAGGAAGGTGACGGATGCCCTTGATGCCGTTGGAAACACAACCAAGGCAACAACCAAGGGATTCGCAATTGCCTCGGCGGCGCTTTCGGCGCTCTCTTTATTTGCAGCTTATGCAATTGAAGTGAATCTCACAAATATCAATATCCTAAATCCGCTAGTAGTGGTGGGGCTGTTCATTGGGGGGCTTTTGCCATTTGTTTTCGCAAGCTTTTTGATGCAGGCGGTTGGGAATGCCGCATTCAAGATGGTGGAGGAGGTTAGGCACCAGTTTAAAACAATCAAGGGGATAATGCAGGGGAAGGCAAAACCAAATTATGCAAAGTGCGTCGATATTGCAACGCAAGGAGCGCTTCGCGAATTGATGGTGCCGGCGCTTATCGCAGTGCTATCGCCTCTTGTGGTGGGATTGATATTTGGCGTCGAGGCACTAGGGGGGATGCTTGCAGGCGCAATCATTTCCGGCTTGCTGCTTGCGCTATTCATGGCAAATACCGGCGCGGCCTGGGATAATGCCAAGAAATACATTGAGGATGGGAAATTTGGCGGGAAGGGATCGGATGCGCATATGGCAGCAGTAGTTGGCGATACGGTTGGCGATCCATTCAAGGATACGGCCGGGCCTGCGCTTAATGCCCTAATCAAGGTGCTAAATACGGTTTCCCTGATTGCGGGCGCAATGATTGCAAAATATGCCATACAACTTCTTTGAAAATGGTGAGAACATATGTACAAATTGATAACATTCGAGGATTCCGTGCGCATTCCCCCAAACCTTTTTGGGCTAAAGCTAAATGATGCGGCTGAAAAGATGCTTAGGGAAAGGTACGAAAGGACTGTCGATAAGAATTACGGGATCATGCTTGGGATTTTCAATGCGAAGATCAAGGGCGATGGGAAAATACTGCCCGGAGATGGCGCGGCTTATTTTGATGTCAAATATGATGCTCTTGTTTTTGCATTGGAGGTCAATGAGGTGCTTGAGGGGGAAGTGTCCGAAATCGTCGAGTTTGGCGCCTTTGTCAGGCTTGGGCCAATTGATGGGCTGGTCCACGTTTCGCAGGTTGCAAATGAGTTTTTGAGCTACGATAAGAAGAACACGCAGCTCATTGGGAAGAACAGCAAGAAGACAATCAAGAAGGGCGATCTTGTGAGGGCAAAAGTTGCAACGGTATCCTTCAAGGACACCATCCCGAATTCGAAAATTGCCCTTACCATGAGGCCGGATGGGCTTGGGAAGATTTCGAAAAAATAAAGGAATGTAAAAATTGGAATTGGGGGATAACGGGAAAAAATTGCTTGCTCGCTTTTACACCCGCCAAACCCTTCATTTAAATAAAAAAAATTATTGGTGAAATCAAAATGAAAGCATGCAGGAATTGCAGGGCAATTGTCCTTGCGGGCGATAAGTGCGCGGTTTGCGGCGGATCCGACCTGACAAAAAGCTATGAGGGGACGATCTACGTTGCGGATCCTACGGATTCGTTGATAGCCGCTGCAATAGGGGCAAAGGTTCCGGGGAAGTTTGCGCTTAAATTGAAATAGGTTATTTTGAAAAAATGAATGGACGATATTAAACCAAGGTAATCTGGTGCATTCGGAAAACAATTCTAAAAAACGAGGGGTTCATATGGAAATATTGGAAAACAAGGAAAACAAATTGCTTGGGAGGAAGGAGATCATAGTTAAGCTTCCGGTGGAGAAGGAAACGCCATCCAGGAAGCATCTGATGAGTGAAATTCAAAAGCAGTTCACGGCAGCCGCCGATGAGATAATCATTGAAAGGGTGGTCCATCCGTTTGGGACCAAGTATGCAAAGGTATATGTTAGGATTTATGATAATGCGCAGGGCGCATTGAAGGAGCCGGCATACAAGAGGGCGCGCGGAACAAAGACGGAAAAGAAGGCGGAGGAAGGTAAGAAATAACTGCCTTGCCCCTTTCTTTCCCAAAAGAACTTAAGTTCTTTGGGGCCGCGCAGACTTTGTCTGCCCGGTGAAAAAGAAAGCGGCGAACGGCTCCGCTGGAAAGAAAACATTTGTAAAGAGGGCATATAGTAAAAAATTATAAAACGGTGAAATATTTATGGCAGTAAAAAAGGGCGCAAAGAAGTTCAAGGATTACGATTTCAAGAAGCGGAAATGCCCGAAGTGCGGCTCCAATCTAGCAAGCCATCCGGATAGGTGGGGATGCGGGAAGTGCGGGTATATGGAGAAGAAATAACCGATGCCCCGGAAAAGTGCCCTTTTCAGCATTAAACGAATTGCGCTCGGCCAAGGCGCTTTATCTTCGGAGAATCGTGATTTGAAAGCGGTGTTTTACCGCATCGCCTGAAGGGCGGCACCTGCCTTCCGGAACTTGCCGCAAACCAACGTAGTTTTCAAAATATTTCGGCACTTCTTTCTATAAACATCGAAACATTTATAAATAATAATCGGCAATATTCGAAACATGTTGAAAAAAGAGCTGGTCTACAGGCATATTTTAAGCGAGGCATTGGAGCATAGGCAATATTCTTTTACGCAGCTTTCGCTCTCACGGAAATTCGGCTTTTCATTGAGCACTGTTAACAATGCACTAAAGCCCCTGGAGAAAATGGGGGGAATTGAGAAAAGAACCCGCTCCTTTATTGTAACCGATGCTGAGAAGATTTTGACATACTGGGCGACCATCAGGAACATTGAAAAGGACCTCGTTTATTCTACGCGTTCGGAAATGCCTCCAATTAAAATTGAGGGCGAAATGCCGCCCGGGACAATCTTTACCGCGTATTCGGCGTTCCGCCTGCGATTTGATGACGCGCCTGCAGATTACGGCGAGGCATATGTATACGCAGATGCTAAAACCCTTGAGGAAATAAAGTGGCGGTTTCCTTTTCAGAAAGGCAGGCAGAATTTATTTGTGTTAAATAAGGATGAATTTATGAAGGATTCTGCAACGGCACCGCTGCCGCAAATTTATGTCGATCTCTGGAATCTCAAGGAATGGTACGCAAGGGATTATCTTCTTGCATTGAAAGCGAGGCTGTTGAAATGAAAATGCATGAATTCTGGAATGAAAGCGTAACGGAAAAGAGCTGGGAAGCGCTGATATCGCTATCGAAGGAATATGAATTTACGCTCATCGGCGGTTGGGCGGCATATGTATGGGCGGGCCTTCACAAATCCAAGGATATCGATATGGTCATAGACTACAATGCCTTGAACTTATTGCGTGCAAATTTCAATTTGGAGAAGAATGAACGGCTGCATAAATACGAAATAAAGATGGGCGGATTCGATGCAGATATTTACCTTCCGGGTTACTCGCGCCTCGCTTTTCCCCTTGAACACCTGAAGGAATACTCGACGGTAGTGCAAGGCTTCCGGGTGCCTTTGCCGGAAGTGCTGATTATATTGAAACAAGGCGCCGAAGTGGAAAGGAGAGGTTCTGCAAAAGGGAAAAAGGATTTGATAGATATCCTCACATTGCTTGTGCATTCGGGATTTTCGCTTGAGAAATATAAGGGAATATTGGAAAAATACAAGCTTGAAAAATTGAGCGATGAGCTGGAAAAGGAGGTGCTTTTTTTTAATCCGAAGGATGCGGAGTATCTCAACTTGAATTTGAATGAATTCGCAAAATGGAAACGTGGTTTCTTGCGGGAATTGAAAAAATGAACTGGCAGAAGCAAAAGTAAATGCAAATCAGCCGGATAGGTGGGGATGCGGGAAGTGCGGGTATATGGAGAAGAAGGGATAATTTTTTCAGTTAATTATAAAACCCGACGATACTAATTCTATTGGTAATTATGTGGGTCGCAAAGATAAAGTTCTGGCACGCGAATTCGTACGTGACGGATAAGACGCGGGAGTTGGATGCGGTCTTCACCAACTATTATTTGAATACCTACCAGGAGGGCGAAACCACATTCATTACAAGGGTTGGGCTGGTGTTCGGGAAGGATTCGGACAAACTGATGAGGGCGATCATGGCGGATCCCCGGATAGAGGTATTGAAGGCATCCGGAAGGCAGGTCATATTCAAGATGCCTGCAAGCAGGACGTACCACACCATTTTACTAGATGGCAGCGTCTTCCAGCTGAGGCCCCCGATTGCAAAGGATGGCTTCGAGTATTGGGAGATTGCGGCGATGGAAAAAAAGCACATAAAAAAGCTCATGGAAAGGATGAATCGCAACAAAAAGGATGCATGGGCGCAGATGCTTTCGCTTAGGGAGGAGGATTTGAATTTATTCATGCCAAGCGCGTTTTCCAAACTGACGGAAAAGCAGCGCTGGGCATACGAGATGGCGTGCAAGTACGGCTATTATTCCTATCCGCGGGAAAATAACCTTGAGACGGTTGCAAAAAAATTGAAAACGCCCGAGAGCACATTCCGGGAGCATTTGCGCATTGCGGAGAGCAAGCTCTTCCCGGCGCTTTGGAAATTCCTGACGCCGGATATTGATGAGTTGAAATGAAAGGGATGTGGAGGGGATGGTCAAGGAAGTGAGGCGAGGCAAGTGATGAGGCTGGTCTTGGATACGAATCAAATAACCGCGCTATCGCGGCTAAATTCTAATTAGGAAGGTTAGTTATACCACTATGAGAGCTGCATTGCGGCTTGAGGGGTTTCTATGGAGCTGTTTTTATTTTTGGGGATATTGGCACTATTGAGCTGGGGGAGGGATACTGCATCGGACGGAATACCGATGTGGCCGTGAAATCATTCGAAATGGATGTGGGGAAAATGGCCATTTTGAATATAGTTGTAATTTGATTCAGTAGTATTTATTGAAGTGGTTAAATGAGATACACCAGGATTTGGAGCCATAGGCCTTATTCGCCTTCAGTTGTCAGCGTGGTTATCGAGGCATCCGTGCAGGGGTTTTCAAAAATCTTGCCGGAGAGCGCAATTGAATCATCGTACAGCTACTGGAAGGATGGCCAAACGGAGTATTATTATCCGGAAGCGGAGCTGCGGAAAACCGCACAATTCCTGAATGAGGAAATAATGCGGAACCCCTACCGTGTTTTTGCATTTTTCAGGGAAAGCCTGCAGAAAGGAAAGCTCCTGAATGCTTTCAGCGAAAAATATGCGGGAAAAGAACTTAGTGGAATTGGGAGTGATGAACTAATTGGGCATATGGATGAATTTCACAAGCGCTTTTTTGAAACGTACAGCTACGCAGCCTCGCTTATCATCATGGGCTACCAGCAAGATACGCCGCTATACAACCGGATGATGGAAATCCTTCGGGAGAAAACTGCGCGGGAGCCGGAAAAATTCGCCGATTACCTCCTTGCATTGACCCGCTCGCCCTACAGGCTTAAGACGCAGGCGCAGGAAAAGAGGGTTCTTGAGATTGCGCGGAAGGCAAAGGAAAAAGTAATTGATGGCGCAAGTGAAATCAGGAGGGAATTTGGGGAGGAATTGCAAAGGATGGCGGCCGATTTCGAATGGCTCTCGTATGATTACAGCAATTTGGTTGGCTGGGATATTGATCATTATGCCAAGCTAGTTGAGGAAAAATTGGGGGCAAAAATCGAGGAGGAAATAGCCTTATTGGACGATTACGAGCGCATGGTTTCGGAGGAATTCACCAGGGTTTGCCGATTGCTCAAATTAAGCGTGGAGGAAATTTCCGTATTCGACCATGTGAGGAACATGGGCTATTACAAATGGGCGCGCGAGCATGAATTCCAGCAGGCAACCCGGAACAACATGGAGGTGCAGGTGGAAATCGGAAGGAGGGCAGGCCTTACGTCGCTGGAATCGATGTATCTTTTCATGGAGGAAATGGAAAATGTGATGGAAGATCCAGGCAAGTTTAAGGGGATGGCAAAGGAGAGGATCGCCTGCTCGCTTTTAATTGTGGAAAGAAGCGGAAAGAGTATCATTTTGGGGAAGGAGGCAAAGGAGGAATTTTCCAAATGCGAATTTGCAACGGACGAGATTGATGCAAAAGCAACAAAGCTTAGGGGTATGCCGGCATGCCCGGGTAAGGCGAATGGAAAGGTAAAAATAATCAATGTCATGGCGGATATGGTAAAAATGGAAAAGGGAGATATTCTGGTTTCTGCGGCAACCTCCCCGGATTTGGTGCCGGCGATGAAGAAGGCTGCGGCAATCATCACTAATGAAGGAGGGATAATGTGCCATGCGGCAATTGTTTCCCGCGAGCTTAACATCCCCTGCATTGTCGGTGTGAAGAATGCGAATAAAATATTGAAGGATGGGGATGTTGTGGAAGTTGATGCGGCAAGAGGGATAATTAGGAAAATCTGATTGGTCAATACATATCTAGCGTTTTTCTTTTCTAATTAGTTGCTGCGCAGTATAATGGGCCCGCATCAATCTGCCATTAACAAAGGTCACAGCCCCATTAACTGTATGCCTGAAGTCCGCCATTTCAATTGTTGGAATATCGAAAGTGAATCTTTCCACATATTGCCCGGAAAATCTAAGGGCTTTAGTTGCCCTAATAGTAAAATGATTTAAAGAATCAGCCGATCCTCCCATCCGGAAATATCGTCGGATAAGTCCATTCCAATTGCCGGGGGTTAATTTTCTCCCTTGCAACAATTTTCCTACGAGCCAACCTTCCGGCGAGGTATGCCGACCAACCATGATGAGCCTCTGCAAAGACTTAGAAAGGGGGATCGCTTGTGCATCGCCACCTCTCCTATATCTATTGGCATTTTTCACCAATTCGTTTATCGTCCGGACTCGCGATAGCCGTATATCGAGAAGCCTATCCGATGCGATTATTGGCTTTGACCTTAATTCAGGCTCCATCATTATTGTACGCACCTAAAATCTCGTCAATTTCCTATATTCCTTCATCCTTTTCTCAATTTCATCCAGTGTCAGTGAAACGAGCCGGTCAACCGAGAAATCCTCTATTGCAAATGAGCCCATCAGGTTGCCGTAGGCGACCGCCTCCTTTAGGGTTTTTAGAGTGAGCTTGCCCTTCCTTGCGATATGGCCCATGAAGCCGCCGGAAAATGAATCACCAGCGCCGGTTGGGTCAATTGAGCTTTCAAGAGGGAAGGCGGCAAGGGGGAAGATCACATCCTTGTAGAAGAGGATTGAGCCGTGCTCGCCCTTCTTTATGATCACAACCTTTGGGCCCAAATTGGAAAGATGCTTTGCCGCCTTGATGATATTTGGGGTGTTGCAAAGCATGCGCGCTTCAATGTCGTTTAGAACTATACCGTCAACTTCGGAAATGGTTTTTTCGAGGGCGGCTTTCGAGTTCTGGATGTAAAATTCGATCGTATCCAGCACTGAGAATTTAGGATTTGAAAATTCCCTCAAAACCTTGAGCTGCTTTTCAGGGGGGGAAGTGCCCAAATAGACGTATTCCGAGGATTTCAAATCATCAGGTATTTTGGGTTCAAAATTTTCATAAACATTTAGCTCGGTTGCATTCGCCGTGCGGGTGTACATGTCAAAGGAGAAGGTGGAATCAAAAAAGAAGGTTTTTTGGGCGGGGTGCTTTTGCAATCCCTGCAAATTTACTCCTGCCTTTTCAAGCAAATCCCAATAGGCGGGGGGGAAATCATGCCCAACTGCCCCAACTATTGCAACCGGTGAAAAAAACCGGGCGGCCAGTGAAAAATAGCTTGCACTCCCTCCGAGCACCCGTTGCGCTGTTTTGAAGGGTGTGCGTGTCGTATCTAGTGCCACTGTGCCGGTTGCTAGGATCATGTTATCAGCATAGCTATAACTGCAAACGGTTATAAAAGATGTGAAGGAAAAGGAGAGGGGGGAATACCATGAGTTCTAATGAAATAACCTATCTTGCCGAGCCTTTCCGAATCAAGGTAATTGAGCACCTGAAAACCACAAATGGGGCTTATCGGGAAAAAGCGCTAGAGCAAACCGGCTACAACCTATTCAATCTAGCGGCGGACGATGTGTATATCGATCTTCTGACGGATTCTGGGACATCAGCCATGAGCGATGTGCAGATGGCCGGGCTCATGATGGGCCACCAGGCGTATGCGGGGAGTAGGAATTTCTATAAGTTTGAAAGGACGGTAAAGGAAATTTTCGGGTTTAGGAACGTGCTGCCTGTGCATCAGGGGCGGGCGGGGGAAAACATCCTTTTTTCGTGCATGGTGAAAAAGGGGGATATTGTGCCCTCAAACACGCATTTTGATACCACCCGTGCAAATGTGGAGCATAACGGGGGGACCGCGGAAAATCTGGTCATCAAAGACGCTTACGATACGGAAAAGATTGCGCCATTCAAGGGGAATGTGGATACGGGGAAATTAAGGGAGTTGGTTAGGAAGGAGGGGAAGGAAAAAATTCCACTAATTTTACTCACAATCACCAATAATGCGGGAGGGGGCCAGCCGGTTTCCATGGAAAATGTGAGGGAGGTAAGCAAAATTGCAAGGGATAATAAGATCCCGCTTTTCATTGATGCGTGCAGGTACGCCGAGAATTGCTATTTTATCAAAACTCGGGAGAAGGGGTACGAAAGCAAAAGCGTTAAGGAGATTGCAAAGGAGCTTTTTTCGTATGCGGATGGATGCACATTTTCTGCAAAGAAGGATGCGCTTGTGAACATCGGAGGATGCCTATCGATGAATGATGATGCGCTTTTTGAAAAAGCCAGGGAAATGCTGATTCTAATCGAAGGGTTCCCATCATATGGAGGGATGGCATGCCGGGATCTTGAGGCGGTTGCTATAGGAATGCGGGAGGCGCTGGATGAGGATTATTTGAGGAATCGGATTAGGCAGGTGGAATATTTGGGGGATCGTTTGGCTAAAGCAGGCGTGCCTGTCCTCAAACCATTTGGAGGGCATGCGATTTATGTCGATGCGAAAAAGTTCTTCCCGAAAATCCCGCAAAGTGAATTTCCAGCCCAAAGGCTCGGAGTGGAATTGTTTGCTGAAGCCGGCGTTAGGGGAGTTGAGCTTGGAACATGCGCATTTGGGAAATTTGGGGATGATGGGAAATTGGTGCCGCCGGAATTGGAGCTTTTACGATTGGCAATTCCGCGAAGAGTGTATACGGACAGGCACATGGATGTTGTTGCGGATGCGCTGATTAATATTTTCAAGAGGAGGAATAAAATCAAAGGAATGAGGATGACCTACGGGGTGAAGAGCTCCCTTAGGCATTTCACGGCAAGGTTTGAGCCGCTTTGATTTACCCTAGGAAGGTTACTCCTTCCAGTTTCCGGAAATGAGGATCGCCAGTCAAAAGAGGGAGCCCTAGGGAGATCGCCTGATTATAGATTATTACATCGATCATCCCTATTCCGGGCACTTTTTGGCGTAAGTTATTCAAACTAACGCCCGCGAGCTGTGCATCTTCATCTGTAACTGAAATAATCATGCAATTTTCCCTAAGGCTGTTGAGATAGATGGCAACTTCCCTATTTGTCTTGGAGCACCATGCAGCTATTTCAGCAATCGTAAGAGCACTGATAACCAATGTTTTCCCTTCTATCAGGTCTGCTGTTTTTCTTCCTATAACAGTATCCTGGAAAATCTCAACCCATGCCCAAGTATCAACAAACATGCCTATCGCCTAAATTCGATCCCGCCGATCCCTAACAAATGGCTTTGCTCCTTTCATGGAACCCATTAATTTTCGGATTAGGGAAAAATCACGCTTAAGTATTGCAACCTCTACCTTGTTCCCTGAAGATAGGTGCTGGCGCGTTATGATTTCACTTGGGATGATTAACCCTAAGGATGAACCAATTGGGCGCACTTTTGACTCAAAAACAGTTGACATGCTTTTCACCATTATAATATGTTATAATATTGAAATAAAAGGCTATCTGGAGGGGTGGTTTCGGGTGCTATAGCTAAAGACCTATGTATTTGAACATTTTACTCAAATTTTTTTGTCGTGATT
>ERZ1292640.588-Hain-H43-02um-R1-588-length-29729-cov-6_pt1 | contig 29729 bp, 33 predicted proteins | sample MGYA00564404_ERZ1292640 | MGnify/ENA primary metagenome ERZ1292640 (study PRJEB36523, sample SAMEA6512636) | groundwater metagenome | collected 2019-01-08 | study: AquaDiva: Metagenomics assemblies of 32 groundwater samples | reverse complement strand
ACAACCGATCACCCTCGAATTAATGTAGGGCGGCGGGGTTTTTCAAAGAATAGGAAGGCATTAACTTTCAGCCTCCTGCCCGTTTGGAGCATCTGATGCCAGATAGCTGATGCTCCATTTTGATAGGTTTATAGCGCCCCTTGAATGTTTTGCGACTTTTGAACCGAAAAGACGTAAAAGACGGCAGCGGTCCGGGCACGCTTATCGGGATCCGACAGCGATTTGCCTTTGCCGTGGGAGAAACGGCGATGCTGGGAGGGGAGAGAAAAGAAAAAGTGATCATTTGTAGGAGGGGATGGCTCTGGACTCGAGATTGGGGGGCTGGGGCTTGCCTCCGAGATTGCTCAAGCAGTTCTGTTTCTGGTCCGAATTCGTGATTTTGTTGCAGTATGAGACATCCCGCAGGTTCATGGCCATATTGGAATAACAGCTGTCCCTTTGCCCTGCCGAGGTGATTTTGTCGCAGAGGGCGGAGTCGCCGAGCTGGCTTGCAAGGTTCTGATAGCAGCTGTCCCTTTCGCTGACGCTCTTTATCTTCCCGCAGATGGAGCCGTCCCTCACATCGGTCGCATATGACTGGTAACATCGGTCCGCCTCGAACTCCGCCTTCAAGCAAACATCCGGGTCGTTTTTCACTTCAGCTACCAGTAAGTAGCACTGGAGGCGGTTGTCCCGGCTGACTTCGATGCACAAGGAGGTATCCTTGCGTTTTCCCGCTAGGCCCATTATGCAGTAATCTTCGTAAGAGCCCTTTTGAATCGCGGGCATGCCGGCGCATACTTTCAATTCCATTTCTGGCGTAAGGGAAACGGCTGGAGAGGGCTGAGCCAGTGCGGTCGGGCAAAGCGCTTTTTCGTTGACGACGCTGCCATCAGCGCAGACATATTGGGTTATGGGCGGTGCTTGCTGTGTGCAGCCCGCGAGAAAAATAAACGAAGCCAAAAACAGTACTGAAAATATTGGTTTCATAGTTATAATTAGAATATTAAGGTTATATTTATTACTATCGATTCTGATGGTTTTTGTATTGTCCTGAATTAACTTCCTCTCTGCATTTCCAGGATCATCCATTGCCCCTTTCGAAGATTTAGCTCGCTCATAAAGCCCAGCTTATCCACCGAGAGGGACTTATTACGGGACAACACTAAACCAAACTGAACCCCGCATATATAAAGTAAGAGACGCCAAGAATAATTTCGATCTGAAATGAAGGGTAGCGCAGTGGATTGGCTAAGGCTCGCAAGGATCGAGCATGCGTTCATGGTAGCAATTGCAATAGTTATTTCTGAAGCGCTGACTGCTAAATATATGGGCATATTTTTCTACCCGTTTTCGTTGGCAGCCATATTTCCTGCCTTGGGGCCTTTTTTCATCACCGCCGCTGCATTCATGCTTAACGATTATTTCGGGTATGAAACGGACCTTGCAAACAGGAGGCTGGATAGGCCAATTGTTGCGAAGAAAATAGTGAGGGGCGATGCCCTAAGGGCGTCGGTTTTCCTGTTTGCGCTGGGACTGCTGCTTGCATTGTTTGTCAACATCTACTGCTTCGCAATCGCATTGCTCTTCACTTTCCTTTCCGCAACATATGACAATTACCTCAAGAAAAAGCCGCTTCTTGGGAACGCATACATTGCAGGCAGCATGGCGGTCTCGTTCATTTACGGGAATTTTGCCGTTTCCGGCGAATTGCAGGGGATAATTGCACTCTTCGTTGCAATCTCCTTCCTTGCAGGGATGGGCCGCGAGCTCATCATCACCCTTCGGGACGTCAGGGGGGATAGGAAAATAGGCGCAAGGACGCTTCCGATGATAATTGGGGGCAAAGCCACTTTGATCCTATCATCCGCATTTTTTGGACTCTCAATCCTTTTAAGTTGGCTGCCAATCAACGGGAATTATTTTTCCCCCTATGCGGCATTGATTGCCATGAACAATTTGCTTTTGGCATATTGCATTTACCGGCTGATGGATAGGCCATCTGAAAAAAGTTTCAAGGCGGCAAGGGACCTATCCCTATTAGCCCTCCTGATTGGCCTTTTGGCATTCGCAACTCTGGCAATTTGAGGGGCAGATGCAACAATTGAAGTGGATTTGCATTTTGCCTAAATGATGCTCCGGCTCATTCAAACCAATAATCGAATAATTTTAACCATATTTGTTTTAACAAGAGGGTTACGAAAGCATCAAACCAGCACTTGTTGCTCTTTCATTTTTTTCAAATCCAGCCTTAGCCCCTCCTTTGCGAGAATGGCTTGGACGCCGGATTTCTCCTCCACCAACTTCCTTTGCCCTTCGGCTCCTGCCTGGATGAATTTCATCCCTAAATGGGTCAGGATTATTGCCCGGGGCTTTTTTACCATCTCATTTACGAACTTAACCACCTCCATTGAAGTCATATGGAATTCCAAAAGGTCGGCATTTGGGCGAAGGCAGTTGATTATCAGGAAATCACAGCCTTCGAACTGCGCGGCGATGCCATCGAAATAGCCGGTATCGGAGGTATAGCCAAGGGATACGCCTTCACTTTCGAATACAAATCCGATATCGGTCGGATCCTCATGGAGGGTTTTAACCGCCCTTAATGCTGGGGAATTGCTTGCCTTCCCCCCCTCCAAATTGGAAAAATGGGGTTTTGGCGCGAGGCCGGAATTCAATGCGCCTTTGCCCTTGGCAGCCATGCCTAACAAATTGAATTCATGCACATCCCCCGGATTCATTGCCTTGCATTCGTATAGCATCCCCTTGAAATACTCGTCGATCTGCTTTTCGAATTCCTGGTATCCGGAAACGACGCTTTTGGAGCCAAGCAAAACCCCCTTCCTGCCATTGTAGTTGCCAAAATTCATCGCCTCGATCAGGATGTTTGCGTCATGGCAGTGGTCGATATGCGCATGTGAGCAGAAAATAGCATTCAAATCCCTAGGATCTAGCTTGTGCTCGAAGCTTTTTAGGAACGCACCGGGGCCCGGATCGGTGTGCATCGCAATTCCAGGTGCGCTAACCCTAAAGCCGCCGGTTGGAAGCATTTGCCTATCGAGCACGATGCGCCCGCCGCCATTGCCAAGGAAAAAGAGCTCCATGATGTCCACCCCTAAAATGTGCCAGCGAATAGTTAGGAAGAATCGCTCCCTACGTTTATAAATATTGAGCTAGTAAATTATCCAATTCCTCTATTGTTTACTTGGGTGAATTTCATGGTCGATAGGATATTTGGTTCAATGGGCGATTTGAAGGTAGGCAAGTATGTCATGATCGACGATGTGCCCTGCAGGGTAGTTTCAATTGACAAGAGCAAGCCGGGAAAGCACGGCGCTGCGAAATTGAACGTTGTGGCTATTGGCCTATTCGACTCAACCAAGCGCTCGCTTGCAAGGCCCTCCGATGCGGATGTTGAAATCCCAATAATCGAAAGGAAGCGCGCACAGATAGTTGCGGTAACCGGCAACAGCGCCCAGCTCATGGATTTGACAAGCTATGAAACATTCGAAGTCGAGGTCCCGGAGGATATGCGCCCGGATATGGAAACCGGAAGGGAAATCGAATATATGGAGACGATGGATAGGAAACTGCTGCTTAGGATTAGTGGGGAGAAGTAGGGATTTGATTTGCGGATATTTGCCTTGACTAAAGCCTAAAATAAGGGAATGATATTTTCCTCCAGACTATCCAATTAGCCTGTAGCAATCAGGGCATTAATATATCTAATACACTCAAGTTCCAGAGCCTCCACCACAAGGATTGCAAGTGCCGGTGCAAGTGCCGCAGGTTGGTACTCCACCAGGTAGTGTGCAAGGATTGGCGCAAGTCCAGGTACACCACGTTACTGCGGGACAGAATCCCTTAATTTGATTCGAGGACGTTCCGCAAGATATGCAAACCGGAGTATCTGGTACACAATCGCAATAGGCGTCAAATTTGGATGACGTTGTACAGGTCGAGAACGAGCCGCATGATTGAACAATGCTCCCGCAGCTTTGTCCAAATTGTGGACAGATGCCGGAGAAAACTATCGTGAACGATCCGGGGCTGCTGGTTGCGCAAAGCGATTGTGTATTGCATGAGGTGACCTGGTAGGAATACGTTGTTAGGGGCATATTAGAAATGGTAACCTTGTGAGAGGAAACTTGGGTTGTTGAGCCGGCATAGGAATCAACTGTGCCAGCCGAAGGCTTGTAGGCGACGGAAGAAGAGGTAAGCTGGTCTGTTTGCCATGAAATAATGGCAGTATCGGCCCTAACCGTAACTTGTACATTCGAAATTACCGGCGCCTTTCCTTGGACCGAAGCAAAGGTCTGGTTGATTGTGAGTGTCGTATTGTCAACCCCTCCGCTTGTTGTTCCAAACACATTGCCCCTAGTAATGATTATGACTGCAATCAAGGTGACAAGCACGCCTCCAAGCAAGAAGAGATATTCCAGGGATGTTTGGGCTTTGGAGTTCGGCATACCAATTTGATAATCAAAAGACATATAAAAAACAATCGGTACTAGGAAAATTTCGGAGAGGAACAGGTTAATTGGCGATTGTGAAGAGCCGAAGAATTGGCAAAAACAACAGGCAGCACATTAGCTCAATTTTCAGCAAATACCTTCATCCCCTTCCTTAATTTGCTTGCCCGTTTTTCGGATGGGTTAGAAATGTAGGCGTGCTCCGGGGTTGTAAACAAAGTGCCTTTTTTCCCAACCTTAATGCCAACGAGCTTTCCACCATATGGCCTTCGGTTGATGATTAGGAGCCTTGATTGGGCAATCTTTTTGCCTTTCCTTGCCTTGATTTTCGCCTTCGCCTTTTTGGGAACAATGATTGATTCGTAGCCATCATCCCTCCTTTCAACTGGGAATTTGCCGGAGTATTCCTTCCATGCGTCCTCCATTGATTTTTGGGAACCATTTAGCTCAATTTTTGTCTTCCCATCAAATGACTGAAAAGGATCGTGCTTCACATCCCCAAGAAGTGCGCCTGCCCGGCTTCCAGTAGCATCAACAAAGGGCGCCTTCTTCTTCCCTGAATTATCCACAATCAATTTCATGCTCTCGGCAGTATCAAACATCCTGCCCCTGCCAAGTGTCATCCCAAAAACAAGTGCCGCCCCCATTAGGAACATCCCAATTAGCATTGCGGCAACAATCACATCGGAAAAGTATTTGGGAAGGATATAAAGCCCAATCATCATGGAAAGCATCATGAAGCCAATCATCATGTAATTCGTATTCCCTGCGGTCATGCGTGTTTGCATCCGCTCGCCGGAAATTATCTTCCTGCCCTCACCCGCCTTTAGTATCTTCACTTTTGGCATGTTGTCATCCTCGCGGTTGGCGGTAACTACAATGTCCGAAAGCTCCTCGATTGGCATGAGCTCGGCCATCGCCTGTGCGAGCATGCTTTTGCCGGTTCCGGGCGTTCCCACAAGAAGGACGTTTCGCTTTTGGATGGCCGCCTTCTTGATTACTTCAATTGCCTTGTTTTGCCCTATCACCTGGTCGATCAGTGCATCGGATACGGCAACATCGGCAGTGCTCTTGATTTGCGAAATATCCTTGATTTGGGAAATTGATTTCTGGTTTTTTGGCTGCTTTGCTGCAATAACCGCATTTGGTGAATTGGCTGCGGAAATTGCTGATTTTGGGATTGCTTGGGGGTTCTTTTCCAACTCTACTTTTCCGGGCCTACCAATGGAGCTGGCTGAAATTCCCTTTTTTTGCATTGAAGAGCCCGATTGCAAATAGAGGAAAACTTGCCCCGCCCTGCGTTTTTTCATTTTTGACCGCTTTGCCATAATTAGCTTCCATTCCTATTTCCCGCTTGCCATTAATAAGAATATTGTTTATGTTTGGGGATAAGAATGGCGTTATGTTCGGGGGTTGATTTGGAATTCAACCGATAGGGTCGCATTCAATTTTGTGCAGCTTGAATCGTCATAAACCGTTAGTTGCGCCTTAATCCTGCCGGTCTCGTTTACAATCCTTGTTTCGTCCAGCTCGGATTGGCCGCAGGGGATGCGAACAGTTCTCCACGAATTGCCCATCCACTTGAATTGCATGGACTCCAACTGCCTGCAAACCAGCCGGTCATCAACTGCTGTGCCGGAGAGTTCCATACGGCCATTATTGCAATAAATTTTCGGGAGTGGGCCATTGCCTACATCAAGCTTTTCCCAAGCCTTTGATTTTTCGCCGAATTTGAAGAATTCGAAGGGGAATTGGCCAATGGATACATACTTCCTTCCGCTTCCGGTTGCATTGATAATGATGGCCTGCCCGCTTTTGTATTCGGATTTGTCAGCATGGATGCCGATAGTGCGTTTTTCGAGGAGCCCCCCAACATCAAGAAGCCCAAACTGGGCAATGATCAGAATTGATATTATAGAGAGCAATAGGTATTTCCACATGGATAGGTGAATGCAGGGGCAAATTTATACCTAACCAAAGGCAAAGCATTGAACGCATATGGACCGATATGGAAAACCAGCTAAATTTATTGCCATTTTAAACAAAGCAAAGGCAAAAATACACTTAAAAACACCAATTGGCATAATTTAGCTCTCGGGTGATAAGGTGAATTTCAAGGAATTCAGGAAGGGAATATACGAATCCCCCAAGGAAGGGGACATGCGCGTACCTGTTCGCGCAGTTTCAACCTCGGAGATGCTAGGGTCGATGATGAGCGATAGGACCTTTAGGCAGGCGCAAAATGTGGCGCAGCTTCCAGGAATATTGGAGGCGAGCTACGTCATGCCCGATGGCCATGAAGGGTATGGCTTCCCGATAGGGGGGGTTGCAGCATTTGATCCGGATGATGGGATCGTTTCGCCCGGTGGAGTAGGATACGACATAAATTGTGGCGTCCGGTTGATACGCACAAACCTTAGCGAAAAGGACATCCGTCCAAAGCTCAAACCCCTCATCTCAGCGCTTTACACCAATGTTCCATCTGGCGTTGGCAGCAAGAGCAAGGTTAGGCTTAACCCCCAGCAGCTCGAGGAGGCGGTAACGGAAGGGCTTAGGTGGGCGGTCAATCACGGCTATGGCACCCAAAAGGATTTGGAGCATTGCGAGGAGAATGGCTTTTTTGGCGATAGCGATTATTCATTGGTTTCCGATATGGCAAAAAAGCGCGGCGGCCCGCAGCTGGGGACGCTTGGCGCCGGCAACCATTTCATGGAAATCCAAAAAGTGGAAAAAATCCTCGATCCTGAAATAGGCAAGGCATTTGGAATTACCCACGAAGGGCAGATCACAATCATGGTGCATTCCGGAAGCCGGGGCTATGGGCATCAGATATGCGATGATTTCATTAGAACGATGATGGGGGCAATCCAAAAGAACAATTGGCAATTGCCGGATAGGGAGCTTTCATATGCGCCGCTTCATGCAAAGGAATCGCAGGATTATTTGCAGGCGATGAGGACTGCAATAAATTTTGCATTCAACAACCGCCAGCTGATGACGCATTGGGCAAGGGAGACATTTGCGCAGGTGCTTGGGGGGAGATGGGAGGATTACGATTTATCGCTGGTTTATGATGTTTGCCACAATATTGCTAAATTTGAAGAGCACGAAGTTGCGGGAAAAACCAAGAAGGTTTGCGTCCACCGGAAGGGCGCAACGCGCGCATTCTGGAAGGGAAGGAAGGAAATCCCGCAGGCTTATAGGAATGTGGGCCAGCCGGTGATCATTCCGGGTTCAATGAATACGGCCTCATATTTGCTATGCGGCCAGCCCGGTGCAGCGCTCACGTTCGGGAGTTCCTGCCATGGTGCAGGGCGGGTGATGAGCAGGCACGAGGCAATCCGGAGATTTTCAGGAAGGGATATCGTTAAGCAAATGGAAGCATCGGGGCAGGCAATTGAGGCCGGAAGCTATGAACTGCTCGCGGAAGAGGCCGGCGGAGCCTACAAGAATGTGGATGAGGTCGTTAGGGCGGTCGAGCTTGCAGGAATAAGCAAGATTGTTGCAAAGATGGTTCCGATTGGAGTGATTAAGGGATAAAACCGCCATCCGACCCGGGCAAATACGCAACGATTATTTTTTTCCTCCTAGTTGACCCCTTGCATATTTCAATTTCCATGAATTCGGGCCTGCATTTTTATTCCGTTTTTGCCCTTTTGCCCAAACGGAGATTAGCATTTTCGGGGAGTAGGTATAGGTCGGATGATTAAACGAAGGATCAGGCTTCATGACCTCATCTGCCTCAAAACGGATATCAGCTCGCACCGAATCAAGCGTGGATTTTTTCAATTCCCTAAGGAAAGCATCCCTCCACCTATATGCAACCCGCTCTATGTGAAGTTTCGCAGAAGCATCGACATCTATGGGTTCATACTTTAACTGGAACATCGAATTCGCACCATCAAAATGGACGGAATCAATCCTTTCGGGATGCAGGATGAAATCGAGCCCTTTATTCGCTTTCCCCACACGCACCCTAAAGGCAACGACATATGCAGATTCGGCATGGTGGGGGGGAATTGTTGCTGCGGGTGGAAACGGCATGTTTGAACATCATCCCTTGCTCATCAGGAAGCCCTCCTCGTCCTCTACAAAGATGTGGGCCTTGTCATGGGGGCAGTTGAATGTTGCGTTGCCATCATCAAAAACCAGGGGAACGATGAAGGATTTGTATGTAAAGCATTTGGGGCAGCACGCCTCCTCTTTTACGACCATTGGTATCACCGGAAAAATTGGATCAAATGGATATATTCCTGCCCAGGCATATTAAAAACACTATCCGCAGGTGGGCAGGAAGTTTTGGCAAGCGGTTTTAAAAGATGCGCCCGCAATAATTACTCCTGATGCTTGGGTTGCAATTATTATAGGCAAAGCCTTGGCAAGAAAATTAATGGGAAGGTATGCGGGGCCGATTTTGGCACAATTCATCGTGGGGGGTAAAAATGTCATCCATCAAGGGAAAGGATTTCATATCAACAGTAGGCATGGAACGCAGGCAAATAGAGGAAGTGCTTTCCGCCTCAGAAAAGATGGATTCCGTTTTCCGCAAAAAAGAGCACCTAACTGAGCTTAAGGGCAAGGTCATGGCATCGCTTTTTTATGAGCCCTCAACCAGGACTCAATTCTCCTTCACAACCGCAATGAGGAAACTCGGGGGCGAAATACTGGGCTTTTCCGATCCCAAGACATCCTCACACAGCAAGGGGGAAACGCTCCATGACACCATAAAGGCGATGGAGCCGCAGGTTGATTGCTTTGTAATGCGCCATCCAAATGAGGGATCGGCGGCACTTGCTGCCGCAACGGCGGATGTGCCGGTGATTAATGCTGGCGATGGGAATAATCAGCATCCAACGCAGGCAATGCTTGATTTGTACACGATAAAAAAGGAGAAAAAGAAAATCGATGGGCTGACGGTCTTGATGCTTGGGGATTTGAAGTACGGAAGGACGGTCCATTCGCTTTCATATGCGCTTTCAAAATTCGAGGATGTGAAATTGCAATATTATTCCCCGCAGCAATTGCGCTTCCCTTCATTCATGCTAAATGACCTAAGGGAGCAATCAAAGGTGGAGGAGCTGACATCCCTTGATTTCTCAAAGGCCGATGTGATCTATGCAACCCGAATCCAGAAGGAGAGGATTGAGGATCCGGAGGAATACAAGAAAGCGGCTTATGTGATCGATGCTGAAATGATGAAGAGCGCAAAACCTGATGCGATGCTCATGCACCCGCTCCCAAGGGTAGATGAGATTGCAACGGAGGTCGATTCGGATAAGCGCGCAAAGTATTTTGAGCAGGAGGCAAATGGCATCCCGACGAGGATGGCAATATTATCATTGATTTTGAACGGCTAAGGAACAAATAGGGTAAAATAAAATTGAATGGAAAATACGGAATTGGAATAGAATGGTAAATGCGGGGAATAAATTGTTCAACAACAATATTTGCTATTCAATCAAATAATAAAAAAGGTAATTCATATGCCAAAGCAAACCGAAAAGGACATCCTGAAAGTCAAGAAAATAGAAACCGGCATTGTGATTGATCATGTGCCGCAGGGAAGGGCGGTTAAATTGCTCTCAATCCTTGGGATCGATGAAAGTTTCAAGGCGACGATTTCCGTCCTGATCAACGTTCCATCAGCAACATCCGGCCTCAAGGACATCATCAAGATTGAGGGGAGGGACCTCAAGAAGAAGGAACTTGAGAAAATCGCACTAATAGCGCCTTATGCCACAATCAACGTGATCAAGGATTACGAAGTGATTGAGAAATACAAGGTGAAGCTTCCGGATTCCCTCGAAGGGGTGCTTCCCTGCCCCAACCCCAATTGCATAACAAACAAGGAGGGCCAATCAAAGCTCCACATCAAGGAGCGCAACCCCCTGAAGCTCGTCTGTGACTACTGCGAAAAGGTCTACGGGGAGGCGGATTTCAAATTTTAAGCGGAAAAAAGGTTACAAGCCCAGTCTTGGAATGGGGATAAATAATCAGGTCACCTAATGTTTTCCATGACAAAAAAACGTATCATCTCCTTCGACCTCGACGGAACGCTGGCGGACCTCAACTTCGAGAAGGCCGTATGGCTGACCGAAATCCCGCGGCTGTTTGCAAAGAAGAACAATCTTGATTTTGAGACCGCAAAAAGCGCCGTGTTTGCAGCCTATGCGTACGTGGGGGACAAGGATGCAAGATGGTATGACATCAAGTTCTGGTTTAGGGAACTTGGCCTTGCAGAGGATTACAACACAATTCTGAAGGAAAGCAGCCACCTCATTAACCTTTATCCGGATACCATCCCCGCCCTTAGGAAATTGAGCAAAAGCTACGAGTTGATTGTGATTTCCAATGCCACCCGTGAATTCATCAATTTCAAATTACGAGTGGAAAATCTGGAAAAGTACTTCACTCGCGTCTTCTCCGCCACATCTGATTTTGGATGTATCAAAGGCGAACCTAGGGGCTATTTGGAGGCGTGCAACAGGATGGGAATCCCCCCAACAGAGCTCACCCATATAGGCGATGACTACCAATTCGATTACGTTTCAGCTAGGAAAGTTGGGATCGACGCCTACTTTCTGGAACGCAAGAAAACGGAATTTCCGGTTGAGAAGGGCAGGAAGGTCAGGGATTTGGGGGAGTTTGCGGAAATCATCCTCGCTCATTAGGGCGCCGTTTCCTTTGCCTGCTGATGCTATCCCTGATCTCCAAAGTGCACGTAAGGGGGTAAATCATCCGTTCATGGTCTCTTTTTTCGAGTGGCGAGTGAAAGCTTAGGATATGGCCCAAATTCGTACCATCGGTATGCGAAGTTGCTACATCATCCAGATAGGAGGTGAGGAGCGGAATCAGCGCGGAGTGGCTGAATTCATCGCCTACGGTGGCGTTAATCACAATATGCCTCTGCGGAGCACTGCGCGCAAGCCCGATTTTTAATCCATCAATATCCTTCAAACGCCCCCGAATGCCGCGCCCCACAATTCTCCGTAGTTTCAGGGCCAATTCATGTGGATCGACATCCCGAATTTTGTTAGGCATGGAAATACTGCGCCCGCAAAGAATAATAAAGGTTCAACTAGGGGTTGGAAATAAATGGAATAATTCAATCACTCCTGCCCGAATACCATCTTTCGTATTGCTTGTGATCGCCGACAAAGTGGATTCTCCTTGATTGCGCCAGCTCATCCTCAATATACGCTATGCGATAGCCGCCGGCCTCCTCAACCTTGAATCGGGAGGAATGCAAACCCCGTCCTTGCAATGGTGATTTTATCTGCTCGATTTTTTTCATAATCCGTTGCTGGGCGCTTTTGTCAAAATCCTTGAAGTGCACGTCCCAGCCAAGCTTGAATTCGAGGCGCCATTGCTTCAGTTCCATGCAATCACCGGTATTTGGAAAGCGCCTCCTTTTCGGATAGGTATTTTTCACCTGAAGCTTTCATCCCCTCTTCCTCAAGCTCAAGCTTTCTTGCAACCATTGCCTCCTCAATATCCTTGACGAGATGATATTCCTTATTGAGGGCAAAAATGCCCATCCTGAGCGCATCGGTTTTCGAGCGCGCCAGCCCCAATTCAACCGCTTTTTCCAATATCAATTCCGGCAGCCCTTCAAAGCTTAACGTAGTTCGCATGCTAATCACCATCTGTTTATGCACTAAAATAGCGTCAATTAACTATATAAATATATCTCTTTAAATTTGCACCAATATATGATCGAATGAGGGGGGGATCATATGGGAAAATTAATACTAAAAACTACGACTGGAGCCTATTTACCAGATTGGAAAGGAGAGGACTGGATAAAAAAGAAGCTAGAAGCAATGGATCAAAAAAGCAGATATGCTCGTATTTTTTTCAGAGAAATGGAAGAAACTGAAAAGAAATATAAAGATTATTTTATGAGAGTAAATAAGAAGAATGAAGAAAAAATAACACAACAAAAAGATGACTACACAAGATACTTTTATTTGTCCCATTTCGAGGCTGCGTTATTTCAAATAAATTCAATACTCGATATTTCAGCACACATCTTCGATAAAGTTTTCAATATTAATACGCCTGATAAAAGACGCATAACGTTTGGAGGAGTTAGGAAATATTATAGAGATACAAAAAAACCAATACCGGATTCGGAGGATGGGAAAATTTTTAATAAAATGGAAATTTTGGATGATGAAATTGATAATTATCGCAACTATATAGCACACCATTTCAATTTGCCTGCTTCCCTAGAAGGAGAAGTTGGAGAATCATTAGAGACAAAATGGGATTTCGTAGTGCCAAAGAAAATAACAAGAAAACCAGAAGGAGGGGATTGTGAGGTCTCAAAAGAGAAAGAATTGGCCACAGCGCGGATGGAAAAATGGTTACAACAAATCGAAGAAATCATTAGGGATTTGGAAAAATAAAAAGAAAGAGTAAGGAGGTAAAAACCTCAAATAAACTCAATGTCATCAACGCTCCTTGCGCCGGAATTGGACGCATTAGCCATCTTTGGCACTTGAGACCTGCCCAGCACATAGGGCGATTGGATTCCGGTAAAGATTGCAATTGCCTCGATCTTGCCCTCGAATGCCGGATCAAGCCTCGCGCCCCAGATGACTGTTGCGTTTGGATCAACCCGCTCGGTTAGCGCGGTTCCAACGGAATTGCACTCACCAAGGGTCATATCGGGGCCTCCAGTAATATGCAGGAGCACTCCGGTTGCGCCGGTGAAATCAACATCCAATAAAGCGTGATTTAGGGTGTTTGCAACGACCTCATCCGCCCTTCCAGTTCCCTTTGCTTCCCCAACTGCAATCATGGAAACTCCGCCGTTGCTCATGATAGCGCGTACATCCGCAAAATCAAGGTTGATTAGCGAGGGGGTGGTGATGGTTTCGGTGATTCCGCGCACTGCCCGTGCAATGATTTCATCAGCTACATTGAACGCCTGGTCGATTGGAAGGTTTGGCACGATCTGGACAAGCCGGTTATTGTCGATCACGATGATCGTATCCGCCTGCGATTTTAGCGCCTCGATGCCGTTATCCGCCTTCTCCAGCCTTGCGCGTTCAAGTGCGAACGGATAGGTCACGATGGAAATGACGATTGCACCCTGTTTCTTGGCGAGTTCGGCAATAATCGGGGCAGAACCTGTTCCGGTCCCGCCGCCCATGCCGCAGGTGAGAAATACCAAATCCGCTCCGGAAAGGAGCTTTTCCAGCGCATCACGTGAGACATCGGCGCATTTTGCCCCGACTTCCGGATATCCGCCGGCTCCCAGCCCCCTCGTGATGGAAGCGCCGATGAGAATTTTCTTTACGGACTCGTTGATCATCGTCAAATGCATCCGATCCGTGTTGATTGCGACGAGCTCCGCGCCCTTTATGCCGGAACGCGCCAGCCTGTTGACGGAATTGCAGCCCCCTCCGCCGGTCCCGATGACCATTATGCGGGGGGTTTCGAAAAATTCTTCGCCCTCGAGTTTCTTCGAAGAATGCCTCAATGCATCAGATACTATGCTTTCCATTTTTCACCACCCTGCGCCCCCAAATTTGATTTGGATAAAACGCTTGTATTACGACTAGCATTTACTAAGCGCATAAACACTTTTAAAATCTACTATGGGCTTCATGCATGGAAAAGGGGCGATAAACCATCCCAAGCAATGGCGGAAAATGAGATTAATGCCCTAATCTGGGAGCCCAACTGATCGCTTTAACCTAAAAATGATCCATGCTTCAACCCATTTGACGTCGGTGCGCTAAAAACTTCGCCGCTTAACTCCAAAATAATGTTTATAAGGATGACTTTGGTTAGGGTATATCATGGCGCCTTCTGCTGGGGGAGTGTTTTCCCTATCCGTTTTCATGCTGATGCTCCTATCCCTATTTTCACCGTTCGCATACGCATCCACATATTATTACGATTACTACGATGATGGGGGTGGCAAAGAAGGATCGAATGGGTTCGGAAACATCGCAAACTCCAAAATTATCTCTTTAGCAACCCCCCCATCCCAATTGAATTTTGCCGATGAGGAGGTCAGGGATTTCACTACTTTTGAAGGAACCTGCCAGATGGCGGAGATGGATGCAGCGGAGGTTGCAAGGTACCAAAAGGGCCTATTGACTTTCCAAACCGAGCAGCTCTCCACATTAAGCGATTCTGCCCTTAGGAAAAATGATCCAACAAACCAAACTACCCAAAACATCCAAATCAACATCAATCTCGCCGACCAGCCTGTTTACGGCATAAAGGATATTGCGAACCTTTTGGAATATGATGAAAAGGGGCGCGAAGAGATTGCCAAAGAATTCGGCATAGACAGCGAAACCGGAAAGCTCAACCGTGAGCAGATTAGGGCAATTGCATCGCGGACAACTGGGGGGCAAGATAAGCTTGCTCAAGTGCTTGGGATTTCACAGCAAGGGGAAATTCCAAAGCCTGCCTATGAAGCATACAAAGTGGTGCTTCCAAACGGCAAGAGCGTTGCATTGAAAGACATCATGAAGACCCAACCGCAGGAAAAGGAGAACCAATGCCTAATTGACCGGAGTTTCATCCACGGAAAAGTCACATTCCAGGCGCTCCTCAACAAAGATGTCCTCCTAGGCTTTGACCAGAGCAAGACAACTGTGAAGGCTCCCCAGCACATCACTACCAAGCAAACTACAGCTGCCCTTAACAGTTATGCTGGAAGCATGGTCATCCCAAGGATGTATGAAAAGTATGTCACCACAGTTGGGCAATGGAGCAACTATGAAATGTGGGCTTCGCTTGCAGGGGCAGCGTCAATATTATTCTCAAGGCAGGGAGTGAACGGACTTAAGCTTCAAATGCAAGACGATAAGGAACAGCTCGAACGGTTAAGCAAACTTAACCAAGGAAGGCTAGGCGACAGCCTAAAGGGCGACGAATTGCTAAACGAGGGACTGGAGGCTAACCGCAGGATCGAAGGGAATGAGAAATTAATGAGACAGCTTGATTTTGAAACATCCGTCCAGAAATGGAAGCCGGTAGCCATAATGCTCTATGGAGCTGGATGGATGGGGGCTGCAAGAATCGCCCTATCAGCATCAAATCAAATCCTTTTTTCATCATTGGTTACCAACGATAAAAAGCTGAAGGATAATTACCTTCAGATTTACGTAAATAATAACGATTTCCTGACCGATTTCAGGAGGGCATCAGATTTCTTTGGAACAGGTAAAATCACGGATTGGGCATCAGATTTGATGGAGGCGGGCGCGCCAACAAAGGCATTCGAAACCGGGAAGGTATTTTACATCACAAGAGATTCAACGCCAGAAGAGCAATATTCAGACAGCTACACCAGCTTTGAGCAGAAAGGGACTGGCTGGCAGGTTAAAATGGATTGGAAAGGGCAGGCTGAAAGCTCGTTATTTGAGGATGTAAGGAAGGGCGGGGACTACACCAGCTTCGCGCTTTACAGCAATAACCTTGAACTGGGAACTACAATAAAGAATAACGCGGAGTTTGCAAAATATTACCAGTCCATGGCAGTGCTTGCACCCCTTGTCAATTTCTTGATATACAGGAGAGCCGACATTCAATACCTTTCGGGACCGGTATCGACAATCACAAGGGCGGGTATTTTCGATTTTGTTGTGACAAGGCTCGTGGATCCGGTGAGATTTAGCAAGGACGAGGTATGCGATGAGGAGATTGTCGATAACATGCTGCTAAAATACAGGATTTTCACCGGCGTATCAATCGTCCAGTCTGCATCCAACGTCGTTTGGCCAAATCAGGGGTTCTTGCAGGTCCTGGGCGGGGCATTCAAAGCAAGCTTCCTTAAGGGGCTATCCTCAAAGACCACTGGTTTCTTCTCGAAGGCTCAAACTGAACTATTAACCAAAACATCCGGCGAGATCAACGAATTGAAGCTATTGGCTGGGGAAGAATATGCGGCTAAAGCGAGCAGTATTAAACTGTTAACGCAGGCAGAACAATCTGGATTGAGGCAGGGTAATCCAGCTTACAACAAACTGTATAACGATTTTCTTCACGCATCGGACCAGCACGAGGCATTGGCAAAACAGATTACAACAAAGACCCAGGAATTTCGGAAATTGGATCCCTACAAGACGGAATTGAAATACACGACCATGGAAAAGGCTACTGCAAACCTCTACAAAGCAATTGTCCTCCTCGATCCAGTTCAACTAGGCAAGCAAGTCATTGCAAGCCGCGGTTTTGAATACGTCTCCCTCTGCAAGGACACATCCTACAAGATTTTGGCCTACCAGAAAATCTCAGCCGACAAGGCAAACCAGAACCTGCAAAAAAAATTCGACCAGATAACAAAAATCGATGTGGGCAAGCAGCTCAACTTGTCCGGTTTGCTTGGGGGCATCGGCAGCAAGGTGGAAGAAAAATCACTAACTGAAATGCTTAATTTGAGGGCGATCCAGGACAACCCATACGGGCAGCTAAATCCGGAGGATCTATTTTACATCCACCTCGATGGCGCAACGCAGCAATGGTTTGGGGTGTACGATAAGCTAGCAAAGAATGGCTGCTTCCGCGAATGCCATGATTCCAAGGATGGGTTTGTTTGCGTTGATGATAAGGGAGTCACCTACACGGATAAGAAAACCGGAAAGAGCCTCAAATTGTCATCAAATCCCGACCGCGGATTGCTTTCACTAATGATGCAGGATCTTGCCAGGACGCTTATTCCAAACCGCATAATTTCTGCTGGATTGGATAATGCGTGCTATGAAAGCGAAATATTGCAGGTAACGCCAGGATCGCTGGGAGGAAACCTATTGATTACAAACGATGGCTGCTCAACAATGGATTGCCTAAGGCAGCAGCTTAAAACGCTAAAAATTGATGTGGGCAGCGATTTGAGTGCTTCGGGCTTTGGGAGGGTTGTAGCAGTCTACACAACGGAAGGGAGGATCACTGCCGATGAGGGGAAAATCAGGTACATCCGTAGCACCGGAAGGAATGCAACAGAAATACTTGGAATTGATGTTCCGGAAGCCCTGGGTGGGGAAGAGGCATTTGAAGCAGGTGAGGAAATTCAAGCGCCTTCTATTGAAGCGATGGATGAGCTTGGGGCAGGCGCACAAAATGGAAACCTGATTTCCATTATGGGCAATGGGGATGTGTTAATCAAGGGCCATTTGCGCGAAAAGAAAGGGATTGAGGAGGTACAAGCCGGAACGCTGCTTACAATAATCACCGAGCGCGGAAGGATTGAATTTGATGAAAACGGAAAAAGGCTAGTGGTTGCTCTTTACATTCTTGCCAAAACCAAGGCGGCGGATAACATCAAGGCGATATCCACATCAATTAAGAACACCATCGATGAGAATGGGAAAAGCGTCCCGGGCATTTCAATTGACAATGTGATTCCTAAAGTTGGCGGTGAAAAGGAGGCGCAGGAGATGAAGGAAGCCCTTGATAAGGTGCAAACAGATGCAAATGGAAACCGCGGCGGGTTCACGCTTCTTGAAACGCCGGATAAGAAATATGTGATTTCAACGGATGAGAATGGCAAGCAGGTTCTTTCCGTAATTGACAAAAAGACCGGTGAACAAACGGATTACAATATTACCGGCCCGCTTAGGAGGGAAGGAAACGACATAATTGTCCCAACGGACAGGGGCGATTTCAAGTTCAATTTGGACATGAAAAATGGCCAGCCGGTGCTATCCGCGCAGGGACCGGATGGGCTTTTGGAGCTTGCGGCACTTCTAGCAGCTAAGGGCGCCGGAGGGATGATTGCCTTTGACCCAAGGACGGGACTTTGGTACGCCCTCAACGGGCAGGACATCCCATGGAATGATGAATTTGCAAAGCGCGGTTTGAGTTTATACAACACGCCCGAAGGGACGCGCGGAATCCCTGGCGATAATCTTTACGGCTACCAGACAAGGCAGGGCACCTCTTCAAATTCGACGCCATTTTCCATACCCTCATTTCCAGAGCAGTTCCCGTATGCGCTCATGATGCTGGGGGCAATTGTTGCGGGAGTGATGGCGGTCAGGATAATAAAACTAAAGTGATAAGACAATGCCGCGGATGAACCCGGACGCAGCGGCATATGTGGAAAAAAGCATCCAATACCTGATTAAAATAACACAAATGCAAATCCGGCCATTCCTGGCTAATAATCCCGAATACAGCATTGGCGATGCCGGAATGCACATCCTGCCGGAGGAACACCATAGGATGATCGGCTTTAGCGCGGGCATACAGTTAGTGAAGGCAAACGGGGTAGTTGGCATTATTGCCGTGAATGAATATGGCAAGCCAGTAATTTTGCAAAAAAAAGGATTGTTCCCCCATGCCAAGGAATTGGCACGGCAATTGAAAGTTGCAAATGGATTTATTCTCACCCCAAGTGTAAAAAACCTAAAGGAATTTGTTGCGTCGAGAAGCAACAAAAAGTAGATTTCTAACAAACCGAATATGCCCTATTAATCTCCACCACCCCCCTAATTTGTCCTGAAATGGCACCCAAGGCTCTTTTTCCGCTTTAAGGCGGCGCGTGCAACAAGGAGGGATGTTTGCGCCATGTTCCAATCCTCCAGGGATTTGGAATTTATTGATTTGGAAATGGAGGGCTTTGCCTTGAAATCCATTTTTCCAAGCATATCAATTGCATCTTTTAGCCCTTTTTCATTCCTGACAAGCCCCACCTTTTCCCACATGAGCTTTTTGATTTCTTGCCTTGGGTTTGCCGTATCCTTGCTATCTCCAATTGAAAACACCATTTCCGGCGCTTTTTCCAAAGCGAGTTTTCCGATTTTTCCCTTGGCATCCAAATATGCTTCATGCGCAAACACCATGCCCTCAAGAAGCGAATTGGAGGCGAGCCGGTTTGCGCCGTGCACTCCGGTGCAGGCGACCTCGCCAATCACATAGAGGTTAGGAATGCTCGAATTCCCTTTCAAATCCGTTTTTACGCCGCCGCACATGTAATGCGCAGCTGCAGTGACTGGTATTTTATCATGTGCAAGGTCCAAATCAAATCCCAGGCATTTTGCATATATTGTTGGGAATCTATTTCGCAGGAATTCCTCGCTTTTGTGGGTCATGTCAAGGTAAACGGACCCGTTTTGGCTTTCGATGTAAATCGCGCGGGCTACAACATCGCGCGGCGCAAGCTCGCCTTCCTTTGCGTAGCGCTGCATGAATTGCTCTCCCTTCCAGTTGATGAGCGTGCCTCCCTCCCCCCGGAGCACTTCGCTAATCAGGAATGGGTGATTGGAGGGCACGTCCAGCTTGGTTGGATGGAACTGCACAAATTCCATGTTCTCCATTTTTGCCCCTGCCCGAAATGCGGCGGCAAATCCATCCCCCGCTGCAACATGGGGGTTTGTGGTTTTTTCATAAATTTGGCCAAGGCCTCCGGTTGCAAGAATGGTTAATTTTGCTGAAATAGTTTGGATGAATGAATTCTCACGAAGGAACGAGGCGCCAACGCAGCTACCGGAAGTGCCAATTGCCAAATCAATAAGCATCGAATCCTCCAAAATGCGGATATTCTTGTTTTCCCTTGCAAGCATCACCAATTTGTGCTCGATTGCCCTGCCTGTTGCATCCACATTGAATACGATGCGAGGGACGCTATGGCCAGCTTCCAAGGTGCGCTTGAATCCGCCCTTCTCCTTTTCAAACTTGACGCCCCACTCAGATAGCTCGTTGATCCGGTCATGCGCTTTTTTGACCATAAGCGCAACTGCCTTTTCGTTGCATATTCCTCTCCCTGCTTTTAGCGTATCCTCTATGTGCTTTTTCTCATCTGCCTTACCCACCGGAATTGCAATGCCCCCTTGCGCCTCGGCAGTATTGGAATCAAATGCGGCCTTCTTGGTTGCAACTACCACTTGCCCGATTTTCGAGGCCTTAAGGGCAAGGCTAAGGCCGGCAATTCCGCTGCCAATGACAAGGATGTCGGTTTCCATATCAACCCTTTTTAAATATGCCATTAGAAGTATTAAATTGGTGGTAGAATGGTTAGCTTAGAAAGTCTACGGATACACAATAAAGCAATACCGCTAGATCTCAATGGTTTAAGAATTAGACAATCTGAAGCCAAAATAGAGGAGGCAAGAGCCGCAATTAATAGAGAACTTAGGAAGGCTGAAAATTTAAGGGATGCTGGTGAACACGTAGGTGCAGTCAGGTTGTTGATGGCAGCAGGCGAACAGGATACCGCAGAAAGATATTATAAGGCGTTAAGGGAAGGCAACCATGAATTAGCGCCTTTGGTTCGAGAAGAAATTACAGGGGCAGCAAAAACAATGAGGAGTGATTTTGCCCGGCACGTATTGCTTTCAAGATTTGCAGAAAATATTCCACCCCATATTAGATTAGGCATTCCAATATCCGAGCTTAAGTTAATGACAACAGGAAATGCGTCTATAATAATTAAGAAAATAAAATCGAATAACTCACCATGGAAGAAGGAAAAGAAAGGAAACTAGTTTCCATATAGGAGCATCCTATCCAAGGCGGCTTGCGCTTTTTCCCTCACATCTTCCGGAATTGAAATTTTCTGGTCGGCAGATGGATTCTTCAGTGCCTGCAGCACCTTCCTCAAATCATTCCTCTTCATATGGGGGCAAAGGCCGCAGGAGGGGATGAATTTTTTTGAAGGGAAGGTGACTTTAAGCTTGTCGGAGAGCCCACACTCAGTCACCAACATGAACTCACTCGCATCTGATTCGGCCACATATTTTTGCATATCGCCAGTGCCACCGCTCATGTCCGCCAATTGGACTACTGCTGGCGAGCACTCCGTATGCACCAATATTTTGGCATTCGGGTAGAATTTCTTGTAGGCATCCAGCTTCTTTGGAGAGAACTCCTCGTGGACAACGCAAAGACCATCCCAGGTGATGATCTGCTTCTTGGTTTGCTTGGCAAGGTTTTGCCCCATATATTTATCTGGCAGGAAAATGATCTTCTTTTGCGGGAGCGCCTCGATTATTTTCAGTGCGTTGCTTGAAGTGACAATTACATCCGATTCCGCCTTCACATCGGCGTAAGTGTTGATGTAGGTGACAACGGCAGCATCTGGGTGCTGCTTTTTGAGATCCCCAACATCCTGCGCGGTAATTGATTCCGCAAGGGAGCAGCCAGCATCAGGCGCTGGGAGCAGTACTTCTTTATCCGGAGAGAGCATCTTTGCGGTTTCCGCCATGAAGCGCACGCCGCAGAAAATGATTTTTTTTGCTGGAGTGGATTGCGCCTGCTTTGAAAGCATATACGAATCCCCGACAAAGTCTGCAATTCCAAATAGGATTTCGGGCGATTGATAGTTGTGAGCCAAAATAACGGCATTTTGCAGCTTTTTGAGAGTGTTGATTTCCAAAGTGAGGGGGGCGTATAATCTGCAGGTTTCAATGTTCCAGCCCAAATTGGAAAGTTTGGAATGGAGCCTTTTTGCTTCGAGCTCAAGCTGTGCATCGGTAAATCCGCTATGCCCATTGGCCTTTGGCATTATTGAACCTGCGCCCATTCGAACCCCCTATTTTCCTGTTCTCCGGCTTTAAATCGGTTTGTTTTAATTAAAAGCGGCTCCCGGAGCTGATTTAATAATCATGCTCTGAGGAGTAATTACATGCCAAGGAAAATCCCCCTTCATAGGCTTACGGGGGAAGGAAGGGTAGAAAGGGCAATGAAGGGTTTTGATTCGACGTACGGGCACCTTAAGGCAAACGCCCTTGAATTCATTATCAACCCCAATTCAAAAAGAAAAAAAAGGCTCACCTACTCAGATGTGGCAGGGTTCCTTAATAGGGGGCATGCCAATTCGGCCCATTATGGGCATTACATAGATAATATTCCAGGAATAGCCAAAATTGCAATTCCTGCGGATGAAAGGGTTTCGGACGATCGGCTTGATGATATGCAGAAAAGGGCAAGGGAAATCGATGGAAGGACACTGGTTACCCACAACGATTTCAAATACGGCAAGCCGCTGCCCATATCCGACATTCCCCGATACCTTATGCATCGGCTTATATCCGATGCCTTCTCAAGGACGGCAATAGGAATGCTGCTTACTCATTTCCACCTAGAGGGATTCATCGAGCCCCACTATCCTGTAATCAAGGAGGCCCGGGGTGTAAAAAAAATAAGCGAGGGAGGGGAAGCTGTACCGCCGGCAACGCAAATAAGGGTAAAATATCAAAAAGAGCTTGCAGAGGCAATACGAAGGTTCCGCGAGAAGGGGATGGCCAAAAAAACAAGCTGAAAAACCCGATGCCTAAGCGGAATAGCCTGCCTTTTTATACATCATTTGAGAGCTATTATGGGGGATTGAAGTGGAGTTCTTCATTTTGAATAGGTCAAATTACCACAAGCTCATTTCAGAGGAGGATGAATTCTACTATCCTCTAATTTTCCAAACGCCCCTACTTAATGCAAGGTATGTGGGAAAAACAGCAGGGCTTAAAATCAAGGGGGAGAAAGAGAAATTTTCAGGGTTGCTTCTTGGAGTTCTAAGTGCGCCATTAATCAGCTATTTCCGCAATTATTTCGCCGCAAATCCGCAGAACCTGAATTCTGCATCCCTTGGGCTCCAGGATAGTGAGATGGATTGGCTGGAGGCGCACCTTAAAATCACAAAGCATTTTTCCGGCATCAAGTTCATCTCAAAACCGGCAAAGGATGGGCCGTTTTACATTCTCCTGACCGAAAGGGATGATTTCCTTATTTTCAGCTGCATTTCCGAAACCGAGCTTGAGGATTTGCCGGAAATCAACTACAATAAGATCATCATGAACGAGGCAATCGAGCAGCTCGCGGGATATTTGAAGGCAAGGCTCCCAAAAAAACCCAAAGGCAGGGGAGGAAAAAGCGAAAAACACGGGCCTTCGCTGGAAATAAAATTAAAGCAGCTTCGCATTTCCAAGTTCTTCAGGAGTGCGGAGGAAAAAGTGCTGGAAAAATAGAAGCTATTTTCGCACCAGGTTACCTTTTTTAGGCTTCAATTTGCCTACAAACATGAATCGGTAGGTTTCCACCCTTAATTTTTCTGCCAACGCATCGGTTATCCATTCGGGCTCAAGCCTTGGGATCCCATCACTTCACCGGTTATAGGCAAGGCAATTGGTTTGGAAAGGTACACATTATGGCCGGATTCCTTTAGCTTTTTTGCAATTGATACCAAATCCACACTCACATGGCCTTCCTGTTGGACCCGAGTGCGGTCCGATATGAACGCATGCCTAACTCTCGAAATAAGCGCCTTAACAGCGGCCTCATGCTTTTCAGGCGGCAAATGGCCCAAAACGCCATTCATTATTCCCACATCAAACCTCCCCTTTAGGGGCATATTGAGCACATCGCCAGCAACATAACTAACTTTCCTTTTGGGATGCCTGCGTAATACCATTTCCCTCAATGCCCAAAGGCCTGCGTCTGAAATATCCATCATGGTAGTGCTTTTGAAGGGCAGATCAAGGGCAGTAGGCACAATATGCGGCCCCACTTCCAGGGCGGTCATCCTGCCCGGATCCCGAAGAACTTTTTGTAGGAATTCGGCGGGGATGCCGGTATGGGTGAGTGTACCGAAAGTTTCGCCCGGTTTTAATCCCGCATATAGTTTCCGAGGATCAAGCCATAAATCCGGATGCTCGTTTTTGGATGCCATGGGAATTAGGAATAGGGATAAAAATAAATTAATTTGCTAACGCCCCGTTAGTAATAAAAAGCACGCACGGATTGATACCGACCAATAAACTGAGGATACAGCTTAGAGATGGAACCGACTGCTAACCTGCGACTTGGAAATTTGGGAAAAACGCAGATAAACACCGCTATAATGGCGCCAAAAACGAAACCTGTAGTCTTTTAGCCGGTTCCCACGGATTAAGGCTCAGTCACTCTTGTTACAAAGCGCCTGCTTTTACTTTCGCGTGATAACGCGGAAAACGCGATTTAGACGATAATATCAGTTTTTGCCTCCATGTTCTGATATAGATGTCTCCGGTATGATTTTCCAGAACCGACAATATCCGCGCATTGTTAGCAGGATCCCCAACAATTAACCTTCTTTTCAGCAGTGAAGGCAGCTCACCCGCATGTTTTTCGGCGAGGTCTCTTTTTGCGACATTTGCTGCACCCTGCCCTGCGGCAACAAATGTTCCCCCCGTAGCATAACCAAGCGAGCGATCTCCTACCAATGGAAGGGAACCGGCAAATCCGAGACCGGCAATTTGTATAGCGCGCCCTACTAACTTCAATTTTCGAGCGTTTCGTATTTCCCCAACCTGAGACCTCCATTCTGGAGTAAGTTCCTTCCTTTCCAAAACTACCTTAAAATTCCTTCGCCCCCCCCGCTCAGATTGTTCGAGTTTCATAGAATCAGCCCCGCCTTTTCTTAACTATCTTCACATTCGCCGGCGTCAGCAGGATTTTGTCCTCGTCAATCCTTGCAATGTCGCCGTTGATGGAGTGCACGAACATCTTGAGCTCTCCGACGACCTGCTTGAGCTTCGAGGGGTTGCGCATTATCGGCGAGAAGTTAAGGAGCACATGGTTGCGGTTTGTGAGCTCCTCCTTGACTATCGCAACATCCGAATCGCTTTGGAGGGCAATAGGCTTGACATAGTAATCGGCTGCCTTATGCATCACATCCACATCCTCGGCCTCCGCGGCGGACATGAATTCCTCCACATTAATGTCCCGCGTGAAGCCCAGCGCCTTGCTCAAAGAAGAGAAGATTCCCATAGTTCTCACCTAATCAGTGTAATCGATGTCAGAATTAAACGCAATCGCATTTTTAAGCTTTATTAAAGGGGTTTGAATGGATTGAAGCGGGAGTTTTATATAAAAACAGCCCATTGCCAATCAATTCCCCTATTTTCAGGGGCATTATTTAAGCGTTGATGCCTAACAAAAAAATATGAAATATTCGCAAATAGCAGGCAGGGCGGCCAGGGAAGCTGGAGAGCTGGTTTTGGGATTTCGCGGCAAGGAACTAGGCATCCATTTCAAGGCGGAGCGCGACATTGCAACCATGGCAGATAAGAAAAGCGAGGCGCTGCTCCAAAAAATACTTATTGAGGATAATTTCCCATCCCACGATTTCCTCTCGGAGGAGAGCGATTTTGCTGGCGCCAAATCCGATTATAGGTGGATTGTGGATCCGGTGGATGGGACGGGCAATTTTGCCCATGATAACCCGCTTTTTGGCATTTCCATCGGGCTTATGCATAAGGAAGAGATAATTGCGGGCGCAATTTACCTTCCTACCCTTGACGAACTATACCTATCCGACAAGGGGAAGGGCGCCACCCTCAATGGAAAAAGGATTTCCGTTTCATCCCAAAAGGAATTTTATGATTTGCTCCTATGCGTTGAGATGGCCCCAAAGGAAAACTACATTAGAAAAACGTTGCTTTTGGAAAAGAATCTTGCTTTGAAGCACCGCGTGCGGACCCTTGGCTCGGCTGCCATGGACCTTGCCTTCCTTGCCTGTGGCAGGTTCGATGTGTTTATATCCGCCTATCTTTACATTTGGGATGTTGCCGCTGCCCTCTCCATTATAAGTGAGGCCGGGGGCAAATGCTCCCATCTGAATGGCGCAAAGGTCAACCCCTCCAGCACTAGCTTTGATTTTGCCGCGAGCAATGGCGTTTTGCATCCGCAGCTGATTGAAAAATTGAAATAAGGCGCTTTTTTTCCCAAAAATCCATGCTACCTGGAGAAGGTGCACCCGAAACCACCCCTCGAATCGGATATAAGGCTAAACTAATTTAGAGCTAGCCGTGGGGGCGATAGGATTTTAAACTTCTAAGTATATACTTCAAAGTATATACGGCGAAGTAATGGGTGTTTGCTTTGCTGTATTGGAAAAGCCTCCATGTCGAATCAACAAAACATGCATTGGCGGAACTTGAAGAGCTTAATTGGGATGAGGAGGATCTGGGCCAAATTTTGCATGAGGGGATGGAAAGCAGGCAAAGAAAGGAGGGAGTGCACGAATTTGAGCTAAAAAAGGGAGGCAGGATAAGGAAAATCGTAATTGCGGAATCATTCCAATACTCAACAAAAGAAATGATTTGGGCAGTAATCCACGTAGGCGAATATTCCTTGAGATGATCAAAATGAAAATCGAAGAAGATAAATTGAAATGCGTTTTCTGCAGCGGTTGGGCGGCGCCAGCTAGGTTCCATTATAGGGAATATCTCGTAAGGGGCTGGGTGTGTGAAAAATGCGGGGAAAAAATCATTCATCACGATGATGCCGGCAGGATACTTGCCATAAATAAGCTTGCCCATCAGAAAAAATTGACGGCAAGGATCGCCAAAGTGGGGAATTCGTTCGTCTTTCGGATTCCAAAAGAAGTGATAGTCGCATTGGGGTTGAAGGATAAGGAGGTTTTGAGCATGAGCATTTCCAATCCAAAGCTGATCTCGTTTGCGATTCCCTAGCTTGTGGAGCGCCGGGTCATCCATCTGCCATGTTGCGCATATTTTACTAGAACATCGGATAGATGAACGCCTCGAATGCGGCTGCCAGCACCACAACAATTATTGAAAGCAGGAAAAAGAGCATGCCATCCATTATCACGAAGTTGAAGCGCTTTGTGCCCATCTTTTCCCGGAGGTACGCCTTTGTTACCACGATCCCGGCAATTACCGCAAGGAAATATGCCGATGCTTCAAGGAAAGTGTGGGGGAAGATTTTGAGGAATAAGGAAAGGAAGGCTTGGGTTTTGGCACCGCTAGCAGCAGACGCATCAACTGCAATATATGCAAAAACCGTGCCCCAAACCGAGGCATTCCATCCAAGGAAGAGCATGGCGCCTGCCCCGTATGCGCTGGATAGGATGACTACAACAAGCATCACAACAAGGTTGTTCATAATATAGCCAAAAAAGCAATCCATTTGGGTAACGCAACCGCCCCTGCCAGCGCCGCCGGCGAGGTTGCTTGATGCCGCATCAGGCACGCTTTCCTTCACATAGCCGACATTTTCCTTAAGGCACAAATCCCTGGCCTCCTGATTGTCCAGGGTTATGCAATAGGGGGCAATTTGCGAGCCAAAGAGTTTTTGGACGCGAACCTGCCTCGAATAGAGGTAAAGGGCGGAATATGCGAGCATGATCCCAAAGAAGAGCAGAAGGATTGTCTTGAAAGTTTGCGAATGATCCCTGAAAATCCCGCGGGAAATCCTCTTGGTCCGGTAGGAGCGATCCTCCTCGTAATTTAATAGCTTTGAAACAAATGGCTGCATGATAAGTGAAGCGAACGCAAGCCCCATTAGCCCCACGTTTTCGGGGAACACCAGGTATGCGGTCCCAACCCCAAGCATTGTTGAAACAAAGCCAAGAAGGAGGATCATTAGGGGATTTCGGTTCACGAGCTTTCCGCGAAGGTAATCAATGAATGCCATATTCCAATACCACAATAGGGAATGGAAGAATCCATATTAAATTAATGGTTGGAGGCATTTTTCAAAAAATAAGGGATAAAGATAGGCAGGAATTCTCAGATTTTTAGGCGTAAAAAAATTAAGCATGGGGATTGGGGGGGAATAACCATCAATTACGCAAGCCCATTTTGCAGTTTTGCGCAATTTACCGTGTTCCTCATCAGCATTGCAATTGTCATTGGCCCAACGCCTCCGGGGACCGGAGAAATTTTGGATGCCTTCTTGCTCACGGATTCAAAATCAACGTCCCCCACGAATTTGGGCTTTTGATCGGGATTGGCAAATGCATGCGAGGCGGATTTTTCCTTTGCACCCTTAATTCCCATTTCCACATCCTCCTTCACGGTCTGCCCGCCTAACCTGTTGATGCCAACGTCAATTACAACCGCGCCCGTTTTCACCATATTGGCGCCCACAAGATGCGGCTTTCCCACGGCAACAATAAGAATATCGGCCCCTTTTGTGATTTCCGAAAGGTTCTTGGTTTTCGAATGGCAAATTGTTACGGTAGCATTCCGGTTAAGCAGCATGTTTGCAATTGGCTTTCCAACAAGGAGGCTTCTGCCAACAACAACCGCATGTTTCCCCTCGATTGCAACCTTGTGCTCTTCAAGCATTCTGATGATGCCTTTAGGGGTGCAGGGGGCAAGGGTTTCATCGCCATTCAATAGCTTGCCAATGCTCACCGAATTGAGCCCGTCAACATCCTTTTCGGGCAGGATTGAATCCCTCACGTGGCGCTCGTTTATTTGCTTTGGAAGGGGGAATTGCACCAAAATCGCATGGACGGATTTGTCCTTATTCAATTTTTCAACCAAACTAAGCAGCTCTATTTCGGATGTTTTTTCGGGAAGTGATATTTTCCTTGAGTTGATGCCAAGTTCCCGCGATTTGCGCTCCTTGGAATTAACGTATGCCATCGAGGCGGGATCATTTCCAACAAGCACGACTGTAAGCGAGGGGATTATGCGCTTTTTTGCAAGTGCGGAAATTTCACCCTTTACTTCCGCAAGCACTTTTTCCGCAATGGGTTTTCCCTCCATTATTATTGCCATATTTTAATCCCGCATTAAACAAACAGCCTTTGACCCTAAATTAACAAATTTCCCCCATGCCAAAAAATTCCCCCATGTAAAAATAATTTCCCCCATGATTCATGCCAAATAGCAATGCGCTATTTCCCGCCCTAATACATCCCTTCGAATTGCAAAAGCCTCCGGTCGATTTTTTCTATTCTCTCTAGCGCATCCTCCTCGATTATTAGCGATGCTTCATATGTGAGCTCATTTTTCATATAACGCCGCTTCGCATCGGAAATCATTTTCTGGAGCTCGCCCTTGGCATCAAGCAGTTCCCGCATTTCCCTAAGGGCTTCCTTGCGGGTTTCGGATAAGCCCTTGTTCCCCTTCAAAATCTCAATTTTGTGGGGCCTGCTCCTAAACCCCTTTGGGGATGAGCGGAAAATGAGGATGAATACGATTATGGCAAGGATGGCAATAATGGCATCAAGCATCTGGTTCACGGTAAATAGGTCAGCCATGTTCCCACGGATAACATATCCCCTTTCGAGGTTAAAAACGTTTGTTGGATTGACCGATCTATACTAATTCCTCGAATTAATTCGCAAATCTGATTAGGGGGGTAGAGGCGACATACCGAAGACGATAAGTCTTCGTATGTTAGTAGACCCAAGTGGTCTACGTAACACGAGTAGGGGGCTTAGCCCCCTGGAGGTGTCAGGCGGTTGGTCAGCGACAGCCTTTTATTCCTTCAAACTTACCTCTATACTCAAGTGAGCGTAATGGGAATAGCAGATTCTTTGAAGCAATTCTATGGGGGCATTGAGGAGTCATACTATAA
>ERZ1292640.587-Hain-H43-02um-R1-587-length-29820-cov-6_pt1 | contig 29820 bp, 25 predicted proteins | sample MGYA00564404_ERZ1292640 | MGnify/ENA primary metagenome ERZ1292640 (study PRJEB36523, sample SAMEA6512636) | groundwater metagenome | collected 2019-01-08 | study: AquaDiva: Metagenomics assemblies of 32 groundwater samples | reverse complement strand
GCCCCCTGAACCATCAGGATTTCAGAAATTTACCGACATCTCGCGAATGCGCCCTATTCTTTGCGGCTTCATCGACACTGCTTGTGTTCCCGTTGCTGTGGGGCATGCTGGCTGATCGGCATATTTCCCTGAACCGACTGTTTACCGTGCTGAACCTCGTGGCGGTGGTGGCGCTGGTTCTGTTGGCCAACAGCAAGACCTTTTGGGGCCTGCTCATCAGCTTCTCGCTGTTTTCTGCCTGTTTTAATCCCACTCTGACGCTCATCAACGCCCTCTGTTTTCGTCATCTTCAGAGTCCCCGGGAGCAGTTTGGCTTGCTGCGAGCCTGGGGCTCAGCGGGATGGATGATTCCTTCTTTGCCCATTTACCTGTGGCTCGTCAAGGCCCGCGCGGCCGACCTGGGCTTCGTTCTTTACCTGGGCGCCGGTCTGGGCCTGGCGATGGTCGTGATGACACTGTTCCTGCCGCACACGCCTTCCGGGGCTCGATCTCCCGGGACTGATCGTTCGCAGGAACTGGGATACTGGCCAGCCATGAAGCGGCTGTTGCGAGACGCGAACTTCATTGCCATTTTGGTTTCGTTTTTCCTCGTGGCCGCCTCTTTCTCCATCCTCGTTTACTATTCGCCTCCTTTCCTTGAAGCCTGCGGCATTGATCGAGCTTGGATCGGCCCGACCCAATGCATTGGAGTGGTTTTCGAAATCATCCTTTTCCGCTGGCTGCCACGATTCATCGATCATTGGAGCTACCGGGCTTCCATTCTCCTGGGGTGTTTTGCTCTTCTGCTGCGTCACCTGCTGTTCGCCTGGTCGGGCAACCCCTGGCTTTTGGCGGGCAGCTACTTGTTGGCCGGCATGGTGATTGTCTTCTACCACATCGGCGTCAGCATCCTGGTGAACGCCATGGCCGGGCCCGAAGTAAGAGCCACCGCTCAAACGCTGCTCGTTCTCTTTGGTTCAGGCCTGGGGCCGATGTTTGCCAACGGGGTGGCGGGCCGGTTGGCGGCCCAGGCGTCGGACAACCTGCGCCCCGTTTTCCTTTTTGCTGCCGCCTTGGCTGCCTTGGCCGCGGCCATGATTCTGGCGCGCGGCTCCAAGCTCGATCAGGGGAGGCACGCCCAGAGCTGATTCAGTCCCACTACCCGCTGCCGTCCGGCGGACTGGGTGAGCGGGATCACTGAAGCTTTTTCAGGCGGATGTTCTTGAACTGCGCCTTGGTGGGCGGGCCGCTGTGGAGTTGCAGTCCCAAGATACCCGACAAATCGCGTTGCTTGGGATCATGGTCAATCACTGCCGCCACCAATTGGCCGTTGACCTTGAGCGTGAGATGCGAGCCTTTGCAGATAAGGTGGTACTCGTGCCATTCCTCCAGACGAAACGAGGCCGGCCCCTCGACGCCGGGGATTTTGGTGTGCGTGACCTGTCCGTTCTCATCAAAAACCGCCTTTTGCCCGCGGTAAGCCAGGGTGTGGCGCCCATGCTCGTCGTAGAGGCGAACCAGCCAGTCGGTATTGAGGTTGTTGTCCACCTGGTAGCCCGCGATATCGTGGTCTGGCAGCAACTTGCTGCGAAATTGGAAGCCGCAATTAATGCCCGGTGAACCCGTCACGCGCGAGGTAATCTTCAATTCAAAATCACCCAGGTCGCCGCCCTGCCAGACGAGATACTGGTTGACCGTGCAGGGATGTTCCTTGGTGATGGTCCCGGTGATCGCTCCCTCTTCGACCGACCAATAACTCATGTCCGGCGCCTTCCAGCCTTCGAGGGTCTTGCCATCGAACAAGCTCTGGAATCCGCCTTCGTCCTGGTCGGCGGCCAGTCCTGGCGTCGCCAACAACAAACTCATCAAAGCGACTGCGCTCAACAGATACCGTTCAAGAATCATATCAAAGTCTGGTTTGGATCAGATTTAGTTGCCATGTCGGGTCGCCGATTCTCACCGTCAGATCAAAGGTCCAAGGCGCACGAATTCCGCCGGCGCACGGGAAACGTTTAACCCAAGGCCAACCTGGAAACAAGGACGAACCACATTCGCTCGTCGTCTGCACGAAAAATTCCTTGCCGCAAACGCTGCAATCATCAAGAGTCACAGCACGATCATGAAAATCCATTTTCTCCGCAGCCTTTTGCTGGGTTGCCTTTTGTTGGGTCAAAGTTTGTTGGGAGCCGACGCCAAGGAAGGCAAGTGGGAATCGCTTTTCAACGGCAAAGACCTGACAGGTTGGGTCGCCATGCACGATGTCACCTTTGAAGTGAAAGAGGGTCACCTGCGCCTGGTCACCGGCATGGGCTGGCTGCGCACGGCCAAAGAATACCAGAATTTCATTTTGGAATTCGAATGGCGCGCCTTGGTGGCGAGTTACGACAGCGGAATTTTCCTCCGCGCGGGGCTGGAAGGCAAACCGTGGCCGAAAGACGCCTGGCAGGTGAATCTCCATTACGGTGTGCTGGGCGCCCTCGTCAAAGGCTCCACTCCGGTGGTGCCGTCCGAGACGCCGAAAATGCCGGTGAACCAATGGGTCAAGTTCCGCCTCGAAGCCAAAGGCAAAAAGCTCGCCTTGGACGTGGATGGCGAGCGCGCCTGGGAAACAGATGCCATCGACCGGGACCGCGGTTACATCGGAATACAGGCCGAAAACCTGGCTTTTGACTTTCGCAACCTTCGCCTCCAGGAGTTGGAGAGTAGCGGGACACCGGCCAAGAAGTAGAAACTGGGCAAAGGATCAACCCAAAAAGAGCAGTTGAACCGCAGATAAACGCCGATGGACGCAGATGCAGAGGGAGTTACGACCACGAGGCCTTTCACCCAGTGGGTGAAGTGTTCTGCTCGCTCTCAATCCGTGGACAGAAAGAGGTTATCTGCGTTCATCTGCGTTCATCTGCGGTTTCCAGGATCAAATCCGCTTTCGTCTCTTACCATAGCGGCAGCGCGCACCGCTGCGCGCCTGGAAGTGAGATGACCAACGCGCGCCGCATTCGGATTTCTTTCGGATTTCGACCTTCGGATTCCGGAATTCTCAATTCCTCCGGCTCTCTGCCGGCAGACTCGACAGGGGCGCCTTCCGGTTTGTCTCAGCGAAGTAATTGGCCGACCACTCGGTCGGAAATAGCACGACCGGATTCTGCCCCATGTCAAAGGCAATTCGCGACCCGGTCGGAAGCGAAAGCGCATCCAGGTCCGGCTCTCCCAGCTCTGGCGGCAGCCAGCGCACCACGGTCCACGGCGCCGATTCCAGGCGCGAAGCCGCGCCATATTCGCTTTCGAGCCGGAATTGCACCACTTCAAATTGCAGCGGCCCAACGGCCGCCAGCAACGGCACTTTGCTGACCGCATGGCGCAGGTGCAGAACTTGAATGACGCCTTCCTGCAAAAGCTGGTCCAGGCCCTGGCGAAATTGTTTGTACTTGGCCGTGTTCGGATTGTGCAAATAGGCAAAGGCCTCCGGGGTAAAGCGCGGGATTTCTTTGTAGCGGATGCCAGGGTCCGTGGTCAGCGTGTCGCCGATGCCGAAGTCCGAGTGGCCCACCAACCCGATGATGTCGCCGGGGAAGGCCTCATCCACCGTCTCGCGTTCGTTGCCGAAAAGTTTGTGCGAGCTGGAGAGCCGCACCCTCTTGTCGGCGCGCGGGTGGGCCACCGTCATGTCGCGCTCAAACTTGCCGGAGCAGACGCGCAGGAACGCGATGCGGTCGCGGTGCTTCGGGTCCATGTTCGCCTGAATCTTGAAGATGAAACCGGAGAAGGCCGCATGCTCCGGCGCAATGCAGTTCGGAATGCCGCCCTCAGGCGGTTCCCCGTGCGCGGCTGCCGCCGCTGCCGAAGCCCCTGCCAGCGGAACTGCGAAACGGCCCGCATCCGCCATCCGCCCGTTGCGGCCGCGCGGGCCGGGCGCGTGACGCAGGAAACCGTCGAGCAGCAGTTGCACGCCGAAGTTGTTAATGCCGCTGCCAAAAAACACCGGCGTTGTCTGGCCCGCCAGCACGGCGGCTTCATCAAAGTCTTCGCCCGCCAAATCCAGAATCTCCAACTCTTCTGCGACCTTGCGGAACGTCTGCTCGTCCAGCCGCCCGCGAATGGCCGGATCGTGCAGACCGCCGACGGACACCGGCGCGCGGAACTGGCCGCCCACCGTGCGCTCGAACAGATGCACCTCCCTGGCGCGCCGATCATAGACGCCCTGAAACTCGAAGCCGGTGCCGATGGGCCAGTTGACCGGAAATGCGCCGAGGCCCAACACTCGTTCCAACTCGTCCAGCAACGAGAGCGGGTCGCGCATGGGCCGGTCGCACTTGTTCATGAACGTGAAGATCGGCACCCCGCGCTGCCGGCAAACCTCGAAGAGCTTGCGCGTCTGCGCCTCGAGGCCTTTGGCGGCGTCGATCACCATCACCACCGAATCGACGGCGGTCAGGACGCGGTAAGTGTCTTCGGAAAAATCCTTGTGCCCCGGCGTGTCGAGCAAGTTGATGCGGTAGCCGTCGTAATCGAACTGCAGGACGGTGGAACTGATCGAGATGCCGCGCTTGCGCTCCAACTCCATCCAATCGGACGTGGTGGCGCGCTGGTGCTTGCGCGCCGTGACGGAACCGGCGAGCTGCACCGCGCCGCCGTAAAGCAGCAGCTTCTCCGTGAGCGTGGTCTTGCCCGCGTCCGGATGCGAGATGATGGCGAACGTGCGCCGCTTTTGTATTTCTTTCGCGATATTCACAGGGGGGCGGACAGTAGCAGGCCCGCGCGGGAGGACAAGCAGAGAATCAGGCCGTGTGGAGAGCGCGTGAAGTCGTGTCCGGGAGGCAGGCGAATGTGCCGGGCCGTTTGCGATCCGTTCACGGTCAAAAAAGCAGCGCTTGTGTTTGTCCCCAAATCGCCTATGGTGGTGATCATGGAAAAACCTTGGTATCGAAATTTGTTCAGCCGCACGCCCCAGCCCGATCGGCAAGCCGCCCCAGCCGAAGCCGGCTCCGGCGATGCCGATGCCGACGCGCAATTCAGCCTGGGGTTAAAATATGCCAACAGCGAAGGAGCGGCGCAGGACTATGTGCAAGCCGCCCAATGGTACCGCAAGGCGGCTGACCAAAGCCATTCTCTGGCCCAATTCAACCTTGGAATGATGTATGCCAATGGCCAAGGCGTGCCCCGGGACGACGCCCAAGCCATGATCTGGTTTCAAAAGGCCGCGCGCCAGGGAGACGCCGGGGCCCAATTCAATCTGGGGATGAGCCATCGCCGCGCCAGCGTCGGGTGGCCGCCCACGAATGCGCTCGAATCAAGGATTGAAGCCTACAAATGGTTTCATCTTGCTGCGGCGCAAGGCTACAAAGGTTCAGTCACCGCTTGCGAATCCGTGAATCTCGGCATGACCCGTGAAGAGGTGGCAGAGGGCAACCATCGCGCCGCCGCGTTTGTGGCTGTGGCGACGGCTCACCCTTAAGCCCCTGAGAGCCTGTTTTAGAATTCCCTGGGGTCCCACGGATTTCAAAACAGGCTTTCGGGCTCGCCTTTCGTTGGGATGGGCGGTTTTTCCCGCCCAGTTCCCAGTGCCACACCGGCGCGCCATGGCCTGCGAACAACCTCAACCCATGAAACCGCCATGCCCTGCCCATCGCGACCCCGCGGATCGCGTGCTCATCGCCAACGCACTCTTGGAGAGGCTGACACTCGTGACCGCGGGCGGCAAAACTCGCGGCTATTCTCTTGTGGCGACAATTTCGTGATGAGCATGGCGTCGAATCCGCAATGCGCCACTCCCACCCGGACGCTCCAGTGAATCATGCGCCTGCTCGATCCGCCGCCGGAACCCAAGCCGCCCCGCCGGCAAATCGGCTTCCACGCCCGGCCAGACAACGAGGCTGCCGGCGCAACGAAAGGCAGGAAAAGATGAAGCGACGCTGGAGAAGCTCGCTGCCGAGGGCAAGGTGTCGGTATATGTGGTGCATTTCACGCAGGCGGAGGCGGCTCAGAGCGCGCAGGATTTCACGAGCATCAACGTCTGTTCGCGCGATGAGAATATTTATGAGGGGAAAAACGTCTTCCTTCGACGCTCAGTGAAAATGACGACGCGCTGGGTAGTTCGTGAAAGAAAACCAAACCTGCCCCTCAGAACCTGCCGGCGGTCACGGGTTCAACGAAAGCCTCGCTTGCAGGAAAACCGGGCGGACGACAGAAGATTTCTTCACGCCTTCGCCACCAGTGTCGTGGTGGCCACAAACCGATGAGCAATGTTGTTCACCACCACCCCGAAGCCCTCCAGCGTCCTGACGCCCAGCAGCGCCATGTCGCTGGGTTCCGTGAACACCACTTCATCCACGGTTTCAAATCCTTCGGCTTTCAGAATGGCATAGCCGGTTTCGCGCGTGATCAGTTGCCTGCTGGCGGTGGAAAAGCTGCGCTTCCGCACGGGCGTCACCTTAATTTCGGCCAGCAAATCCTTGGGCAGCCAGGTCAATTCGGAGCCGGTGTCCACCGGCACCTCGGCCGGCAGGCTTACCAGGCTTTCGTCTTTAGTGTTCCGTGCCACTACGCTGACTTTGAACAGACTCATGGCCGAATCATACCTGTCGCGAACGCCGGGTTCAAGCCTTCCCGCGCTGCTATTCCTTCGGCTCCATGACCTGAAGCTGCTTGTGCTCGCCGTCTGCCAACTCAAGAGGCACGTCCACCCGCTTGGGCGTTCCGTCGGGTGAACTGAAAACCACCCAGAGTTCGTACGCGCCTGGCGGAACAATTTCGAAGCGTGCCAGGCCGTCTCGGGAGGTCATGTCCTTGAGGTATCGCTCGTGCGTCGGACGTGAGCCCAGCACAACCGTGGCGCCGGTAACTGGCTTGCCCTCCAAGTCAACAATCGCCGCCGTCACCACGCTCCCCTTGCTCAGAAGGATTTCCTTCGTCGGAGACAGTTTCTCTCGGTAGTCCACATCCTCGGCATGACTCACAAATTGCGGGTGGCTGACCCAAAGCTTGTAGTAGCCTGCCGAAATTCCCCCCACTTTGAAAGCACCACGCTCATCCGTAGTCGTCATTCCGCCGGTCTCGTTTCCGTCCGGCCTGCCGGGATTCATCGGCCTTTCATTCGGGTCAATTGTGAAGATTTCAACTTGCGCTCCGGGGACCGGGCTTCCATCGGAATCCACCTTCACGACGCCCTCCAAGAACAGTTCTGCGGCAAACTGCACATCAAGCGCCGTGACTTTGCCCGAGCGGACTTCCAACTTCACAGGGCCGAAGTCGCCAGCACCTTTCCCTTTGGCAACGAGTTGGTAGGGGCCGGGCTGAAGGTCAGAAAACGCATATTCGCTGACCCCTGCTTGGATTTCTTGTTGCGCTGAATAGTCGTTGTCCTCGGCAGTCAGGCTCAGCTTGCAGCCTGCGGTGAACGGCTTGCCCTCGCTGTCGAGAATGGCGCCAGCTAAGGCTCCAGGCCGTGGAATGCGGAAGTCCATCTGGTGGACCACACGGTTGAGGATGACGCACTCCTGCTCCCCAAAGTTCGTGTTGTTGCCATCAAACAGAGACACGAGATGGCGCCCCGGCCTCAAACCGCGAATGGCATATTTGCCATCCTTCCCTGTGTCCGCACTCTTCTGTCGCCCGAACACCACGACGCCCTCAGCATCAATCTCCGCGACGAGCGCGCTACGCACGGTGAATCCCGGCGCGGGCGTGCCGTCGTCGTAGAACACCCGGCCAGCGAGCCCGCCGCCATTGCTGACCACCAGACTTATCTTCAGTTCACCCGTTTGCGGCGTGACAATGTTCTGGCTCACCGAATCGTAGGCGGGGTGTTCCGCCGTGACCACGCACTTTGCCTTGGGGGTGACCGCCGCGAACTTGAACTCGCCCCTCTCGGAAGTCTGCTCGTAGGCGTCGCCAATGGCGCTATCATCTTCTTGGCCCTGCAACTTGACGAGAGCGTCAGCCACCAGCTCACCCTCTTCGGTCGATACGCGCCCGACAATCTGCACCGCAGGCTCAAGGAGGATGACAACCTCATCACCAGCCCCGTCTGGTTTGGCAACAATGCCAGCAGATTCGTCAACGGTCTTTCGCTGGAAGCCGTCCGCCTCCGCCTCCAAGCGAAGCGGTTGACCAAAAGGAACACCATCCAATGCAAAGCGGCCGTCATCTTGGGTCTTCGCCGAGAGAGCTGCGAGTTGCCCGATGCAGTGGACCGTGGCCGCAACCACCGGCGTCTTCTCGCGGCTGTCCAACACCACGCCCGCCACCTTGCCCCCAGGCTGCAGCAGGATGATCTGTTCCACAGATTGTTTGTCTTCTGTTGCGATTTTCCCGCTGGTCGTGACGTAGCCCCGCGCTCCGGCTAGATAAGCAACTTCCTTTGCGTGCGGGAGGCTGCCGATCGTCAGTCGGCCATTCGGGCCAGTCGTTGCCTCTTCGTAGCACAGGAGAGAGTCGTTTGTGCCGTTCACGAAAAAGCGGACCAAGGCGTCGAAGACAGGCGTGCTGTCGAACGCGTTCAAAACCACTCCCTCAACCGTCAGCGTGTTCCTCGACAGGGTGAAGTCAAGGTTCGTGCTGTCATTCATTGGATTCGCCGTCACTGTGGCGTAGCCTGGGGCCGAGCAATGGGCAATCGTGAACGGCTCGCGGCTCAGCGAGGCCGGTGCAATGAACATTTCGTAGAGGCCGTCCTGGTTCACCTGAACCGAAGTGCGCCGCTGCTTGCTGTCCCTCTGCCGCACGGTGAGCGCGTTGAACTCCATCGTGCTTGGGTCAAAACCGTAGAGCCTCAGCTTCGCCGTCGGAACCGGAACCCCGGACTCTTCGGTTACCCGGCCAGCCAGGCATCGGAAGCCGGAGATGTCATCACTGGCCACGCCCGGCTTGGCTCGGTCCAGCCTCAGGAGAACGTCGGCCTTCGGATTCTCGGCAGAAAGGTTCACGGACTGGCTGCCTCCCGTGAAGCCGCTTGCTTGGCCCACGACCATGTAGTGACCGGCCTCAGCAAGCCCGACGAAGAATCCGCCAGCGGCGTCCGCCGTGGCCTCCTCAACCAGCTTGGCCTCCCCGTTTGTCACCATAAAGACCTGCAGCCCTGCCGGAATAGGTTCGCCAGTGTCCCCGGCGAGCACTCGCCCACCCACGGCGAAGGGCAGGTCCGGTTTTCGGTTCCGAGCTTTGAAGATGAGGATGGCAGCGGCAATGGCCACCAGCACCAAGACCAGAACCTTCAGCGGGGTTTTCATGGGCGGTTGGAAAGAAAAGCCGCCAAGCGAGCTTGGCGGCTTCCGGGGAAATGTTGGCGATGCGTTTAGAACGACGCCCGGGCAATCTCCATCTGCCATTGGGCGCCGGGAATTTTCCAGCTTGCCAAACGGAATTTGATAACGCCACAAGCGTTGGCGGTGATATCGACGCTCGACTCCCCGTAGAACTCAGCCAGTGCGTAACGGGACTGCACCGGAACTTTCTCGCGGATGCCGCCGGAAATATTCAACGTCAGAGAAATATTCGCACACCCCACCCCGCAGCCCACTCCGGCCTCTAGATACGGGCCTTGAGCGGCAGACAAGCTCACCGGATTCACTGCCCCAGAAACCTCCAGCGTCAATCCACCGCCAATCGACGGGCCGCACGGAATTCCAACGACCACGCCAGCAGGGTAGGTCCAAGTCATGCCCCGATCGATGGAATAGGTATAGCTGACTTCACCCGTCTTCAGGTCAACCGTGATTACGCCCGCGCGGCTGTTTTCACGAGTTTCCTTGCTCCATTTCAAGGAAGTGCCTGTAGTTCGCTTAATTGTCTTCTTGTTTCCAGATGTCGAAACCGTGACTGATCCTGTCTTCTTCGAGATGACAAGCCCACTCTTGGCAGCCTCTTTCTTCTTCTTACTCGTTTGTGGAAATATCTTCACCAAAGCACTTGCTGCTTGGGGGGATATTTTCACCGTCTTGGTGACAGCCTGCGCCTCGCTGGCGATGAACGCCACCGCACCGGCAACTACCAGTGTTCTGATGATCGTGTTCTTCATAGCTCGTTCTGTTTTGTTAAGTGGACCCGACACCACTCTCAACCTATTGCCTGACCAGCACGGGCCAACCGCTTCAAATTCACGCAGCGTGAATTCCGGTGCGACTCGCGCATTTCTGAGGCCGGCTTAGACACTTGGAACACTCAGTCAGATCCTCGGAAAGAAAGGAACAAGCAGGCACGCCCAGAACCGTCGCCAGAAGGCCCAAGTACGACACCGACGGGATGCGCAGGCCCGATTCCCACTGGGACCAGGTGGAGGCAGCGACTCCCAGCTTTTGCGAAGCTTCCTTGGTGGTAAGGTTTTTCTGCGTGCGCCACCATGCGAGATTGCGGGCAAAAGTCCCCTCTCGCTTTTCGTTTCCAGTTTTCCGACGACGCATCCTTGGCTCTCCGATGGTGGATGGCGAAGCCTCCGGCGCGGGAAATGAAAAGGGGCGCGAACCTAACGCGCCCCGACTGAAGGCTCTGGAGGGCCTTGGGAACAAGACGCGAAAAGCCGCGCCCGATTGGGCGCGTGCTCGGTCGGTCTTGTTCCCGAACGAAATTTTCCAGATTTACAGTCGGAACCGTAGCCGGTAGCTACGCAAAGTTTTTTGTTCGTTTCGTTTACATTCGTTTCATGTCAGAACGCAAAGGATTACGCCACAGTTTGCCACGCGCAGCAAGCGCACGTTTTGCGGGTGTCGGGCATGGGCACGCTTTTGCCGCGCAACGAGAACCTCAGCAGCGATAACCTGCTGGGGCGGTTCCTGGATTACGTCGCGGGGCGGCTGCGAGCCGAGAACGACGAATTCCGAATGGCGCATGGCGAGCTACGGCAACGGCGCGAAGGTAATCGGCCATCCTCGAGTTGTTCGAGGAAAAGAACGTCATCCTGAACGCGCCCGCCCTCTCCCGCAAATCGCTCGCAACAGCCCGTGTAAGGAAGCCCTGCCTTCAATTCGCCATTCGGCATTCGCTGCGTCTGCCAAATCAGCGCGCCCCCTTCCCATGAATCCCCCAGCCCTTCGGGCCACCACTTCGTATGAAATTGACGGGTGTTGGTACACAACGACTTGCTCCTATTTTCGGGGTAACCTGAAAAAGCTCTCATTGAATACCAAGCACTTACGCATTTCAGGTTCATGGCCGGTGAGCAGGTCCGAAAGGAACAAGGAGCTTTCCATGAATCCCCCAGCCCTTCGGGCCACCACTTCGCATGAAAGTCGCTCCCTTGATTTCCAAGCACTTGCACGACACTTTCGGGGTAACCGGGAAAGCCCTCCCATGGATTCAAAGCGCCCAGGGATGCTCTCGGTCGGCTCTTTGATCGCTTTGAATCCATGGGGGCTTCGCGGGTTCATGGTCCCGATGCGCGGTTGCAGGATCGTGGGGGCTCCCCATGAACCTCGTAGCCGCGGACGTGAGTCCGCGCATCTTGGTGCGGCCGAAATCAGCGCCGACTCACGTCGGCGGCTACAATTCAAGGGGGCAAGGCGCGAACAATAAGTTCAGGGGGTTCTCCCCCTCGTGCTTTGCACCCTCGACAACAACGGAACTGCCAGGCTATTCCCGGACCATCGTCAGCAGCAACTTAGCCGTTGCAGAAGGCGCCGCACGCCGGATAATGTCCAGCGATTTTCTGAATCGTGAGCGGTCCATCTCATCTCTATGATCGTGTTGCATGCCGCGCTGCGGGCGCGGGAATTCTATCTGTGGGGCGAAAAGCCTGAGGCACAACGGGCCTTGGCCGGCAAACGCCGCGGGCGCAAGGCCGCCGCGCCTGCCACACTGCCGCTGCCCTTCGACGCCGGAGCAGACACGCTGGCGGCGGCTCTGCAAGAGCTGGTGCCGAGTCTGGTTGTTTCCCCCAAGGAAGCTTTATCCTTGGTGGCTTGGTTGCCGACTCTAGGCGATCAGCCGGTGGCGTCCAACCCGCTCATCGCCGAACCACCGGAAGCCGGGGCGGCATTGACCCTGGGCGCTTGGGCCGTGTCCGCGTTCAAACTGGCGTCCGGCAGTGTCGTTGAATTGCTGGCCGGCTGCGGCGACCGGGAAACACTCGCGCCGGGCGTTGTGGCCGGAAAAGACCTCGCGTTCTGGGTCAATGCGCTGCGGCTGGCCTCGGCGTTGGTGGCGCGACAACAATTCCTTCCCGGTCTGGCGAAGAACAACGGCGAGTGGCGTGCCTGCTGGGAAGCGGTGTTCGCCGGGGCCGACGCGGGACGGTTGGCGACCCTGGGCCAGGCCATGCCGCCAAGCTGCCGGGCGTTGACCACCGATGCCGCGGCGCCGCCTGCCACACCCGCGATCTCCGTGCTCGCCGATTTCGTCCACGGCATGACGGATCATCTGGTGCGATGCAGAGGCGCGTCACCTGCGGCCCCGCCCGCCTTACCGCCCTCGCGCCGCAGCGCCAAGGCCGCCTTCGACAGTCTGCACGATCAATGGTTGCACGCCTTGCGCGCGCCCGACGGCCGGATGGCCGGCGACGACCTCGCACTGGCGCAACTGGCCGATCAAATCCGCGAGTGGCGCCGGCCCATCAGCGTGACTGCCGCAGCGCCGGTGAAGTTATGCTTCCGGTTGGAGGAACCGGAGGAGCCGTTGGCAGTTTCGGATGTGGCCAGCCAGCCGGGCGAGAAGTTGCAGGCCTTGGCCGCGACACCGGCAGAGCGGCTGAAGGCGGGGTTGCAAACGCCCTGGCGCGTCCGTTTTCTGCTGCAGCCCGCCGATGATCCGAGCTTACTGGTCGAGGCGGGCGAGGTCTGGAAGAAACGTTCCAGCCAGGCCAAGCTGCTGCAGCGGGAGGGCGCCAACCTCAAGGAGTACCTGCTCTCTGCGCTCGGCCAGGCCGCCGGCCTCTGCCCGCGCCTCGAGGCGAGTTTGAGGACGGCCACGCCGTCCGGCTACGAGCTGGACGCCACCGGCGCGCATGAGTTTCTCACCGAGAAGGCCTGGGGGCTCGAACAAGCCGGTTTTGGCGTGTTGCTGCCGGCGTGGTGGACGGGCAAAGGCACCAAGGTCCGACTCAGCGCGCGGGCCAAAGTCAAGAGTCCCACCCTGCAAGGCGGCAGCGGACTGACGCTGGATGAGATCATCCAGTTTGACTGGGAAATGGCGCTCGGCGACACCACGCTGACGCTGGCCGAGTTAGAGGCGCTGGCCAGGCTCAAGGCGCCGCTGGTGAAAATCCGCGGCCAATGGGTGCAACTCAACGCCGACGAAATCCAGGCCGCCATCGAGTTGTGGAAAAAGAAGGCCGCCGGGCAGGCGCCGGTGCGTGACTTGATCCGAATGGCACTCGGCGCGAAGCCGGCGCTGGGCGGAATTGAGTTCGACGGTGTGCGCGCCGACGGCTGGATTGCCGAATTGCTCGCGCAGTTGGAAGGCCGCGCCGCCTTCGAGGAGCTCGCGCCGCCGGGCGGATTCCACGGCGAGTTGCGGCCCTATCAAAAGCGCGGTTTCTCCTGGCTGGCTTTCCTGCGCCGCTGGGGGCTGGGTGCGTGCCTGGCCGATGACATGGGTTTGGGCAAGACGATCCAGGTGCTCACGCTGTTGCAGCGCGAGTGGGAGGCAGGGCAACGCACCCCCGTGCTGCTCATCTGCCCCACCTCCGTCACGGGCAACTGGCAGAAGGAAGCCGCGCGCTTCACACCGGAGCTGCCGGTATTGGTGCATCACGGGATCGAGCGCACGAAAGGCGGGGCCTTCCGCGCCGCCGCGTCCCAGCAGGCGCTCGTCGTCACCAGCTATGCGCTGTTGCACCGCGATTTCGACTTTTTCAAGGAAGTAGCCTGGGCCGGCGTCGTGCTCGACGAGGCGCAGAATATCAAGAACCCGGAGACCAAGCAGGCTAGGGCCGCGCGCTCGCTTCAGGCCGGTGGCCGCATCGCCCTCACCGGCACGCCCGTCGAAAACAACGTCGGCGACCTGTGGTCGATCATGGAGTTCCTCAATCCCGGTTTCCTCGGCACGCAAGCGCAGTTCAAGCGCCAGTTCTTCCTCCCGATCCAGGTGGACCGCGACCCGGCCGCGACCGACCGGCTCAAGCGCTTGACCGGGCCGTTCCTCCTGCGCCGGCTCAAGACCGACAAGAGCGTCATCGCCGACCTGCCCGAGAAGCTGGAGATGAAAGTCTTCTGTCCGCTCACCAAGGAGCAGGCTTCGCTTTACGCCGCCGTGGTCCAGGAAGCGGGCGAGGCGCTGGAGGAAAGCGAAGGCATCCAGCGCAAGGGCTTGGTGCTGGCGACGCTGATGAAACTCAAGCAGGTGTGCAATCACCCGGCGCAGTTCCTCGGTGACAACTCGGCCATTCCCGGACGGTCAGGCAAACTCGCGCGCCTGACCGAGATGCTGGAGGAAGTGCTGGCCGAAGGCGACCGCGCCCTGGTGTTCACGCAGTTCACCGAGATGGGCGGCCTCTTGCGGCGGCACCTGCAGGAGACGTTCGGCCGCGAGGTCTTGTTCCTGCACGGCGCCGTGCCGAAGAAGCAGCGCGACCGCATGGTGGACCGTTTCCAAAGCGCCGCCGACGCGCCGCCGCTCTTCCTGTTGTCGCTCAAGGCGGGCGGCACCGGATTGAACCTGACGCGCGCCAGCCACGTCTTTCACTTCGACCGCTGGTGGAATCCAGCGGTGGAAAACCAGGCCACCGACCGCGCCTTCCGCATCGGCCAGACGCGCAACGTGCAGGTCCATAAATTCCTGTGCCAAGGCACGCTCGAGGAGAAAATCGACGAAATGATCGAGCGGAAGAAGGAGATCGCCGCCAACGTGGTCAGCGCCGGCGAAGGCTGGCTGACCGAGTTGAGCACGGCGGAACTGAAAGACCTGTTCGCCTTGCGCGCAGAGGCGGTGCAGGAGTGAACGACATCTCATGAAACTCAAACTGCCCGATGGAAGTTGGGACGTGGAGGTCTTTCTCGACCGTTCCAGGCCCGGCTATGATGACAACGTGTTTGTCCGCATCCGGGAGGAGTGTCCTGCGCAGTGGAAAGTGTTCAAAGGTTCTGGAGTCACCATTGGCATCACCGCCGCCGATGCGCGACAGTTGGCCCGTCGATTGGCAGAGGTGGCGGCGGAAGACGAAGCGGCCGCGAAGGCGGAGGCGAGGACTTGGGGAAGTCCGCCGCAGCCCGCGCCGCAGCGCAAGCCGCGTGCAAAGTCACCGCTACTGTTCACCCCCACCCAGGGCAAGTATCTGGCCTTCATTCACCGTTACCAGACGAAGTATGGATGCTCTCCCGCAGAATCGGATGTGCAGCGGCACATGCTGGTGTCCGGCCCCAGCGTCCACCAAATGTTGGTGATGCTGGAGCGCAAGGGTTTGATCGTGCGCACACCGGGCCAGGCGCGATCCATCCGGCTGCTGGTCCACCCCGAACTTATTCCTCCGCTGCCATGAGCAAGCACCGCGATGCAGACTGGGCGGACGCGCAGCAACGCTGCCGGCTTTCCGTGGAAGTCATGGCGATGGCCAAGGAACTAGGTCTGAATCCGCGCAGCCTCATCAAGAACATCCCCAACCGAAGCGAGCCGTGGAAACTGCCGGTCAAAGACTGGGTGCAAAACATGTATTTTAAACGTTTCGGCAACCGGACACCGCACAGCAGCCGGCATGAGGAGGCTCATCCTTTGACGCACAAAGAGAATCAGAGCCTCCTGACCTCGGCGGCGGCGCGGGCCGATACACAGCCTGCGGCCCCACCGCCCAATCTGCTGCGCGAAGCGGAGAACGAGCTGTTCCGCAAAGCCGATCACGGGGAGGTTGACGAAGTCCCTTTTTAACCATTGAACTATTTAACGATTTAACCTTTTCACCGTTTAGAACCATGTCCTGGCGAGATTATTCCTTCCGTTACTTCCAACCCTCCGTGCCGCGCGCCGCCAAGGGCGGGATCAAGGCGCAGTCCAAACAAGGCCAGTTCGGCGCGAGTTGGTGGGCCAAGCGGTGGATCGCCGTGCTGGAAAGTTTTAACATTGGCGCGCGCCTGCAACGCGGCCGCTCTTACGCCCGGCGGGGCCAGGTGCTTGACATCCACATCGAGACTGGCCTCATCAAAGCCAAGGTGCAAGGCTCGCGGCCCCAGCCCTACGCGGTTGAAATCAAGGTGAAGACGCTTTCGCAGAACGACAGCGCCAAACTCGGCCAGGTGCTCGCGCGGCAGGCGATTTTCGCCGCCAAGCTGCTGGCGGGCGAAATGCCGCAGGACATTGAGAAGGCCTTTGCCGGCGCGGGCCTGTCGCTCTTCCCGGAGAAACTCGACGACCTGCAAACCGACTGCTCCTGTCCCGACTGGTCGAATCCCTGCAAACACATCGCCGCGGTTTATTACCTGGTGGGCGAGGAGTTCGACCGCGATCCGTTCCTGGTTTTCAAGTTGCGCGGCGTGGACCGCCCGAAGCTTTTGGCGTTGCTGGGTGAAGAAACGGCTGAACCCGTGGCGCGCCGGAAGCAGCGTTCGTCTGTCCAGCCCGAAGAACCTCGCTCTGCGCCTCCGGTCGAACCGCTCACGGCCGAGGCGCCGGCTTTTTGGCAGGGGAGTGCCCCGCCGGCCGGCTGGCTGGGCGAAGTGCGCCCACCGCCGTTGACGGCTGCCATGCCCAAGCGCCTGGGCAACTTCCCCTTCTGGCGGGCCAACGAACGTTTTTTTGACGCCCTCACGCCCGTTTATGCTGAGGCCTCCACAGCCGGTCTGCGCACCCTGCTGGGGGAATCGCGGCCGTGACATCCAGCCTGCAATTGTGAGTCTTTGCGACCTTGGGCCGCGCGATGAGAACGTCGCCCACCTCGCGCTGCGCGAAGGCGCGCAGGCCCGCGTCCAGGAGGTCATCATGGAGGAGTTCCACTACGACGCTGACGGCGAGCGCTGTTTGGAGTCCCGGCTTCAGCCGGTCCGATTCCACCCATGACTGCGCGCCCTGGATTCCTCGAACGCCGCACCGGCTGAACCCGGGACTGCGAACGGCCGACCGACTGTCACCATCGCATCCACGGACCGGCACGGGTACTCAATGCCGCATTCGGCACTCTGCATTCGGCATTTCCTTCCGTCGTCCATTTCACGCAGGCGGAGGCGGCACAGAGCGCCTGTCTGCGTGCATCGCAGGCGCAGGATTTCACGGGCATCAACTTCTGTTCGCGCGACGAGAATGTTGACGTGGGGAAAAACGTCCTCCCTCGACGCTCAGTGAAAATGCCGCCGCGCTGGCCAGTTCCAGAAAAAACCGACCCCGCGTCTTAGCAAATGCCGACGGCCACGGGTTCAACGAAAGCCTCGCTTGCAGAAAAAGCTGACGGACCCACAGGGGAATCCTTCAGACCTTCGCCACCAGTGTCGTAGTGGCCACGAAACGATGGGCGATGTTGTCCACCATCACCCCAAAGCCCTCCAGCGTCCGGACGCCAAGCAGAGCCCTGTCGCTCGGTTCCGCGAACACCACTTCGTCCACGGTTTCAAAACCCTCGGCCTTGAGGATGGCATAGCCGGTTTCGCGGGTGATGAGTTGTTTGGTGGCGGTGGAAAAGCTGCGCTTCCGCACGGGCGTCACCTTGATTTCGGCCAGCAAATCCTTGGGCAGCCAGGTCAATTCGGAGCCAGTGTCCACCAGCACCTCGGCCGGCAGGCTGACCAGGCTTTCGTCTTTGGTGTTCCGCGCCACAACGCTGACTTTGAACAAACTCATGGCCGAACCATACCTGTCGCCAACGCCGGGTGCAAGCGTTCCCGCACTGCTATTCCTCCGGCTCCGTGACCTGAAGCTGCTTGTGCTCGCCGTCTGCCAACTCAAGAGATACGTCCATCCGAAGTGTAGGGGTAGCTCACTTCGCCCGTCTTTAGATCAATGGTAATTGTGCCCTCCCGCGAATTCACCTTGGCCTTCGCGTTAACCGTGATGGACGTCTGTATTACGCGCTTGAAGGTCTTCTTGTTCCCGGTCAGCCGCGACGTCTTCCAAAGACAGAAAGCTTGTCCTCGGCCCTCCGCGCAGTAGGCTGTGGCCCCAAGTTCATGAGCAGCGTAGTCAAAGAGATCTTCCGTGCGAACCGCCCGTCGGGCGTGCCGGGCAGGGCAGACAAGTGCCTGGCGGACCTGGCCCAGGATTTGAGGCGGCTGTTACAAAAGACACAGCGAGGTTTTGCCGATCCTTCAGTCGGTTTGCCCGAGGAAATGCGAAACAATCCGTGGTTTCACTTCTGACCTGACGCCACGCATGGCCGGGAAGAAAAAGCGCCCCAGGAGTCCACGCCGCTTGCGCCTGAAGCGTCAGGCGCGCCTGCATTCGGCCAAAGCATGGCTGGCACAGCAGAAGGGCCGGACGCCCGCGCAGATTGGCAAGGCCTACCGAAAATGGTACGGCGTGGACTGGCCTTGTGCCCTGGCCGAACTGTCGCAACTGGGCATCAAGTTCGGGTTGGACTGGGTGACCCAACTCCAGAGCGCGCTGGCGGGACACCATCGTGCCAGGGCCGCCCGCCGGTCAGCGCAGGACAGGGGCCGCGCCGGCCCGGCGTTCGACGATTCCGACTCCAACGAGTATTTCGCCTATATCGCCGGCTACACTGACAACGGCGCGCCCTTCGGCGTGACGTGGGAAGAATGGGATAAACTCAAAGCCGCCGAAGAGCCGCCGCCGGCGGAGGATGATCCGTTCTGAGGAAGCTGCCGGCGTGCTTTACCTGCCGCGGCACTGCTTGAACTTCTTTTTCGGACGCGCTTCAGCTTAAAGCAGTTCCCTCCCAAGCCAAGCTGGTCTCTTGAACCTGGAGTCTTGCCGCTTCCCAGTCGCAATCCAGCACATGCCCGCACGTCTAACAATTTTCACATGTCTTACTACTCGCCATTTGACTTACCAGCGCGAACTCGTATTCTATCTCCATGACAACGGCAACGAAGACAGCCACGGTTTACTTCTCGGTCAAAGGCCAGGTCGTCATTCCTCGCTGGCTCCGCCGAGAGTTCGAGATCGAGGAAGGCACCCGGGCCCACGTGCAATCCACCCCGCAGGGCATCCTCATCAAGCCCGTCACCCGCACCTACATCAAAAGCCTGCGCGGTTCGCTCAAGGGCAGCGGCGTCATGAAGGCGCTGATGGAGGACCGCAAACGCGAACAGGAGCTGTGACATGGCGACCAAGGTTTTGGATAGCTGGGCGCTGATCGCTTTCTTTGAAGACGAACCGGCGGCGGAGGACGTGGAGAAGCTGCTGCAGCAGGCTGCCGACGAGAAGCACAAGCTCCTGATGAGCGTGGTGAACTGGGGCGAGGTCTATTACAACACCATGCGCGAGGTTTCCCAGGAGGCCGCCGAGCAAAAGGCCCACGAAATCGCCGCCCTGCCGATCGACATCATTGGCGTGAGCGACGACCTGACGCTCGCCAAACAAGCCGCCATCTTCAAAGCCAAGCACAAAATGGCCTACGCCGACTGCTTCGCCGCGGCCCTGGCCAAGCATCGGAATGCCGAACTCATCACCGGCGACCCGGAGTTTAAAGCGGTGGAAGGCGAAGTGAAGGTTGCGTGGTTGCCCAAAAACTGAAAGCGACAGGAGGCAGAGGCCATGAATATCGAACGAGATGCAAGAATACACTTTCATGAGCTCGGCAGGCTGATTCCCGTGACGAGAAAGTGCAATTTTCAGGCTGGCAAACCAGCCGGTCTGAGTGGCAGAATCAAGGCCAGTTCATTGATTATGGTTAAGAAAAAATTCAAATCGCTTGGTCTGGAAGCCACTTTTCTGGTTCCGGAGAGCGTTGCGGATTTCGACGCAAATGCGCGGCGCCAAGGCGCTTGTCTAGAAGAGGCGATCAACAACGTCGTCTATCGGAGTTGTCTCACAGAGTTTCGCGCCAAGTTCTGCGAGAGACTGTCGGCGAAGACCGGTGTTCAGCGCGGAGCCGCCGGCACCGGACGAACGGACGGCGCGGGGAATCAAATACTCGAGTTTAACGAGAAAGAGAAAGCCTTCGTGGAACGAGTGTGCCAGGAACGACGGATTTCGGTTACGGAACTCCAGGCCCTTGCCGACGAAGTGGCGTCCGAGGTCGCGTTCGATGCTTCCGGGCGTGAGTCGGCAGGCACAGTACGGCGGATACCCAAAAGGTACCTAACAATGGCACAGGACATCGTGATCAAGGGACCAGATGCAGTTGAGAAAGCGAGAAAGAAGCTGTCGGAGGCGCTGAAGCGCCCGGTTTTAGGAGATGCGGATTCCCTTGCTTTGGCGATCAAGGAATACCAGGAGGAGCCATTAGCGTAAACCCGATGTCCCGGAGGAGCCATGAACGTAGGTGAAGCGCGCGTCCGAGGTTTGCTTGAGGGAACGAAGCAGTACGTTGTTCCATTATTCCAGCGTCCGTACTGCTGGGGAAACAAGGAGTGGAGGAGTCTTTGGGAGGACATCGTCTCGCTTTACAGTACGGAAGACGATTACACCCATTTCATCGGGGCGGTTGTGACGGTTCCGATTCCCACGCTGCCGGCCGGGGTAACGAAGTACCTGCTAATTGATGGGCAGCAGAGGCTGGTCACGATCATGATCTTGCTCTCGGTCCTGCGAGACTCTGACTCCACGGACAGGCAAGTTTTGAAGCAGGAAATCCAAGAAAACTACCTCACGAACCGCTTCTTCGAGGACGAGGATTATCTGCGCGTCCTGCCAACCCAGGGTGATCGAGAACCTTTTGCGGCGATAATTCGTCAACAACCTCACGACCCGCATTCCAGCCTGACGCTCGCCTACAGATTCTTTCTGGCGCGGGTGAAAGAAAAGGTTCTGGATTTGGATGAGGAGTTCGATTTCAGGAAGCTTTTCAGCCTGATTGTTGGTCGTATCAACACCGTGCAGATTGTCCTCGATCAGCAGGACAATCCACAATTGATCTTCGAGAGTCTCAACGGCAAGGGGACTCCGTTGACCGATGCGGATCTGATTCGGAACTTCGTCTTCATGCGGATCGACAAGGCAGATCAGCAACTGTCTTACCACAACGACTGGTTTCCCATGGAGCAGCGCTTGGTCCAGCGCCGAGGAAGGCGGCAATACTACTCCGTCCTAACGCCCTTCATGCGGCACCTTGTGATGCAGCGTGGTGTTATGGTGAGGAAGGAAGATACCTACGTAAAGTTCCAGCAGTATCTGGAGCGACCTGGGGCTTCGCCGGCGAAGGATGAACTCGTTGAGATCGCAAAAAGTTCGGAGCTGTACCTTCGCCTCATCAAACCCGAAACGGAACCCAACCCGGAGTTGAGGCAGAGATTCCAAAGCGTTCTTGACCTCGAGGTCACGACTTGCCATCCGCTCGCGCTGCGCCTTTACCATCTCCACAGGGACGAACGCCTCTCCTTAGAGTCGTTTCTCCGGTGCATCGACTCAATCGAGTCTTTCATGGTGCGCCGAGTGTTTGGCTCACGCTCCACAAGGCCCTTGGGACGCATCTTTGTGACCGTTTGCCGGGATTTGGTGGAGGACGATTTGCCACAGTCGATTCTCCGGCTTCTTGACGGGGCTGGCTGGCCCGAAGACGTGGAGTTTGAGAATGGTTTCCTAAACGCTCCAATCTACTACTTGGATCAGAAGAAAACCAAGTTCGTGCTGATTCGATTGGAGGGTACTCTCGGTGGTCCAAGGCCTGACACTCTTCATGGGTTGGAGACTGAGCACATCTTCCCGCAACTGCCCAGTCCGGCTTGGCACGAGCATTTGGGGCATCAGGGCGTCGCGGAAGCCATGCCCGCAATCCACAGGATTGGCAACTTGACATTGTCCGAAGTCAACGCGGCGATGTCGAACCGTTGGTTCACAGAAAAGAAGACGTTTCTGGCAATGAGCGACCTCCGACTGAACAAACACTTTGAGGACTGCGAGTCGTGGGGCTACCAAGAGATCACAGAGCGCGGCATGGCTCTTTTCAAAGTTGCTAGGAAAATCTGGCCAAAACAACTTGGTGGGTAAAGAGGCCGAAACGGGGCAGACGACATGAGGGTGTCACGGCCCACCTTTCTTTAGTATCGCAACGAAACCGATAAGCGTACCGATAAGCCCCGTCACCGCCGCCAACAACGGAAGCCATGTCTCCATCTGCGCTTTTCTCTCTGCCCGGACCTGGGAGCGAACCATGGTCACGCCCTTTGGTGTGAGCACTCGACGATCTGGAATCTGTGTTGTCTCAGCCCAAAGCGCATTGTCGTCCCTTTCGGGGATCGGCAAGAACAGACCTTCGGCCTTTGAAACCCAGAACTTGGTAATTGTGAGAGCAATCTCGTCGTCGAGCATGTCGGTTTCGAATCGGTAATCGGCGGAAAGAGAGTCGATCTGTTCGCGAATTGCGTGATTGACCTCTGCTTCCTTCAACTTTGTGTGGTATGCCGCCAAGAGCCGGTTCCTGTGTCGCTGGAGTCTGGCTATTTCAAATCTGGACTTGAAGTTTTCGATCATGAGGCCGGTCGCGGCTCGCCTGGTTCTGCCCGGCGCAAGCCTGCTTCATCGTTTACCGTTCATCTCCCGGCACCGGCGGATTGGCGGGGACGCGGGCGAGGACTTCGTCCACCTTCTGCCAGTTCACGCGCTGGGCGCGCTCGGCAATGCTGGGGCGCGTGGCAGCGGCGGAGACTTGGGCGGAGAGCGCCGCCGCGACAACCTGGTCCACGGTGACCTGTTGCCGCGCCGCCAACTCGGCAGTCTGCCGCAGGAGCGAATCTGGAATGTTGACTTGCAGAGTCATATCACGTCGCTGTCAATGTGGCCAAGAACTGGCCGGGTTTCAAGACTTCAATTCCCATGCTGGCGGCGGGCGCAAGGTGCCGGACGTTGTAGGTCACGATGCGGTTGGCGGCAAACTCGCAGGCCAGTTGCACCAGCGGTTCGTCGTCCGGGTCGGTCAGGATGGGCCACCATCCCGATTGCAACTGCCACTCCTCGGCACGGGCGCAGATGGCGTTCAAAAGCTCGTCCACGTCATCCAAGCTCAGCCCCAGTTCCGAGGCGTTGGCCTTAAGGATCTCCTCGTATTCGTGAACGAGGTGGTTGCTCACCACCGCCGTCCATTCACCCCGGCGCAAACGACGGAACACCTCAAACGAAGCCCCCAGCCGCGACCGAAAGGCGGCGTAGAAAACGTTCGTATCCATGACGGCGCGTAGCGGCATGGGCGTATGGTCGGCTCTTTACTTTCGCCCGTCAATCGCGGGGGTGGAAGCAACGCCCTTCATCTTCCTGCTCAGCTTCGTCGTGAGCTGGTAGAGTCGTTGCGTTGTGGGCACGACTCTTTACGACCTTTTGCCGCGCGAGGAGAACCTCAGCAGCGACAACCTGCTGGGGCGGTTCCTGGATTGCGTCGCAGGGCGGCGGCTCACGCTTTACCGTGCGCAGAAGGAGGCAAGCGTGGGCGTTTGTCACGGTTTGAGAAACAGCGGCGTGGGAAACCGAGTCTTCCCTTTGCCAGCGCGTCCTGCTACGATGACATCATGAAGATCAGTGATGATTACCATGCGAAAGTGCGCCTGTGGGCCCGGCAGCCAACGGTGGTGTCGCTGCCGCCCGGGCCGCCCCTGCCCAAGTTCACATCGCGGAAGTTTCACACGCACGAGGAAATGAACCGATGGAAGCAAACCCTCCTGCGCGAAATTGCGCAAACCGCCGCCCGCCATGGATGAATTGCTGAAACGGTTCAACCAAGCCGGTGTCCGTTACCTGCTGGCGGGCGGCCAGGCCATGCGACTGGCCGGCCTGCCGCGGTTCTCGATGGACTGGGATTTCTTCATCCCGCCGCGAGACGAGGTGAATCTCGCCCGCCTGAACGTTTTACTGGCGGAGGAACTGGATATGCCGCTGGTTCCGCTGGGGCCGCAGGGCGAGAACTTCGTCCAGACCTACCAAACGCGCTGGGGGGTGGTGCAATTTCACCTCGGCCTGCCTGGCGTGCCGAAGTTTGACGAGGCGGAGCATCAGGCAGTCATTCGCCAGACTGAATTGGGATTGCCCGTTCGATGCCTGTCTGGTCCGCACTTGCTCGCGGCGAAACAAGCGGCCAACCGCCCACAAGACCAAGTTGACATCGAGTTCCTGACCGAACTGCAGCGGCTGGGAAAGCTTTAGCGGCCCGTGCCAACCATCAACCCGGTCGCGTCCAACCGCCAGTCCTCAAGCAGTTACTCCCTACAACCTTTTGCCGCACAATGAGACCCTCAGCAACGACTCCACGCTTCGCTTGATCGCAAATCGCAGATTTCAGATCGCTGGCCGCGCGCCGGCGAAACGGGTAAGCTGACCGCTCGACATGGCAACGACGCTCTATGAATTGATGCCCCGTGAGGACAGAATCAGCAATGATCTGCTCCTGGGACGGTTCCTGGATTATGTCGAGGGCCGGCGGCTCACACTCTACCCGGCGCAAGAATCGGCCATCCTGGAGTTGTTCGAGGAGAAGAATGTCATCTTGAACACGCCGACCGGGTCGGGCAAATCGCTCGTGGCCGCCGCTTTGCACTTCAAGGCCGTCGCCCAGGGCCAGCGCTCGATTTACACCTGCCCGATCAAGGCGCTCGTGAACGAAAAGTGGCTGGCGCTCTGCCGCGAGTTCGGCCCGGACAACGTCGGCTTGAGCACCGGCGACGCCTCGGTCAACCGCGACGCGCCCATCCTCTGTTGCACCGCCGAGATTCTCGCCAACATCGCCTTGCGCGAAGGCGCGCAGGCCAACGTCCAGGAAGTCATCATGGACGAGTTCCATTACTACGCCGACCGCGAGCGGGGTGTGGCCTGGCAGGCGCCGCTCTTGACGCTGCCACAAGCGCGGTTCCTGCTGATGTCCGCCACGCTGGGCGACACGGCGTTTTTCGAGGAGGCACTCACCCGGCTGAACGGCCGCCCCACCGTCACCATCGCATCCACCGACCGGCCCGTGCCCTTGGAGCATGCTTACTCGGAGTTGCCGCTGGCCAAGACGCTCGAAAGCCTGGTGGCCGACGGCAAGGCGCCGGTCTATGTCGTTCATTTCACGCAATTGGAGGCGGCACAGAGCGCGCAGGATTTCACCAGCATCAACGTCTGCACGCGCGACGAGAAAAACGCCCTCGCCAACGCGCTGGAAGGATTCAAGTTCAGCAGCCCCTACGGTCCCGAAATCAAGAAATGGCTGCGGCATGGCATTGGTCTGCATCACGCCGGGCTGCTGCCGAAGTATCGCGTGCTGGTCGAGCAACTTGCGCAGAAGGGCCTGCTCAAAATCATCTGCGGCACGGACACCCTCGGTGTCGGCATCAACGTGCCGATCCGCACCGTGCTCTTCACGCGCCTGTGCAAGTTCGACGGGCAGAAGACCGGCCTCCTGAGCGCGCGGGACTTCCACCAGATCGGCGGGCGCGCCGGGCGAAAAGGTTTTGACGATCGCGGCTGGGTGGTGGCACAAGCGCCCGAACACATGGTGGAGAACCTCAAGCTGGAGGAAAAAGCGGCCAAGGACGGGAAGAAGTTCGTGAAGCGCAAGCCGCCAGACCACAACTTCGTCAACTGGGACAAGAACACCTTCACCCGCCTGATCGCCGCGCTGCCGGAACGATTGACCTCCCGCTTCCAAGTCTCGCACGGGATGCTGTTGAACGTGCTGAGCCGCGAAGGCGACGGCTGCGCGGCGATGCAGCGGCTTATCCGCGATTGCCACGAGTCACCGAAGCAGAAGAAGGGGCACACGAAGCGGGCGTGGCAGTTGTTCCGGTCGTTGGTGGAGAGGAAGATCATTGAGATTCTTCCTCCGCCAACTCGTAGCAGCGGACGTGAGTCCGCTCCATCTTCCAGTGCGGACTGCGGACTGCGGACTGCTGAACCAGATCAGAGCCGACTCACGTCGGCTGCTACGGGGCGAAGGAGGAAGCTCCGCGTCAACGTCGAGTTGCAGGACGATTTCTCGATGGACCAGACGCTGTCGCTTTACCTGCTCGAAACGATTCCGCTCGTGGACCCGCAGCAGTCCGATTACGCGCTGGTCCTGCTCACGCTCGTCGAGTCCATCCTCGAAGACCCGGTCATCATCCTGCGCAAGCAGCTCGACAAATTGAAGACCCAGAAGATGGCCGAGATGAAAATGGAAGGGCTGGAATACGATCGGCGCATGGAGGAACTGGAGAAGCTCGAATACCCCAAGCCGAACCGCGAATTCGTTTATTCGACCTTCAACGCCTTTGCCGACAAGCATCCCTGGGTGGGCCAGGAGAACATCCGCCCGAAATCCATCGCGCAGGAGATGTTCGAGTCATTCCGCTCGTTTTCGGATTACATCCGCGATTACGAGTTGCAGCGGGCCGAGGGCCTCTTGCTGCGACACCTCAACAGCGTTTTAAAATTCCTCGCCCAAACCGTCCCTGACACCGCCAAGAACGACGCGGTCCGCGAGATGGAACTCTACCTCGGCACGATGATCCGGCAGGTCGATTCCAGCCTGCTCGACGAGTGGGAGAGAATGCGCGACCCGGCCTACCAGCGCGCCGAGACCAAGGAAGTCCGCCCGCCCGGTGCTGCAGAAGCCGAGCAAGACATCACCCGCGATGCCAAGGCCTTCACGGCCGCGATCCGCAACCGCATCTTCACCTTCCTGCGCGGGCTGGTGGTTGGAGACTTTGAGCAAGCCCTGTCCAGTCTTTCGGATCCCGCCGGTGGGGCCGAGCTGCCGCTCGGCGCGGACGCGCAGCAGCGCGTCCCTACCGATGCCGATGGACAGCCCTGGACCGCCGGCCGACTGGAAAAAACCTTGGACGACTACCACGCCGAGCATGAGTTCCTCTGTCTCGATCCCAACGCGCGCAACGTGCGCCACACCTATGTCATTCCGTCGGCTGACCAGAAGACCTGGCGCGTCCAGCAGATGTTGGTGGATCCGGAAGAGCACAACGACTGGGTGGCGGAGTTCGAGGTGGACCTGGCGCAGTCGCGGGAGAGCAGTGAGCCGGTGCTGCGGCTGCGAAGGATCGGCAGCCTGATCTGAGATCACTCAGTTGTAGCTGCGTTCGTGAGAACGTGGCTGATTCACAAGCACGAATCGATTCGCCAGACGTTCCCCGAAAGTCAGCCGCGTTCGCACGAACGGGGCTACAACCATCTGCTCACTGGCTCCGCAACTCCAGCACTGACCAAAGTCCAAGTTCCGGCACGGTCACCGTTGCCTCCTCGATGGGCAACGCAGCGGGCTGCACACCGGGCGCGAACAACCTGGCCTGGGTCGTGCCGGCCACTCCAAGCGTCTGGAGATTCAGCTTGAGCTGGACGTTTTTGATGGGCGGCACACCGTCGCGGGCAGCGTCGTAACTCCAGTTCACGAGGTGGATGACCGCGGAGCCCGGCTTCACGCGCGGCAGGACGCGAACCGCGCCTTCCATCTCAACGCGCACGGCGGGCGGCACGTTGGTCAGCGCCTGCCCGGCATTCTCGAAGCGCTGACCGGGTTTGGCTGTGGCCAGCACTTGCTGATCCGCGGGAGAGAAGTCCTGCGGCTCGACCACCAGCAGGCGTCCGGCTTGGCGCACGTCTTCCGCCGGCAGCGGATGGTCCACGACTTCATTGCCGCCCAGCGCGAGGCGGTAGGAGATGTTGGCGGCGGCCAGTTTGTTGCAGAGGCCAATCACCTTCCCGGCATCGCGGTCAAAAGTGCGCTGCGAGAAGGCCACGGTGAGATCGGCGTGGTTCCGGTAGTCGTCAAAGAGGGCGGCATTCCGGCGCACGAATTGGAAGAGCGGGGCGAACTTGTCTTTGGGGCCGTCATACCAGTGTGTGCCTTTCTGCGGCGTGTAACACCATTGGCGGTGCGGGGCCATCAGACAATGACCGGCAGCGTAGCCGAGAGCGATCCAACCTTGCACCAGCCCGGGCAGGTTCTGTTCCTTGATGAAAGCCCAGTCCCCGCCGCTGGCGGTGGAGGCCAAAGGCCGGCCCACGGCGTCCGCCAGCCGATAGGCCACTAACGGATCGTCGCTGAAACGCCGGGCTTCGGCGTGGTGCGGGATTTCGGCGCTGAAGAGATCGACGCTCTTGTAGTCGGAGAGGTGCGGTCCCCAGAGCAGGCAGGCATTGGCGCCCATCGGGACCGGGCGGCTCGCGGTCTTGGCCGCCAGCGCGCGGAGTTCTTCCATGAACTTCGCCGCGCCCTGCAGTTGGTAGATACGCCATTGCGACCAGAGCGGGTGCTGCTGAAGCTTTCGGTCCGGCTTCTCCTTCAGCCAGTCGCGGACGGCATCGCGGTAGTTGAAATTGCCAGGATCGCGGATGCTGTGCCGGGCCAGTTCGTCCTGGGGCAGGCTTTTCAAGTCATCGTGAAATTCCTCGACGCAGCGGTCGCAAAAACAGCCCCCTTGCCAAATCCCCCCGGCGGTGCCCAGGTGGTCGTCAATATGCACGCCGGCGGCGCCGGCTTTGACGGTGTCGGCCACGCGCTCCGAGAGGTATTGGCGGAAGAGGGGCTGGCGGGTGCAGCACCACCAATAGGGCACGCCTTTGTGCTGGTGATCGGTCAGCCAGGGAACTTTGAACGGCTGGCCCTGGACGTCGCGGCAGAGGCCCTGTTCGTAGGTTTGTGGAAAGCGTTCGTAGTAGCGGCTGAACTCGGTGACCATCCCGACGCTGCCGAAGAACTTGAGGTCTTTGGCTTCCTCCAGTGATTTGGCCGTGGGCTTTCCACCCCAGGCAAGGACTGTGGCGCCATAATCCTGGTACGTCTGCCGGCTGGCTTGATACATGAACACCACGTCCGACCGTTTCAACACTGGGATTTGCGCCGTCGCGGGGAACTTCGGAACCAGGAACAGACCCAAGGCAAGAATGGCGAAGGTTTTCATAGTAGAATCAGACTGATATCGTGGCGGGGAATTCAATCTGACAGGGAGAGCAGCGGGTCGGCGCGGACCACGTTGAATTCCACGTAGCGGGCAGCATCTTCACGGGGTAGAGCCCGCCCTTGGTATCGGGCCGGCCGCCGAGTTCTTCGAAGCAGGTATTGAAAACGCGGACCATGATGGCGTCGGCGTAGTCGTCGTGGCCGCGCTTTAATTCGGCGTGGGGGACAAGGGGCGGGGCCGGCGATTCTCAGGAATTCCTTACCCGCGGATTTTGGATTTCGATTCCGGGATCGTTCATGGGTCACAGGAGCGGGGCCACACTGAAAATTCTTTGTCGGATTCCCACCCCCGGCGGCGATATACTACTGAACATGAGCGACACCGACCTGCAATTGCTCGCGCGCTACACCCGGCAACACGCCGAAGACGCCTTCGCCGAAATCGTCCGCCGCCACCTCGACCTCGTCTATTCCGCCGCGCTCCGCCAAGTCCGCTCCCCGCAACTCGCCGAGGAAGTCGCCCAATCCGTCTTCACCGACCTTGCCCGCACCGCGCACCGCCTCGCCCCGTGGGATAAAAACGAGCGGGATGGACCGGAAACCAAGAAGAATTATCCCACGGGGCGAGCGCCCGACACCATCCTCACCGCGTGGCTTTACGAAGTCGCCCGCCGCACCGCCATTGATGTCGTCCGCCGCGAAGCCCGCCGCCAGCTCCGCGAACAAGTCGCCTCCGAGATGAATGCCACGAATGGTGAGGCACACTTTACGAAGTGTGCCGAGACTCCCACCGCCGACTGGACGCACATCGAACCCCTGCTCGACGAAGCGATGCATGCGCTCGACGAAACCGACCGCGCCGCCGTCCTGCTCCGCTACTTCGAGAACAAATCCCTCCGCGAAGTCGGCCAGACCCTCGGCACGAGCGAAGACGCCGCGCAAAAACGCGTCAGCCGTGCCGTTAAGCGCTTGCGCGAATTCTTCGCCAAACGCGGCGTCACCGTCGGCGCGGGCGGACTCGTCGT
>ERZ1292640.455-Hain-H43-02um-R1-455-length-33149-cov-7_pt2 | contig 29905 bp, 20 predicted proteins | sample MGYA00564404_ERZ1292640 | MGnify/ENA primary metagenome ERZ1292640 (study PRJEB36523, sample SAMEA6512636) | groundwater metagenome | collected 2019-01-08 | study: AquaDiva: Metagenomics assemblies of 32 groundwater samples | reverse complement strand
TTCGGCCAGCTACCCCTTCACGCTGAACGGCAACCGGACGCTGGTCGCCAACTTCTCGGCCAACCCGGTGAACATTTCAGTGACCGTTCAGCCGAATCCGTCGGGCCGTTCATTCACGGTGGACGGAACACCGTACACCACTCCTCAAACCTTCAGTTGGGTTTCGGGTTCCAGGCACACGATTGCCACGACTTCTCCGCAAAGCGGCGGGACGGGCATCCAGTACGTCTGGAATAGTTGGAGTGACGACGGGGCAATCTCCCACACCGTGGCACCGACCAGCGGCACAACTTACACTGCCAACTTCAGCACTGGAACCACGGTGATGGTGATCAGCACTTTTGCTGGCCTGGCGGGCACTTATGGCAGCACGGACGGGACGGGGAGTGCCGCGCGGTTTGATACTCCTGAAGGCGTGGCGGTGGACAGCGCGGGCAACGTCTATGTGGCGGACAGAGCCAACTCCACGATCCGGAAAGTGACGCCGGCGAGAGTGGTGACGACGCTGGCCGGACGGGCGGGCAGTGTTGGGAGCGCGGACGGGGCGGGGAGCGCCGCGCGGTTTGGGTATCCTTCCGGTGTAGCGGTGGACAGCGCAGGCTACGTCTATGTGGCGGACAGAGCCAACAACACGATCAGGAAAGTGACGCCGGCGGGAGTGGTGACGACGCTGGCTGGACTGGCGGGTGTCCAGGGCAGCGCGGACGGGACGGGGAACGCCGCACGGTTTTATAATCCTTCCGGTGTGGCGGTGGACAGCGCGGGCAACGTCTATGTGGCGGACTCAGGCAACCACACAATCCGAAAAGTGACGTCGGCGGGAGTCGTGACGACGCTGGCCGGACTGGCGGGCAGTGATGGCAGCGCGGACGGGATGGGGAGCGCCGCGCGGTTTGAGTATCCTTCCGGCGTGGCGGCGGACAGCGCGGGCAACGTCTATGTGGCGGACTGGGCCAACCAAACGATCCGGAAAGTGACGCCGGCGGGAGTGGTGGCGACGCTGGCCGGGTTGGTTCACAATGGTGGCGGCACGGACGGGACGGGGAGCGCTGCGCGGTTTTATTATCCTTCCGGCGTGGCGGTGGACAGCGCGGGCAACGTCTATGTGGCGGACTCAGACAACCACACGATCCGGAAAGTGACGCCGGCGGGAGTGGTGACGACGCTGGCCGGACTGGCGGGCAATCGTGGCACCGCGGACGGGACGGGGAGCGACGCGCGGTTTAATTATCCTACCGGCGTGGCGGTGGACAGCGCGGGCAACGTCTATGTGGCGGACGAAGGCTACCACACGATCCGAAAGGGCACACTTCTGGACACAACGGCACCGACAGTGAGCATTACCGACATCCAGGAAAGTGGAAACGACGTATATCTGAGCTTTACTGCTGTCGATGGGATGACATACAGAGTCGAGAGCAAAGATTCTCTCAGCGACGCAACGTGGACGCAGATCGATGTTTTCACAAGCGACATTACTGGGACCAAAACCCTTCAGGAGCTAGGTGCTGTCACGGGGACCACGAAGTTCTACCGCATTAAAGGTGGTCCGAATGGAGAGGTCGTCACCGATCCGGCAGGATTTTATGGCGTCGGGCTCAATGCAGGCCCGAATGCGATCTCGGTTCCGCTGCATAACTTCGCTACAGCACGCGGGTTGGTGGACAGCGTCAGTGGAAGTACCGTGACCGTGACCGGCAGTCCAGGCTGGGCAGCGAACGCCTTCGCAGCTAAAGATGGGTTTAGCCAGTATATCCTGCTGGTGCGCAAGGATGCCTCGGCCAGCCCAGGCATCGAAGGCGATTGGTGGACGATTGCCAGCAACACGGGCAATACTCTCACTCTCAATGCCGGAACGGACGTTCTGAGCAACCTTCTGGGTAGTGGCGATCAGATCGAAGTCCGCAGATTAACTTCCATGAAGGATCTGTTTGGCACCGGCACGACCTTGGTCCTGAATAGAGACTCCAATGGCAATGCGGCTGCGGGTGATTCCTCCCAAGCCGATGTCATTCGCTTCATCTCGGGCACCTCCTTCGGGCAACCCATCTTCTACCATGATGGAACTCTCTTGCCTGCGGGCTATTATGCTCAAGGTGGCAATGTTGGTCCGCTGGATGGGTCCACGATTACGGTGCTGCCAGGACAAGGATTCATGGTCTTCCGCAAGACCGGCTCGAGCGCCACGACCGTGCTGGTGAATGGCCAGGTCCAGGTCAGCCGCTTGACGCAGTATCTCAAAGTTGGCCCCAATGTGATTGGTTCGCCGTTTGCCGGAGCAGCCCCGATTGGAACGGGCAATTTGAAGGAATCAGGTTGGGTGAGCGACTGGGATGGGTCAGCCGCTGCGGGCGACTTCTCCAAAGCATCTCTCCTGCGCCTCATCACTGGCACGTCGTTCGGACCGCCCATATTTCACCATGATGGAAGCATCCTGTCGCCGGCAGGATGGTACGATGCGAACGGGGTGCTCAATAACAACTTCCCGCTGCAACCGGGCAAAGCCTACATCTTCTTTATGACGGCGGGGAATCCTGTGCGATGGCGTCAGGCAGTTCCTTATGCGCCTTAAATAGAACAATTGACTGGTCGGGAATAACCCCAAACTCTGCAGTTGGCCCTGACCACAGCTAACGCGGATTTCACGGATAAAAAGGTTCATGGAAGAAAAGCAGCTTTGCGTTCTTCACCCAGCGGATAGAGCGACGTCTCCGCTCAAGCTCTTGTGTGGACTTGTTAGTCATCATGCCCCGCACACGCGCACACGGAGAACGAATGTGCGTGCGGATTCGGCACGCCGTCCCTCGTGACTTCCCACTCGATTTGCTTGTCAGAACTCCGTCCGAAGTAGCGAAGCGGCTTCGTTGGGGCGACTGTTTCCTTCAGGAAGTCTTGAAAAAAGGCAAAGTGAGGTATGAAGCCGGCGACGCGCGACCGGCTGAAGCCGGGACTCCGAACGGCCCGCCCTCCTTGCTTGGCTGGTCCCTGGGCAGCCGGCGACTTCCTGCACGTTCACCGGAAGCGCAGCGAATACAAATCGGCGTCCTTCATGACGAAGCGCAGCCGGACCACTTGCCCGGCCAGCTTGCTCACGTCCGAGCCCGGCTTCCAGGAAACTACCCGCTCGATTTCGTCGCCAACGGCTTCAACGGCTTCCTCCAGCGAAAAGCCTGGCACCGCTTGACCGGACTCGATCTGCAACTCCACCCGCAGGCTGCCCGCGGCCGAGGTTGCGAAGTTGATCACCAGCTCCTTCCCCGAGAACCGGAACGGTTTTGTGACCATTTCGCCGCCTCGATAGGGAGCATTGATGGAAACGAAGCCGTCAGTTCTCAGCGTGTAGCGGACGAGGCAGGCCGAGGGCTGCGCGTAGTTCGCTTGCTTGTAGATCGACATTTCGGCCGGTCCCGTCGGCACCACTCCGAGCGCCGTCATGCCGGCCCGCGAGGCCCAGTTCCCGAGGTCGGCGCCTGGGCGAATCCAGGCTTCCATAAAGGTGCGGTCAAAGCGGTTGCTCCCGCGGCTGGTCATGAACACGGCATCGGCGCAATCCCCTTGATAATTCGCATGCACGCCGAGAGTTTTGGCCTGGGCCTCGGTCAACACTTTTCGTCCCGGCATCAGCCGCATGGGCGTGGCGATGTAAATGTGCGGCGCGCGAAAGCACGGATGCGTTTGGCTGGTATAAAGATGCTCGTTGGGCGTCGCGCCGAAGTCCATCGCGACCGGGTCGGTCCAGCGCAGCAAATCCGGCGACGTCGCGCGGCTGACGGTGCGAAAGCCGGCGTAACCCTCGCCCGTCCAGGTCCTGAAGTAGCACGCGTAGCAGCTTTCGCTTTCCGACCAGAAGACGACGTTTTGTGAGTCGAAGATTCCCTTCGTGAAAACGGGTTTGTCCTGCCATTTGCTCCAATGAATGCCGTCCCCGGAGACAAAAGCGAGCAGCTCGCTGGCCTGCGTTCCGCCCACGGCCTTGAATCGTTCCGAGGCTGGAACCCCCGGCCGCTGATCGAGAAAGGGGCTGAAGTTGTGCGAGGCTGGGGCCTGGCCGTGCAGGACCACATTATTGTTTAGCTGGCCGCGCACGTCGAACAAGCCCACGACCGGCTTGTGCCAGTTGATGCCGTCCTCGCTCTGCGCATAGCAGGTCACTTCCATTTCGCTGCCGTCCTTCCCGGCGGTGGGCAGGCCGCGATAATAAAGCCGGTAGGTCTCGCCATCTTTAATGACCGTCGCATAGCCGACAAAGGGACCTTCCCAGGGGAGGTCGAACTTGAGCACAATCCCGGCCTTTTGCGGCTCATGCAGCTTCAATTGAGCGCCTTGCAGACGCTCGATCAAATAGTGATCGACCAACAACTCGCGCCGGTTGCTCAGGTCCAGAACCTGCGCCGTGGAAGAAACCACACTGAGGAGAACAATGGTCAGCCCAAGGCGAAATCGCAGCCAGGAATTCATGGTGAAATTGTGGCCAGGGCGGAGGCAATAAGCGATAAATTTTCTCAGTGAAGATTGCAGCGAATAGGCGGGTGGCTGGCCTGCTTGGTTCGAACAGACTGAGCTGTAACGATGCAGTGGGGATTTGGGCAGCGCACCCGCCCCGGGTGCTGCCAATCGGCGGCCTCGCCGGCTGGCTGTGAGGCGCCAGCAGGCACTGCAGCGTGAACCTTTTTGACACGCCGCAGCGCGGCAACGCCACAAGCAAATGCAGAAGCGAAGCAAACCGCAGAGACGCGATAGACGCAGAGAAAACAAAACCAGAACCCCCCTCTGCGTTCATCGCGCCTCTGCGGTTTTGTGCCCGCCGGAAGAATTCGCCCGGCTCGCGACGATTTGGCCAGATACTGATAGAGTGGCAGACGAAGCTCCGGTGAATTCAGTTTGACTTGAATCGTCTCGAAAATAATCCTTGAGCCAGCAGTCAAAACTCTGCCAAAAACTCCCGATGAACATGACGCATCAAACCTCCAACTTATCGCGACGAAGTTTTGTCGAAAACAGTGCGCTCGCCACCGGCCTGTTGGGCATGGCTGGTTTAACCGCAGATCCAAGTTACGCCGCCGATCCGCAGGCCGCAGCGGCCGCCACGGCTGCAACCCAAGTTAATGCCCGCCTTTATGGAGCCAAAGGCGATGGCAAGACAGACGATACCAAAGCGCTGCAAGCCGCTTTGGACGCCGGCAAATCCGGCGGCCCGGTTTGCTGGCTTCCAGCCGGGTTATATCGCCTCGGCGGTTCTCTAACGGTTCCGCCAGGCGTGACGCTGTGCGGGGCTTCGGGCGGCGTGCCGCACAGCGAACAGCCGATTGGCACGGTGCTGCTGGCCTACGGCGGTCGGGGCCGCGCGGAGGGCGACCCGCTCATCACGCTCAAGCCAAACGCGGTGGTTCGCAACCTTGTGATCCATTATCCCGAGCAGACTCTGGCGGAAGTGGCGCCTTATCCGTGGACCATTCGCGCCGACGGCGAGCTGTGCCAGGTCCTGGATTTGACGATCACCAACCCCTACCAGGCCATTGACGTGGGAACGAAATGGAATGAGCTGCACTTGATTCGCAACGTGTTTGCCTGTCCGCTCAAGATCGGCGTTTATATTGATCAATGCACCGACATCGGTCGCATCGAAAACGTCCACTTCAATCCCAATTTCTGGACGCGCATGGCCTTGAAACCGGGCTTCCCCGGCGGCGATATCAAGGCCTACCTGGAGAAGAACCTGGTGGGCTTTAAGATTGGCAAGACGGACTGGGAATTCATCAGCAACAGTTTCGTCATCTTCCCCCGCATTGGATTTCATTTTGACGATTTTGGCCATGGGCCGGGCAATGCGGTCATCACGCAATCCGGCAGCGATATTTGCCCCGTGGCCGTGCGCGTGGACCGGTCTCAAGCCCACGCCGGCGTGCAAGTGGCCAACGGCCAGTTCATGTCCACCATCGAAATCGGCCCGCAGAATCGCGGTCCGGTCAAGCTGGCCAACTGCGGCTTTTGGGGCACGGAAGCGACTCAAGAGCACGTTCGTCAACGTGGACCCAGCACGCTTGTTTTGACGGGTTGCCACTTTACCGGGTGGGACCATGCGAAAAAAGGCGACCCCTGCATTCGAGCGGAGGGGGGACGTTTGATCGTGAACGGTTGTGTGTTCATGGATGAAGGCAAACGCGCCATCGTTCTGGAAAAAGGCCTCCAGGCGGCGGCGATCTTCGGTTGTGCCTTTCGGGGACCCCAGGCGGTCCAGGACCAATCGGGAGCCGACGTTCAGATTGGTTTGAACGCAACGGCGCTCAGTTCAAAGTAAGCTGGCCAATGGCTGCTCCGGGCGCTTGAGTTGATCCGAGAATCGCGTTTCCAAGCGGCACGGCTCAAGCGCACTGGATGAATTCTTCAGCCTCGTTAACGATGTGTCGCGATCAGCAGTAACTATGCAATTCAGCCAATCCCTGACTTTTGGTTTGCTCATCGGCGTTTGGGCAGGTTTGATCTGGCCCGACGTCGCCCGCGCCGAAATGCCCAGCAAGCCCGAAGCAGCTCCTCTGCGCTTTCGGCCTGACCGCATCCTGATCAAACCGAAGGCCGGCAAGGTTTCCGCCGCTTTGGCCGGCTTACATTCCACTCATCGGAACCGTGTCGCCAAAAGACTTGACGGCACGGAGAATATCCAGGTCGTTCAATTGTCACCCGGGCAAACCGTGGCGGAAGCCGTGGCCCAGTATCAGGAAAGCGGCCTGGTCGAGTTTGCGGAACCCGATTACATCCTGCATGCCACGCTGAATCCGAACGATCCAAAGTTCCTGGACGGAACGCAATGGAGCCTCAACAACACCGGCCAAAATGGCGGCTTGGCCGGCGCCGACATCCGTGCGCCGGGCGGCTGGGGGACGCTCTCCTCGGCCAGCAACATTGTGGTGGCGGTGCTGGACACCGGAATCCGGTACACGCATGAAGATCTGGCCGCCAACGTCTGGGTGAATGCCGGCGAGATTCCCGGCAACGGCTTGGACGACGATGGCAACGGGTACGTGGACGACGTGCACGGCCTCAATGCCCTCGCGAATTCAGGGGATCCAAACGATGATAACGGGCATGGCACCCACGTGGCGGGCATTATCGGGGCGGTGGGCAACAACGGCAAAGGAGTCGCAGGCGTCGCCTGGCGGGTCCAACTCATGGCCTGCAAATTCTTGGACGAGAGCGGGAATGGCGCTGTGTCCGATGCCATCGTCTGCATTGACTACGCCGTGAAGCACGGAGCAAAAATCATCAACGCCAGTTGGGACAACAGTGATTATTCGTTTGCGCTGGCCGGCGCGGTGCGCGCGGCGCGGGAAGCGGGCGTGATCGTGGTGGCGGCCGCCGGCAATGAAGCCATCGACAATGATCTCCAGCCTGTTTATCCGGCCGGCTTTTCCCTGGATAACATCGTTTCCGTCATGGCAACGACCCGCGCCGACACTCTGGATGCCAGCTATTCCGATTTCGGCGCCAAGTCCGTGGACTTGGCTGCGCCCGGCACGGCCATTTATTCAACCTGGTTTACCAACTCAGCCGCGCCGGGCTCTTCGGACCGTGCTTACACCTACCTCAGCGGCACCTCCATGGCGGCCCCGCACGGCATGTTCGCCTTTGTCGATCCGCAATTTCAGACCGTTTTCAACTCGGACATGCCCAATTCATTCCTCCCCAACGCCATCGTTTGCCCCTACTGGGACAGCCTGGACACGCTCTTCGGCGGCGGGGTGTATGCGGGCATTGTGGGGACCGCGCCGGCGCGGCGGTTGGTCATTTCGTGGGTGAATGTGCCGCGCACGTTTTCCTTCAAACTTCCGTTGACCTTTCAAGCGGTGATCGAAGAAGAGACCAACCGGATTCTGTTCCAATATCGCGAGGTCCATCCCGAAAACCGCGACGGTGGGGGCCGGCAAGCGTCCATCGGTGTGGAAAACGAGACGGGCCGCCTGGCCGCCAAATACACTTACAACGGTTCGCCTTCCATTGTGACCAACGGCCAGGCCATCCAGTTTGTTCCCGCCTTCTCCGGCAGCATGGTGGTGACGCCAGGTTCCGGCCTGGAAGTTTCGGGAAGATTCGGCGGGCCTTTTGCGCCCGAGAATCTGACCTACACCATCGAAAACACCGGCCAAGCCGGTTTCAATTGGGCTGCGGCCAAAACGCAGGAATGGATCAGCCTTTCCGCCACCAATGGACTCCTGGCTCCGGGCCAAAGCACCAACGTTTTGGTGGCACTGAACACCAAGGCCCTGGCCTTGAAAACCGGCAGTTACCTGGAGGTTATTTCCTTTTTCAACCTGAAAAACGGGAATGGCAACACCACGCGCGCGGTGGCTTTGACCGTCAGCGGCACCAACAGCGTTTTGGCCGTCACGCCCGATCTTGATTGGCGCGCCTCCGGACCGCCGGGCGGACCTTTCAATCCGGCCAGTCAGATTTACACTTTGATGAACAGCGGCGATGCGCGGCTCGATTGGACGGCGAACCGGAGCCACGATTGGATCAGCCTTTCATCATCGAACGGCATCTTGCGCCCCGGCGAAAGCACGGTGGTCACCTTCTCCATTGGGCCAGCCGCCACCAATTTGCCGCCCACCAGCTACGCCGGCCGCGTCGATTTTGTGAACAGCACGAGCGGACTCGGAAATGTCAGTCGCAGCGTCCGTTTGTTTATCGCCCAACGTCCCAGCCTGGCTGTTCTGACCGACACAACTCAAGATCGGCTTTCCTTGCGCTTGAACGGGGACGCCGGCCAATCCTGCGTCATTGAAACGTCAACCAACTTGCTGAAATGGGTTCCCCTGCTGACGAATGCCCTGGCGCCGGGCGGTTGGCTGGACTTCACCGATATGCCGTCCAGCCAGGTGCCCCGGCGGTTTTATCGCGGCAAAGTGCTCCCGCCGTAAAGTGGCGGCGGCTGGGGCGGTTACCGCCCCAATTAGAAGTCTAACTCCTCGCATGCGTCAGAGTCTGCTTGGCCGTTCTTTGGCTCTGACGCTGATTGTTCTCACAGCCGCCGGCGCCGGACTTGAATACAAATTGATCTCGGCAGGAAATTCGTTGCTGGTCCTGGAGCCATACCGAACCGGCCGGGGTTGGGCGTTTGATGAACCACGGGCCGGTCTCCGAGGCGAACCGTTTGTGCAGGGCATTCCGGACATGCTCAACAAACTCGTCGCGGGCATTCCCGGATCGGAAAAGAGTGTCCGGCTCATCTTTTCGCAGCGCCCCTTTCCCGGCGCACAACTGCAACTGGACAGGCGCCGCGAACAGGACGGAGGCAACTGGTACTACTGCAAGGAGTACGATCTGGAAGGCTGGCTTTGTCCGGCGCTTTTCAAGTACTTTCCCAGGGCGCCGCTTCACATCTACGTGAAAGCGGAGCCGAAATGAAGGAGCGCAAGAGGCCTGGGCTGCCCAGGCAGCCGATCCGCCTTTTCAAAGGCACGACAAAGCCGCAACTATGCAATTCGAGCGCGGCCAATTGAACCGCAGAGACGCGATGGACGCTGAGGGGAATGAAGAAGAGCCAAATCAGATTCGGTCACTGGAGGGTGAATGGTTTCTGACCGACCCGAAACTCAATCTTCTCTGCGTCGATCGCGTCTCTGTGGTTTCTTTCCGGCTACACTTACAGCATAGGGACGGCTCAGCGGCGAGTCGAGTTTCAGCCAGCTTTGTTGCACGGATGGCGCCAAACCAAGGCGACCCGCTCAATGTCGGTCGGGAGCAGCCTCCCAACTGAGTCGTCATTCTTCCAGAATTCGGGATTGTGCGCCGTCGCTGGAAGAAGTATGCTGTCGGCAGCTTGATGGTTATGAACAATCATAAGTGGTGTGCGCAACTGGGCCAGGCTGCGATCATGGCCGTGGCGTTGAGTTTGAACGGTGTCACCTGGGCTGCAAATCCTGACCCGGCGGCTCCACCCACGAAACCGGCGCCTTCCTCCTCGCTTCTGCAAAAGGCCCTGGCCGGCCCGATGAAAGAGGTCGAGGAGATTCTATTCTGCACCCGGCTCCTTTATGATGATCCCCACTGGTACGCCAACATTGGCTACTACTGCGACAACGAGCAAATGAAAGCCTACGCCGGCAATGGCCGGCCTGACGCGGGCAAACTCTCCAAGTGGAACATCAGAACAGGCCAGTTGACCGTGCTGCTCGACGCTCGCGGTGGTTCCATCCGCGATCCGCAGGTGCATTACGAGGGACGGAAAATCCTCTTCTCCTATCGCCCAGCCGGCACCGAGTTTTTCCACCTTTACGAGATGGAAACCGACGGCACGGGCTTGAAGCAACTGACTTCGGGGGACTTCGACGATTATGAACCGACGTACTTGCCGGACGGCGGCCTGGCCTTTGTTTCCACCCGCTGCCAACGCTGGGTCAACTGCTGGAAAACCCAAGTGGGCGTCATTTACCGCTGCGACGGTGACGGCAACAACATCCGGTTGATCTCGGCCAACACCGAGCACGACAACACGCCCTGGCCGCTGCCCGACGGACGTCTGCTCTATACCCGCTGGGAGTACGTCGATCGCAGCCAGGTCGAGTTCCACCATCTTTGGACCATGAACCCGGACGGGAGCGGAGCCACGGTTTATTACGGCAACATGCATCCCCACATCGTCATGATTGATGCCAAGCCCATTCCCGGCAGCGACAACGTAATCGCCTCCTTCTCGCCCGGCCACGGCGCCAATGAACACGCCGGCCTCGCGACGATTGTGTCGGCCAAAAAGGGGCCGGACGATCGCTCCGTTGCGCGCGCCTTGCACAAGGGAAAATTGATTAAAGACCCCTATCCGCTATCCGAGGAATGCATCCTGGCGGCCCGGGACAATCAAATCATTTTGCTCGACGGCAGCGGACCAACGGAAGTGCTCTACACTCATGCCGGGGAAGGCCAGGTGCACGAACCTCGTCCGATCATGCCCAGACCGCGCGAACGGGTCATTCCGCGCCGGACGAATCTCGCGGAAGCCACCGGCCGGATGCTGGTGGCGGATGTCTATGACGGGCGCAACCTGCCCGGCGTCAAACGGGGCGACATCAAGAGGCTGCTCATCCTCGAATCGCTGCCCAAGCAGGTAAATTTCAGCGGCGGGCCGGACCTGGTTTCCTGGCTCGGCACCTTCACGCTGGAACGGGTGCTGGGCACGGTGCCTGTGGAAGAGGATGGCTCTGCTTATTTCGAGGCGCCCGCCCGCCGGCAGTTGTTTTTTGTGGCGTTGGACGAAAACGATTTGTCCGTGAAGCGGATGCAAAGCTTCACCAGTGTCATGCCCGGCGAAATCCTGAGCTGCGCCGGCTGCCATGAGCAGCGCACGAAGACGCCGGGGAACCGGAGCCGTGGCCTGCTGCAAGCCTTGCAACGGCCTCCCAGCAAAATCCAACCGTTCGACGGCTTCCCGGACGTGATGGATTTCACGCGCGACATCCAGCCCTTTTTGAAGCGGCATTGCGTGCGCTGCCACAACTATGAGAAGCGCGACGGCCAAGTCATCCTGGCCGGAGACCTGGGACCGCAATGGTCGCACAGTTTCTTCAGCCTGTTTGCCCATCGGCAGGTGGCGGACGGGCGGAATGGCCTGGGGAACCAGCCGCCGCGCACCATCGGCAGCTCCGCCAGCGCTTTGCTGAAAATGGTGGACGGCAGCCATTACGAAGTGAAGGCGACAGCGCAGGAATGGCGCACGCTCTGGCTCTGGATCGAGAGCGGCGCGCCCTACGCCGGCACTTATGCGGCATTGCGCAACGAGAAGGCGCAGGAGATCGCTGGCTCGGCCACAAGCCGTGTTTTCCGCGAGCAGGGAGCGGTGCTGCAGCGCCGTTGTTTTGGCTGCCACAACGCCGTCGCTTCCAGCGTGGGGGAAGAGATGCGGCTGCCGTTCGATTACGAGGCTCGGCGAAAAAGCAAAGGCGGCCTCCAGCGGCCGACGGCGGTCTATGAACGCATCGTGCTGGAGGACGATCCGATCGCGCGCTTCAGCGTGAACATCATGCTGAACTTCACCCGCCCGCAGTTGTCTCCGTTGCTGCTGGGGCCTTTGGCCAAATCGGCGGGAGGCTTTGGCAGTTGCGGCGAGGTCTTCAAAGACACCAACGATCCCGACTATCGGCTCCTGCTCTCCTCGATTGTGAAAGGCAAAGCCGACCTGGACGCCGAACCGCGTTTTGGCACGCCCGGCTTCAAGCCTAATCCGCAATACGTGCGGGAAATGAAAAAATACGGCATCCTGCCGCCCGCCTTCGACCTGGCCAAAGACACCCTCGACGTTTACGAGACGGACCAGGAGTACTGGCGGTCATTTTGGTATCAGCCGAAGAGGGAGACGGCCCAGCGCTGAGAAGCCATCCCCGGCGTGGCAGCCGCGCATCACGGGGCGCATTTTCCAATTGACGCTCGGATTAAATGAGGGACAAATTAACAGCCAATGGCGTCTTCATATCTCAACCGCCGGTGGACCTGCTTCGCGGGGGACAGTTCAACTGCGGTTGAAGACGATGACATATTAGCCGTAGGAACACCCGACCTTCCTCCCCCCAAGGCCGGCTACCCACCGCCGCTGACTGCGGCGAAGAGGAGAATAAACAGCATGAAACCATATTCCGCTTGGGCTGGCGCTGTCGCGCTGGCAATCACCACCGCCACTTGCGTCGAGATGCAAGCCGGCGTCATTATGATCAGTACCCGCAAGAATCAGGACACTACTTACAGCAGCGAATATCTTAGCGATGAGAAAGGACCCGGCATGACCACGCCGGGCGACGTGGGGATGGCCGCCTTGCTCGGGAACCACGGCTACTCCTGCCGTGTCATTCTGGATGTGCTGCTACAAGACCCGAGTTCTTTCGTGAATACCATCGATCCCAATATGCAGGTTGGCCTGGTCATTTGGTCGGGGAGCAGTTCCTCCGCCGACGTGCCGACACCGCCTCCCGGCGTCCCATTGATGATGGGGGAGCATGTCACGCTCGGCAACCGCACGGACCGCGGCGGCAGCATATTCATGTATAATGGACAAGCGAGCAGCGACCCCAACGAGGGGAGCTCGCCGCCCGCCACCAAGTATATGAAGGTGCTGGCGCCCGATCATCCGATCATGGCCGGGATTCCGCTGGATGCCCAGGGCCGGGTGAAAATCTTCCGGGAGCGTTATCCCGATGAGGAGTTGCATGTCCCCACGGGCGGCAAGAAGAACTTTGAATACCGCTGGTGCACGCAGGCCGTGGCCGACAAGGCGGCCGGCACCACCGTGCTGGGCGTTCTCGACGGGGCCGAGGATCGCGCCTGCCTGGCGGTCGTGGACAAAGACGGCATGCTCGCCAATGACCTACCGGCAGGCGCCCGCATGGTCCACATGTTCACCAACGAGCAGGGTTCCGGCGGTTCGCGCCGTGTTTTCCTGGCGGTGACGGAGATCGGCCGGATTATTTTCGTCCGCGCAGCGAAATGGGCCATGGGTGAGGAGATTCCGCGTTATCAATCGTTCCGCATCACCGAAATCAAACCGGCCAGCGGCCAGACCGTAACGCTGTCGTGGGAGTCCTCGGCCCGGCATAACTACAACATCCAAGCCAGCGCGGACTTCAACAACTGGCAGACTGTGGTCGATGACCTCATCGGCGCGGACGGGACCCTGAGCAGCACCCTGGACATCGGGGCGGCGCCCCAGACGTTGTTCCTTCGGGTTGGCAGGCTGCCGTAAGCTCGGATTGGCTCCGAGCAGCGGCGGGGTTTGTCCCCCAAGCCGTCAATCCCCTTCCGATTGAAGCGGTCCATCTACTTTAAAGTGGAATCCTTGCGCGCGCACTGAGAAAACCCGGCGTCTGCTTGCCGGCAAAGCCGCCGCCGGGTAAAGCAAGATGCGGTTCAAGCTCGAGGAGCACTTGCCTGCCGCCCAGTGAGCGCGGCTGACTCTGCTGTGTGCCTCCTGGGCATCGGCAGCGCCGTTCCGGTCCCGCAACCTCAACCATGAACCCAACCAACTTCGTTCCTGGCGCAGATTAAGGAAGTTGTGGATTTCGAGGAGGAACAGGCTATCGTCAGCCACGGAAGTCTATGGGAAGAATCCGGCGTGGCGGCTACATGTTCTTATGGTGGATCGGCGATCATGCGCCGCGCCATGTCCATGTGTTCGACAAGAATGGCAAGCTGATCACCCGGGTGAACCTGGAGACGATGCAGCCGATGGACATTCCCAAAGTTAAGGGTACAATTCTGGAGTTGATACGCGAGTTGCAGAACGAAGGCCGAATATGAGAGCCGCCGATAGAAACGCCAAAGTGCCGTTCACCAAAGCGAAGTTCTCGAAGATCAAAAACGTCCGCTACCTGAGCTGGGAGAATGCTTTTGACGTGGAGTTCGAGGACGGGCTATGCATTCTCGAACCGCACGCCACCATCCGCCGCGCCAACAAGATTTCACCCAAAGCCAGGTTTGACCATCTGGAGGTTGAGGACTGGTGCCAGGCTGGTTTCTTTGTCCACTACGACAACGGCCAGGTCGCCGAAGTCTCGTGGTCGTTCATCCGCGAACTGACGCCAAAAAAATGAACGCCCTCTGCGCAGGATTCAATATCGAAGAGATTCTTAACCTGACCAAGATTGAGCTGTGGTTTCTGACGCAGATTAGGGAGATGGTGAATTTTGAGCAGGAAGTGGCGGCTCCGATCGATTAATCGAGGCAGCTACACCGGGTCCGCCATTCAAAACGGAACCGAATCCGAAGATGCTTCAGAAGCAGGCACCGGCACCCCAGTTTGTGTGCTGATTTCGCCGCCTCTTGCGCTTGACCTTGCGGAGCTCGACCCAGGCGCAACGCCCGCCGCGGGCGGCGACGTTGCTCTTACGTTTTTGCCGGCAACTGGACGAGCACGAGTGACTTTTCGAGCCGGCGGTTTCGACACTGGTGACACTCGTTTTGCGGATTTGGCACCGGCGGCAACTGCCCTCGATTTGCGGAGAAGGCGCTGGGTCTGCAACGCTATCTTCTTTTGGGGCGTCTTTGACGACGGACGGTTTCGGGCCTTTGACTGCTTGCGCAGTTTTTTTCGGACGCGCTTTTCCAGCTTCTTCAACCTGGCTTGGGCCTGTTCAAGAGCTTCGAGCGATTCTTCTGCCTGGCCCTCGGCTTTCCGGGCGGCTTTTTTTGTCGATTTGGCCATCTTCCGTGCCTGCTTGAGTTTCACTTTTGCCGCACGGGCGGTTTGCCTGGCTGTTTCTGCTGCCTTCTGATCATGGGTGGCTTGCGCCTTGGCGCTCTCCAATTCCTTGCGCGCTTTGTTCAGGAGTGATATCACATTCACAGCCGGCCTTTCATCGTAGGTTTTCCAGACCCGTGAGCGGCTTGAAGGGCATTCAAGGCTGACGGGCACGTGCAGACAACAAACACCTGCCGACACTCAAAAGCAAGCAACTTCGGCTCACCGGCGAGCCTGTTCAACGCTTCCTTGCCGCCGTTCACCGAGTTTAACGGCCGCCCTGGGTTACGGTTTGAATTCCCGCACCGCCCTTCCGCCGGCCGCCAGATTCGCCAGCCGCATCTCGGAGTATTTGCGCGAGAAAATGACACCGTCGGCGCCGGCGCGCAACGCGGCGGCGGTTGCGGCGTAGGTGTCTGCGGGCGAAGCTTTGCGGCTGCTCTTGCCGGTCGGAATATCGATGTCAATTCCGGGCAGGATTTTGCAGTGGCCCCGGACGCCGGCCAGCGCCCGTTGGGTCTCGCGGAAGACGTAGTCGGGCGAGAGACCGGCTTGGGCAAGTTCCTTCAATCCAGCTTCGTCGCCATAATTCAGGAGATGATTGTTGAAGCGCAGCAACTCGTCCTTCGGCACATCGCGAAACACGGTCGAGCCGATGTTGTCGATGAAGCGCGCGTAACGTTCGCCGCCGCAATTGTTATAGACAACGACCTTCAGGAAATCGGCTTTCTGCGCCAGATCGTCATAGCGGCGCGTGGCGCGGAAAATCGGGTTGAACGAGTTGACGTGCTCGATATGGAACCCAACCTGGAGGCCCTTGCGGACGGCCTTTACCGCCGCGTTCACTTCGGCCAGGACTTGGTGCTTTGCCTCGTCGAAAAGCCGGTCCCAAATGAAGATTTCCGGGTACTCGATGAGCAACCGCCAGAACTCAACGAAGTAACCATCGCTCGGCCGCTGGCCGGCCAGTGAACTTTGCACGAACTGGTCGAGCTTGGTGTAACCTTCACGGGCCCGATCGAAATTGAGGCCACGATCGCGAGCGGCTTTCTGGTGGTGCTCGCAGAAGCAGGAGACGCGTGAGGACGCGATGCTTTGGGAGTGACTGGCGCCGAGCGCGTTCAGCAGCGGCCCGTTGCGCTCGTTGAAGAACAGGATGCCGTCGATGTCGTAGGACTGGCAGAGATCGGCCGCCAGCCCGGTCCAGAACGCGCGCACGTCCGGATGCAAAAGGCATAGCGCACCGGTTTTGCGTCCCTGCAAATCGACTTCCGTAACCTGCTTCACGCCGGGCACATCGGAGCGCCACGCGTCTTCGATGGAGCAAAATAGGCCTCTTCGCTTTACGCGTGGCGCAGGACAAAGTAAGGCTGGTTGGACAGGTCAGCCGCGAGGCCCGGATACAACCACGCTTGGCCGTTGCGGTCATGCAGTGACGGAATTTGGCTCCGAGGTCGATTCTGCCGAAGTGAGCTGTTTGCAGCGCGATGATCGTCACGCGGGATCAACCCCCTCATGGATGAGCATGAAACGACTGGAAATGACCCCACTTTTCAACTACTCGATCCAGGACCTCGCTGTCGATAGGATTTTTGCCCATGGCACTGGCGTGACTTTCAATCTCCTGGACCACTTTCGCGCGGATGAACTCCGGGATGCGCTCCACACGCTGAAGCGCGTCCGGACTCCACCGGAGTTTCATCGTGAGATCGTGGGAGCCGCCTTTCCAGCTTTGGTATTTTGCTTCCACCACTTCCAGGGTCACCTTGGTCTGAGCGAACTTTCTAGCCCAGTGCTCGATTCGGCATCGCGTCATCGTGCGCATGAATCCGATGGGGATGCGCTCTAACCGCTCCAACGCCGCCGGCTCCCATTCCAAGTTTTTCGTCGCCGTCGGGGAAGCGATTTTGCGGGCCGCCTCTGTCAGTTTCATAAGGTCACCAATCCGGCAGGACGGACACCGATTTGGTTTGGCCCCGTCCACAATGAAGCCACAAAGAAAGCATTCAAAGGAACTGATCTCGGTTGTTTCCATTGGCTGGGAACTGCTCGCGGCCGGCTCCGATTCAGCAAGGAGGTTGGCCGCACCGCCTTGGAAAACTGTGGCCATTTGGTCTCTGGTCCTGGCCAAGCCCGCTTCAGCCACGTCGAGCGAAATCTCCGCCATTCCATTTTCCCGGGCAAACCGTTCCATGCTCCGTTGGGCAGCGGTCCGCATGAAACCCGCCGGGACGCGCTCGAGCCGTTGGCGCGCGGCATCGGTCCACCTGAGTTCCAAAACTTCGGTCTCCGCGGTGGCTGCCTTGCCTGCATGGCCGCCGGGCAAAAGACTCTCCAGTGCGGCCGTGAGCACCGAACTCGTAACAACCGTGTGCCCTTGAGCGAGGGCGTGCTCTTCCACCGCTTTGATAGCGAGGCCTCGCGCCATGGACGGGACCCGCTCCATTTGGGCGCGAGCCTCTTGCGTCCAGATGAGCGTTTGTTCGGCTCGATACTCGGACGGGACGGCGACTTGCAACTCCAGCACGAGCAGATTGCAGTTGGCTCGCCGGCAGATGTTCTCAGCGTTGCCACCGATGTCCATGTCTTCCGCGCTGTGGATGCCCAGCCGGCCCAGGACCAGCAACCAAGGCGGCTGCCCCCGCACGTAGCGCAAGACTTCCGAGTACACCTTGCCGGTGAGCAGATGCGTTTCCAGTTCGACGTTCTGCTCGCGGCAAACCCGCTGGCCCAGGTCCAGGTGCGATTGGTAAATCTTGGCCAGGCCCGTGTTGATGATTGATTCGTGCAGTTTCTCCTGCTCCTCGAACCGGAAGACTTTCCTGGCCTCTGCGCTTAAGACCTCGTTGAGGGTCGAGAACATCGCGTGATGGAAGAAGGGATCAAACGCGGCCAGGGCCACCAGCTTTTTTTGAAACAGTTTAGTCAGGTGAAGACCGCGTTGCAGCGCGCCCCAACTGCGCGCACTCCCGTCCAGGCAGACGACGATCCGGTCGGACTGAACTTGTTCGGCCGAAACCTTGCAAATGAGGATGTCCCGTTTAACCCTTCGCAAGAGCCGCAGGGTGACCGTGCCCAACTCCGCTTCCGGCACACGCCCCAATCCATGTCCGCCCAAGGCCACCAAATCATAATCGTGCGCTTGAATGTCGTTGACCAGTTCCAGCCAGTTCTTGCCTTCCAGCGAAACGCCAGTGAAGGGAATGCCGTGCGTGCTGCAGAGATCCCGCAGGACTTCGAGATACGAATCGGAGATGAGCCGGAGTCCCTTGCCGATGAGTGAATCGTGGACGTTCCGCTGCTTTTCAAGTTCCGCGTCCTTTTGGTACCGCTCCGGCAACCCGCTTTCCATGGCCCGGAAACGCTGGTCATGCAGCCGTGCGGCGTAGATGTGGCTGCCGACCACCTCCGCCTGATCCTGCCGGGCGATAAGGACGCCCAAACGCGCGGCGGCATTGGACAACTCCGAGCCGTCAACCGCCACGTAGATTTTCTTGTAGCTCGTCATTGGGTTCGAGGCTGCGCGCGGTTGGTTCACATCAACTCCTCCTTCGCCTGCTGCACCAACCGGAGGTTGATTTCAGTCACGCCTTTGCGGCGGGCGTAGTTCTCAATCTGCTCACGAATGTGGGTCTGAATCATGGCCGGCGCGTGCTGGAACGCGAGCCAGGCTTCTTCGTCCCAACGCAGACCGCCGTCGGGGGCCGGCGGCGTGCTGCGCTCCGGCGTCGTCACCACGCGGAAGGGGGTCTTGTCAATCACTTCCGTGATCCAAAAAATGTAGGCGTGAGGAAAATGCTGCTGCGTGAGGTGGAAGGAATCGTGCTCAAAGAGGCTCCGCGCCAGCACGACAAAGGTGTGGCGGGGGTCATCGGGCTCAAGAATTTCCACCGCGCAGTTGAGTTGAAAGCTGACATAGTCGGGCCCGTCGCCGCAAAAGAGCAGACTCGCCAAGGGGATCCGGCGCAAGTTTTGCAGGGTTTGCCGCTGGAAAATTTCCAGCGTGCTCATAGCGCGGTAATCAATCTTCTCCCGATCGAAGTAGAACTTGGAAACGGCCTGGATGCGTTGCGGGAGGGATTCCTGCCACGGTTGGTTCTCGGTCTTCGCCAGAGTCGTGCGAAAGAGTTCAATGAATTCGGACAGATACTCCGCCTTGGGAATCAAGCCGACCCCTTTGTGGCAGCAATTGAACGGGAAAACGCTGCCCTCGGTTTGGGTCACCAGCACCGGCAGATGCTGAGAGAAAAACTGCACTGAATGGGTTTGGCCCGCCAAGGATTCGTAGAGGCGCCGCCGCCCCGCTTCGAGCCAGTCGGCATACTGGGCTGGGAGCGACTGCAGCGGCAGCCGGACTGCGCCTTGGGGCAGGTCCACCGCCACGGCGTTTGTTTCCACCAGAATCCTGCTCGTAGTCAAGTCGTCTCTCATGGTGTTGGCTCCTTTCGTGTTTGGTCTGTGAAGTCCGCGAATTTGATGCCCAGTTCTTTTTCCCGCTCCTGCCGGTACCGTTGCATCAGTTCCACGGTGACAGGCGTGCCTTCTGCCGCCGCCCGTTCTTCTAATTTTCTCTGGACTGTCTTGCGCAAGAAAATGGGCACGCGGTTGAGTCGCGCCAGCGCTTCCGGCGTCCACGTCACCGGCGTGGGCGCGGGCGCCGCACACTGCGGCACCACGATGAGGTTGTTCCCCTGCGGCGTGTAATCGCAGCTCGGATCGTCACTGAACAGGGTGCCATGCTCAACCAGGCTTCGAGCGCGGCACCCGCCACAAAGCAGGCGGTATTCACATTCCCCACAGCGCCCGCCCACGGCGGACTGTCTCAACGACTGAAACAACGGCGCCGCCTGCCACAGCTCCCAAAAGGAGCGCCGCCGGATGTTCCCCACCGACAGTTCGATGTAGGGACACGGGGTGACCTCGCCGGCCGGATCAATCCGGCAGTAATGCGTGCCCGCCAGGCAGCCACCGCCGTCGTAACCGGTCGCGCGCGTGTAGGGCGACTGGGGGTTCCGCTGGTAAAGGACGCGTTTGAAATGGGGCGCGCAACGGCATTGGATCATGATGCCGTTGCAACGCGTCTGCAGATCGGCAATTTCCCGGAGCACTTGCTCGTAAAGCGCGGCGGGCAGGTCCAGCACGGGCCGACCCCGCCCGACGCAGACGAGAAAGAAGAAATTGATAATTGATGCGCCCAGGTTTTTGCTGAGGTTGACCGCTGGCTCAAGCTGCCGGTAATTCCGGCTGGTCACGGTGAAGTGAACCTGCACGTGGAGTTGCTGAGCAGCACAGAGTCGGATCGCCTGGCAACTTTTCTCAAACGCGCCAGGCACTCCGCGAAAGCCATCATGTTCATCCGCGTAAACGGAATCCAAACTGATCCCCACGCCCGCCAGACCGAGCGCCTTGAACCGCTTGAGGCGAGCTTCCGACAGGAGCACGCCATTGGTGCCGATCACCATCCGCAAGCCGGCGGCGACGCCCGCTTCAACCATCGGTTCGATTTCAGAATGGAGCAGCGGCTCGCCGCCCGTGAGCACGACAATGGTGCCTGGCGCATGCTGGCCCAACTCGGCAAAAACCGGCGCCAGGTCGCGCTGACGCAACTCGTCGCTTTGCGCCATCCAGCGCTGGGTCGCATCGAGATAACAATGGGCGCAGTTCAAATTGCATCGTCGAGTGACGTTGATGGCCACGAGGTAGGGGAACGGAGTCTCGTTGGGCAAAACAGCGTTCATGGCGCAGACTGGGTTGACGGTGATGGCGGCGCACGCGGCTTTGGCCGCTTGAAAAGCATCCAACCCAGCAGCGCGCACTCTGCAGGGATCAAAACCAGCAGGAGCCAAGGCACGGGCTGCGCAACGACCCCGGCAGAAGCCGCTGGCCGGACGGAGGGAGTCTGGGACTGGCCCGCCAGCGACAGAAGGTACTGCGCCAGGCGCTCGATCTTGTCGGGGGGAATCGTCCGGCCCCAGGGCGGACAGAGGTTGGGCTTCGCGACCGCAGGAGGACCATCGCGAATCCCCTTGAGCAAGGTTCCCTTGTCCGCCCGGAGCACGGTCAAATCGGCCGGTTTGGGTGACAGTTCCGTGGACCAAAGCCGGCCTTCGCCTTTGCCGTCGTCGCCATGGCAGTGGGCGCAGTAGTGGAGATAAATGCCTTTCGGGCTGGCCAGAAAATCCTGACGGGCCTGCTCGCCCCGTGGGATAAGCGGCCAGCCAAGGTCTATCCAGCCAGGGTCTATCCCACGGGGCGAGCGGCGGTGGATCAACTCTTGACCCGCTGCGCCGTTCACAAAGACAAGCACCATGAGCAGAGGCAGCAGGAGCGGACGACGGCGCCCCCCGCTCGCCCCCTGCTGGAAGTGCCATTGAGGGAGCGTCGCCATTCTGAACTCCGCCCCTGAACCTCGGTCTCGTAGCGCAGGTTTCCAACCTGCTGTATCGCCGATTTCCAATCGGCAGGGCGTTGAAAGGTCGAGCGGGCGGCGGATTGGAAATCCGCGATACGGCAGACAGGATGTCTGCGCTACGGTGTTGGCGTCCCGGGTGTGGCTGGAGTTCAGGGGCGCAAGGCGCGCAAAGAATTCGGGGCGTTCTCTCTCGCAAATCTTCATGGCTGCTTCGAGGACAAGTAAGCGGCCAGGGCTCTGGCCTCTTCGTCTGTCAACCCGTAATCCGGTTCCGCCGAATACGGATTGAGGGCGTGCGGGTGCTTGAGGTGATACCAGATGTAGCCCGGTTGCAGTCGGGTCCCGACCGCCTCCAGCGCGGGGCCAACCACGCCTCCGGCTCCTTCGCCGATGCTGTGACAGGCAAAACAGCCTTTGGCCTTGTAAAGTTCGCGGCCCCGTTGGAATTCTGCCGAGGTCACTGGCCCGCCAGGAATGTTTTCTGGAATACGCGCATCCCGCCCGCTCTTCTCCATAAAAGCTGCGACTGTGGCCGCTTCCTCCTCCGTGAGGTTGAACTTCGGCATCTGCTGGGAGAGCGGCCGGATGATGTCCGGCGCCTGGAGATAGCGCGCGAGCCAGTCCTTATTCAACCGGCTGCCTTCACTGGCCAACTCCGGGGCGTAAGTCCCGCCTTGGCCGGCAAAGGAGTGGCAGCTCAGACAACGCAGGTCGTAAGCCAGGAATTCAAAGCTGCCTGCCTGCGCTGCCAGCGTCGCGGCAGGCAGGCCCGGCGGCGGCTCCTGCGGGCGCGCAGAGGGTGGGAGCAGTTCCGGAATCCCTTTGATGTCGTGACAAAGCACACAGCGCGACACGACCACGAGGCGTTTGCCCCGTGAAATCCGCTCTGGGTTTTCCAGGGCCAGCACGCCGTCGAAGTCCCGAGGCTCTTCAGTCTTCTGGCTCGTGGGTCGAAAGACCTCATCTCGCAAGATGTATTCGGTCAGCGCCTGGAGTTCTGTCTCGGAAAACCGGAAGCGCGGCATGAGCGTGTCCGGGAAATACTCCTTTGGGTCTTGCAGCCAACCGAAGAGCCAATCGCGTTGCAGCTTAACGCCGGCGATTTGCAGGTCAATGCCGCCGACGCGCAGGTCAACATAGCCGCCGATCAGACTCCCGCCCGGCCCATGAATGGTGTGGCAGATGGAGCATCGCGCGCTGCTCCAGACTTTTTTGCCTTCGTCGGCCAAAGCGAACACGGCGTCGCTTTCCTGATCCGACAACTCCTCAAACTTTTTGTCTGCCCAAACGGGCCACGACACCGGCGCGGGCGCCAGCGGGTCGGCGATGCTTTTCAAATACGCCATGATGTCCAGGACCTCCTCTTGGTTGAATTTGAAGTCCGGCATGCGCGCGGCGGGATGATGTTTTGGCTGGGCGAGCTTTTGAAAGAGCCACTCCGGGTTCACCTTGTGGAAGATGTTCTGTAGTGGAGGACCGTTCTTCGGCCGTTGGTACGGATTGAACGGCGCCGGGGACGGCAGGGTGCTTGTCTGCGCGGCGGCCGCGCCGAGCGCCGCGGCCGCGATCAATCCAATCAAGTAGTTCACCCACCTGTTCATGATCGCAGCTTGGATATAAGCCAGACTTGGCCAATCACAGTCGCGAGGACACAGGCCAGTGCCAACAACCAGGGTCGTGCCGAGGGCGGCGACTCCAAGGTAACGTAGAGCCAGGTCGAAATCGCGCGCACGTGGTCGCGCTCGCCGTTGGCCCCATCCCGAACCGAGAAGAGAATGGGCACGAAACTGCCCACGGCCAGGCCTGCCTGCCGGGGCGGCGCAGGCAGGCCCGGCTCGCTCGCCAGGGCGCCTTGGAACAGCACGTGCCAGCGTCCGTCCTTCCAATTGGACGCGACCCGGAAGCCGGGAACCTCCGCGTGAAACTTGTCCGGGCCGGTGGCCGTCCATGACTCGGCGCCGGTCTGCGCCTGCCAGTGCCAGACCTTGACCGGGCTGTCGGCCTGGCCAAAGAGGAAATAGGGCCGCAGTTCAGGACTGGCCGCAAATTGCACGAGCGCCGAGTCGGCCCAGCGGCTGTCGGGTCCGGTGGGATCGTCCCACTCCACGAGCAGGCCCAGATCCTGGCCGTTCCAGAGCGCGCGAACAGTTGAGGAGCCGGCGGTGGGCGTCCACCAACGCGCCGGTGGGTTCAGAACCACTTGGCCCGCCAGGGGAACGTGAACGGGCCGGGCTTTTTTCCATTCGGCGGCCTCGTGCTGCGGGGGAATCTTGCTGCGGGTGAAAGCCGCGATAATGAGAAAATCTTCGCTCGTCTCATCGGGTTCCTGGTCCAACGAAGCCACGTAATGGGCGAGATTCCAGCGTTCCTGGTCAGTCAACAAATCCTGGTAAGGTCCCATGGGAGTTCCATTCAGCCCGCCGGTGATGCGCAAGTAGATCTCGGCCGGCGTGTGTCCACCCAGAAACGTCCAGCCCCGGGTCAAGTCGCGCGCCGAGAACGGCAGGCCCCACTCGAAGTTGAGCCGGGCCGTGATCTCGCCATCGCCGCGGCCCGCTTCACCATGACAGAGAAAGCACTTGGCCTGGCGATAGACCTCCCGGCCCCGATCGACCGAGGCCGAGCCGGTGGGAACAGCCAAGGCCTCTCGTTTCTCGCTCTGAAAGCGTGGCGAGAAACTTTTGACGTAAGCGACCAATTTCCACCGGTCCTCCTTGCTCAGGATTTTTTCCCAGCCCGGCATCGGCGTGCCGGGCATCCCACGCGAGATCGTCCGGAACAGGTCTTCGTCGGTGGGCAATTGCCCGTGCGGGGTGGAGCGGATTTTGTAATGGGCGGCCACGAAATCGCGCGGGCGAGGCAGCATGCCGGCAGCGGACGGACCGTCGCCGCGGCCGGCTTCGCCGTGGCACCAGACGCAGCGTTGCAGGTAAATCGTCCGACCGTCTTCCTCTGCCGGGCTCGCCCCGTGGGATAGACCTTGGCTGGCCAGCTCCAGGTGCGTGCTGGCCGCATATCCCACGGGGCGAGCAGTGGCTGCCACCGCGAGTGTGAAAGCCCAAGCCAGCTTGCTGAGAAAGTTCCGGAGCATAACCGTAGTCAGCGCTTGGCGGGCTGCATGCCCGCGCTGGTGTATTCGAACATGATGATTTTCCAGATCTCGTCCTCCTTCAGGATCCCATCCCACACGGGCATGGCCGAGCGGTAGCCCATGGAGCCTTGGGGCAGGCCGGGGCCGCCTTCCTTGATGCGCCAATAAAGATAGTTCTCATCCAGTTGAGCGATGGTGCCGGAATCGCGGAAGTTGGCCGGGCGCGGCTGGAAGGCGCGGGCAAACAACCCGTTCCCGTCCAGGGCATCGCCGTGACACATGGCGCAGTTTTTCGTGTAGAGAATACCCCCTTCACGGATGTTCTCCGGTGTCCAGGGAAGCGGATTGATCATCGTCATGTATGCGGCGGGCAGACTGAAATGAATTCCCGGCGGGTCCTTCGGCGCCTCCGGCGGGGCAGATTCTCGCCAGTAAACCCGCCAGCCAATGACCAGGGGAAGCAGGACCAGGAAAACCGTGCGCGCCACTCGCCTCGGCAGCGAGGGCGGCTTTGACTCACGCAGAAAAGCGAGGATGGGCTCTTTGAAATTTTTCCAACGCTCCTCTTGCAACGAAACGTAAAGCAGGACCGCCAGCGCCACCATGCCCACGTACAGCAGCACCAGGCTGGACGGCAGAGGCGCGGGAATGCCCGTCAACAGGCCCGTCAACGGGGCGACGGCATACTGGAATAAGAGGTAAGACGCTCCCAGGATGATGGCAGCCCAGACTGCTGACGGAAGGCGTTTCATCTTCTGCCCTTTTGAGCCAACAGATACGCGAGCAGGTCATAGGTCTCTCGCGGGGTCATCGCCTCGCCAAAGATGGCCGGCATGGGCGAGGACGGAAGGCGAATGGATTGGATGCCGGCGGCGACGATGTGTCGTTCGACCCAACGGCCCGGCTCCCAAAACAACAGCGTTACGCCCGTTTTTTCATCGCCCGAGACGTAGTCACCAACGTGCAGAGCGGTCTTGCCCTCCCGCTCCACGGTCACGACCGTGTCGCCCACCTGCGCCACTTTGGAAAGGTCAACTTCCTTTTCTTCTCTTCCCCCTTCCTCGTCCACACTCAGCCGCAACGTTTGGGGCTGTTCCTTGTTCGGACTCCAAGCCAGCGGCAGGCCCTGAAGTTCAGGCAGCGCTGGATTCGTCCAGACGACGGTGAGCTGCTTGAATCCTCTTACGAGCACGGCGTTCGGATCAAGGCACGATTCCAAGATGTACTCAGCGCTTTGGGAGGCGCCAATGGCCGTGAGGTCCGGGCCGAGTTGACCACCCTCCGCGCCGACGCGATGGCATCCGGCGCAACCCAGTCTCTGGAAAATCTCGGCACCGCGGCCGGCGTCACCTGGCAAAATGGGCAGCTTGGCTTCCTCGGCGGCTTCGGGTTGCAGCAGGCCTTGACGCCAGGGCTCTTGGGCTTTGTGGACCTGCTGAATGAATGGCTCATCGCTCTGTCCTCCGAGGGCGTTCAGGAATACAACGAGCGCCAGAATTTCATCATGCGCCAGCGCGACGGGCGGCTTGTGGGCCGGTGTCATTTGATTCCGCGGATAGCCCGGGACGATGTAGGCGTTGGGATTGTAGAGGGATTCGACGAGATATTCGGCGGCGCTGGCGCCCGGCTTGCGTTGGGCGGCCCGTGATCCGACGCCTTCGAGGTTGGGGCATCGGGCCTTTGGATCCTCGCCGAGCGAGTGGCAGGCGAGACATTGGGCGCGATCGCCCAGGAAGAGGCGTTTGCCCGCCGTCACCAGTTCCTCGGGCGAGGCGCCAATCTTGGAGACCGCTTCGACGCGCTCGCTCTTGATTTGCGGGATGGCGTTGGCGAAATACACGAAGGCGGCCACGATCCCCAGGATGAACAGAACGATTGGTCCGCTTTGACGCCACATAAGCCGGTCACGAGCGCTGGTCTCGCATTCCGTAGCGGAAGAGGAGGAACAGCAGGCCCAGGAACAGGAGCGCGGCCGCCGCGACCACGTGCGCGCCGTAACCCATGGTCGGCGTGTAGGCCGAGGGCGAAAGGTCCCGCACCACCCCGTACACGTGCCAGGCCTCGCGGATGCCCGAACGCACAAAGCCCATCAAGCCAATCGTCAGGGTGAAGGTGACGGCCAAGAGCACCAGCACGTATTGCGAACGGGCCGGCATCTTGCCCCACTGGATCGCGCCGAGGGACTTCGCCTCGAAGAAGAGGTGGAGGTCAAGGGCCGTGACGACCAGCATGGCGTAGAGCACCGCCATGACTTGGTAAACCGAGTACCCGATGCGCACCTCCGCCGGCACGAAGTAACCTTTGAGGCCGTAAAAGACCACAATCGCCGCCGCGATCACCACGATGGTCCATTGCAACAAGTCGCCGATTCGCCCCCGCGTCACGAACATGTCCAGCAGCGCCAGGCCGAGGAAAAACGCAAAGATATCGGCCAGGACGCGGTAGCCCGCCGCGTGATGCAGGCCCGGCGTTTGCGCGAGCTTCGTGAGTTCAGATTCCTTGCGGCCCAGTTCCTTGAGTTCATTGAGCACCACCGCGATCTTCTGGTCGGTCTGCAGAAGCCGCTCGCGCAGGGCCTGCGTCTCGCGCGTCAACTCCGGCAGGCGTCTTTCGGCTTTGGCCCCAGCGGCAACAAACCCGTTCACGCCGCAATAGAGAACCGGGAACAGCGAGAGCAGAGCGATGAACACCGGCGCGCCGAGGCCGCCGCTGGGCCGGGGCACTTGGCGTTGCTTGTTGGCCCGGCGATAAAGCACGAAGGACAGGAAGGTGGTCAGCAAGACCACGTTCATCGCGGTGTTCTTGGCGCTCATCACACCCAAGACACCCAGCAGCGGATGGTGCGCGCCGCCCATCCGTCGCGCTTCCGCCAGCGAGGCGACCAGCGTATGCGGGGTCATCCAGACCGCCATGGAAACGAAGATCAGGATTTCCATGCTGAGGACGTACTTGTAGTAGCGGTGCCCGCCGGGAATGCGCCCCAGCCCCAGCCACATGTAATAGTTCGCTCCGATAAAGAGCACGCCGATCAGCACCGCCTGAATGATGAACAGCCAGGAGAACGCGCCGCCCATCAACGTGGTGCCCATCTGTGCGCTGTAGGCGTACATCTCCTTGCCCAGGTAATAACCGGCGAACGGCAGCAGAATGAGCGCCCACATGGCCACGAAATTGCCGACGTAGCCCATCCAGTCGTAGTGGGCCCGCTCTTCCTCCGATTGGGTTAGCAGGAAGCGAATGGCGGCGTAGGCCGCCGCCAGCGCGCCTCCAAAAGCGATGTTGGCAATGAAGCGGTGGATGTTGATCGGCCACCACAGCGGATTCTGAATGGCCTGCGCCAGCGAGACGAGTTTGCCCGCCTCAGTCACGCCGGCGGGGCTCATCATGAACGTGGTCCAGGCGTTCGCGATGCACATCAGCACGGTGCCGGAAATATTGAGCAGTGCGCCAATCCCGATGTGGAGCCACTTGAGCCGGCCCTTCATCACTTGCCACGTCGCGTAGTAAAGGACGAGCAGGATGGCGTTGAGCACGATGGTGCCCGCGTAAGCCAGATAGGTGGGAGAAAAGATGCTGCCCAGGAAGTTCATGAACTTGGGATACAAGACCACCAATGCGCCCAGGCCAGCCACGCCCGAGACCGCGGTCGCCATAACCGCCAGTGCAAAGAGTTGGGTGAAGTTCCATGCCAACCGGTCGTATCGCTCATCCCGCGTGGCCGCCCCGACGATTTCGACAATCAACGCGAAGATCGGAACGCCCAGCACAAAGGCGGCGAACATCAGGTGAAGCTGCATAATGAACCACACGACCGTGCGGGAATCCAAAACCGGAACTGACCGGTAATCGCCGGCTAACTTCGGCAGGACCGCGTAAACCAACAGCGCCGACAGTCCCAGCAACGCGGCGGTCTTCAACAACGACCACGCCAACTCTTGTCGCAGTGGGCCGTGTGCGCTCATAGACGTTGCCTCGCTTGCCTGGCCAGTGTGTTCGCACAGCAGTGTGTCACCTTGGCCGAGCACGCTAAAGCGTCTTCACCAAACGGGTTTGGTGTCCCGCCTTCAGGCGGTCTGGCTGCGCACGCTAAAGCGTGGACACCAAACCTCGCTGGCCTGGCCGGTGTGCGCGTAAAGGCCGGCTCTGCTCCGGACACTCTCAGCTTTGTTCCCACCCAGCGTCCGGCCTGCAAACCTGAGTATGCATGGGGCGGGAAGGTGGCCATGAGAGAATCGCGAATGGAAGGAGCAACGTGGCGAAGTTTATTTTCGGGCGAGGTTCTCGAACTGGACTTCCGTGATTTGTTGCTGGGTGACCTTGATGGGCTTGCTGACTGATTTCAGGTCCTCATGCCAGAAGGTCAGCGTGTATTCGCCTTCCGGCACGTTGCGAAGGGTCGCCGCACCGTCCTTGTCCGTCAGGGCAAAGTAGGGGTTCTGCAGCACCACGACGTAAGCGGACATTTCGGCGTGCACATTGCACAGCAGCGCCACCACACCCTCTTTGTCAAAAGCGAGCTGTTTCACCTCGCCCGCCGGATAGGTGCCCAGGTTGAACGGCTTGGCCGATTTGGCCGGGGAAAAAACGTTGTGACGGACCGTGTCGCTGTTCGGAAAATCCACGGTCGAACCCACCAGCACGGGCAAGAGGTGGGGAATGAAGATCAGGTTTTTCTGGTCCATGACCGGGTTTTTAGCTGGCGGGGCGAACGGCCGGCCGGCGACTTTTTCGATGTACACCACGGCGGGCCGCCGACGGAGAAACGGGCTCTTGAGCTTGCCCGCCACGGTGCCCGTGCCTTTCTTGAGCTCGACGAGGCATCGGCATTGGCCGTCTCGGGTGCATTCGGCGCAGGCGCACTTGGCGGTCTCGTCCGGCTCACACTTCTCGCTCTGGTACCAGATGGCCGGACACAGTTTTTCCCTTGCCTGTTGAGTTGGTTGCGCCAGTCCGATTCCGGCGAGGCTTAGGAGCAAAAGGAGCGAGAGTGAAAGCTGCCGCGCCGTGGTTGTTGCGACGCAGTGGAAACCACTCCTCGCTCCGGCTCTCTCCGCCACACGGCGGCGCACAGACAAAGTGGGGCAGCGCGCCCCTGAGTCACTGAGCGCGGCGTGGGCTCCCAGCGGCCAGCAGGCTTCCCTCTCCATGAACCGCAAGGTAGGGCGCGTCACTCCGTGCGCGCCGTCCG
>ERZ1292640.585-Hain-H43-02um-R1-585-length-29924-cov-6_pt1 | contig 29924 bp, 34 predicted proteins | sample MGYA00564404_ERZ1292640 | MGnify/ENA primary metagenome ERZ1292640 (study PRJEB36523, sample SAMEA6512636) | groundwater metagenome | collected 2019-01-08 | study: AquaDiva: Metagenomics assemblies of 32 groundwater samples | reverse complement strand
GTACTGATAATTGCGCTTACAGCGGCCTCACTAAAAACCGACTTGTTTTGCTGTGCCAATGCAGCAGCCATTTTTGGTGCGCCACTATGTTGATGTATGGCGCCACAGCAAGTTTGATGAGGCGGAACATAAACGGTATAACCCAAGCGATTCAACACATAAATACTCGAATTTAATGTAGCAACATCCGTTATCCGCGCCACACAACCTAAAAACAAACCAACTTCCCCGCGTTTCTTTCCTTGCGCAGGATAAACTTCTTTCCAGATATTACGAATGGCATGCTTATTATTTACATCTGCCGCATAGGGAAATTTAACCAGAGGAAGTTGCACAATAAATTTAAGTAATTTATTTTTCTCGAATGAATTTAATTTTCGCAGCCATTGCAATAGGCCCCTTCTCTGCATGAAATAAAACAACCCGCGTAAACGATCCAGGCGCGCAGGCCGGGTAAGCAACAGCCTCTCCAGCACAGCTCTTGTTCCCGGCTTTTGGCTTGTTACGAAAGACTTTGATTGATCTGCAATCAGCGCACGAGCTTCATCCATTAAATGCCCATATCGGACATGATTAGGGCAAACCGCTTCACAAGCCCGGCACGTCAAACAGCGATCCATATGCTGAATAAATCGTGCATTCAAGGGAATATACCCATTAGCAACCCCGTTCATCAAAGCAATCCGTCCCCGCGGAGAATCAGCTTCTGATTTTAACAACCGGTAAGTCGGGCAATGCGGCAAACACAGACCACATGAAACGCACTGATTTGATTCATCAATAATAGAATCTTTGGGAAATTTCGGAAACAAACTAATAAATTCCATTATAAAAAATCATGCATACCCCCTCTTCATTTCTGTCAATTGAACGGAGAATTACAATAAGCCTGCTTATTTTAGCACTTGTCAGAGCTACAGAAATTACTGTAAAATTGACGGTTCTTTGAATTTAGACTTCGTGTAATTATAGGCTTATAGGCAAAAATATGGTTATTATCAGATTGGCAAGAGGTGGGGCCAAGAAACGTCCGTTTTTTAATATGGTTGTAGCAAATTCTCGCGATGCGCGTGATGGCCGGTTTATAGAGCGCGTGGGGTTTTATAATCCGAGGGCTATTGGTGGCGAAGAAACGCTACGAGTCCAGTTGGACCGAATTGCTTATTGGCAATCCAAAGGGGCTCAATTATCGGCAACAGCAACCCGGTTGATTAAACAATTTGCAATCAATAAAGAAGCGCCTGCAAATAACTAATACAGAAAAACCGGCTATACCAATGACAGTGATGGGTCATATTACGGGCCCCTTTGGTATTTCTGGCTGGGTAAAGGTTTATCCTTATACTGAGTATACTGACGGATTACTTGAATATTCATCATGGTGTCTCAGCAAGGAAAATGGCGAATGGCAGGAAGTACAAGTTGTGACCGCCCGTATTAATGGCAACACTTTAAACGCAAAATTAAAGGGATATACTGACCGCACACAGGCTTTGAGACTTAAGGGCATGCAAATCGCAATTCCCCGCAGTCAATTGCCTGTTTTACCGGAAGGCGGAGATCTCGGTTATTACTGGTCAGATTTGATTGGCGCCGAGGTTGTTAACTTAACCGGCGAAAAATTAGGTAAGGTTACAGGATTGCTTGAAACAGGCGCAAATGATGTGTTACGCATACAGCACGCAGGTAAAGAAGAAAGAGAAGTTCTCATTCCTTTTATCGAGCAAGTTATCATAAAAGTGGATTTGAAGCTTTCTCGGATCATCGTTGACTGGGGTATAGATTATTAAGGTGACGAACAATGCCTTTTGAGTGTGATGTCATCACATTATTTCCAGAAATGTTTAATGCCATTACTCAATATGGCGTAACAGGAAAGGCAAACAGAAACAACATCTTTCAGCTCAGCACATGGAATCCGCGTGACTTTACCCAAGATAATTATCGTACTGTAGATGACAGTCCCTATGGTGGGGGCCCAGGGATGGTCATGATGGCACAACCACTAGAAGATGCCATCATACAAGCCAGAATCAGGCAAACCGCGCTGGGTATCGGGAGCCCCAAGGTTATTTATCTGTCACCACAGGGAAAGCGGCTTGATCATCAGATGGTCAAACAACTTAGCATATTACCTGGATTGATTTTGCTCTGTGGGCGGTATGAGGGAATAGATGAGCGCTTGATCATGCGTCAAGTGGATATGGAGATTTCTATTGGCGACTATGTAGTCTCAGGCGGTGAACTGGCTGCAATGGTATTGATTGATTGCATAGTCAGGCAAATTCCAGGAACATTGGGTGATCCGGAATCAGCAAATCAGGACTCATTTGTGGATGGGCTATTAGACTATCCACACTACACTCGTCCTGAAATGTATAAAGACAGTCAGGTACCCGAGGTATTGATATCAGGCAATCATGCCCATATCCGCCGCTGGCGATTACAACAGGCACTTGGCAGAACATGGCTAAAACGACCTGATTTATTTGAGTTAAAATTTGCACACGGCATGACGGTAGAAGAAGAAAAGCTTTTAGAAGTATTTAAACAATCCTGTAAATCCAGGTAGAAATCGGTAAATAAGGAAAAGATATGAACTTAATTGATCAATTAGAAGCTGAAGAAATAAAACGCCTTAACAAAGTAATACCTGATTTCTCTCCCGGAGATACAGTCATTGTTAACGTTAATGTAGTTGAGGGGGAGCGCAAACGTGTACAGGCTTACGAAGGTGTTGTGATAGCCAAGCGCAATCGCGGCTTGAATTCAGCCTTTACAGTTCGCAAAATTTCAAGTGGAGAAGGCGTGGAACGTACCTTCCAGACATATTCTCCATTGATAGCAAGTATCGAAATTAAGCGTCGTGGCGCAGTTTGCCGCGCAAAACTTTATTATCTCAGAGATCGTGCCGGCAAATCAGCCCGTATCCGGGAAAAATTACCTGCTCGCGCTGGTAGCAAAAATTCAGCACAAGCAATGCAGAACGCTACTTCACAGGAAACGGCTGCTGAATAATCAGTTCAAAAAAACCACAGATTCCTAAAACAAGAAGCCGTACATTGATCTCACAATGGACGGCTTCTTTATGCAAAATCGGCGATCAGAATTTAATCGACGTATCAATTAAATCTATACAAGACTGTATCGGATACACGCCTATCTCTATTCAAGTAACTCCAAAACATTCTCTGGTGGCCGGCATAATTTAGCTTTGCTGCCACGTACCACTATAGGACGCTGAATTAAATCCGGATTCTCCACCATCGCTTTAATTAATTCATCGTCCGATACAGTATCTAAATTACGCGCCAATGGCTCATCTTTACGCAAAATATCACGTACCGGCATATTTAGTTTCTGAATGAGTTCTCTTAATTTATCAACTGTTAGCGGTGTTTCATAATAATCAATTGATTCAAATTCCTCGCCGCTATCCTTAAGTAGCGTCAATGTTGCCCTGCATTTACTGCAAGTGGGTTTTTGGTAGATGACTATCTTGTCACTCATATAATCTTTCCCTGCCACTTTTATAAGAATAAGAATTCCAGGTCAATGACAAGTCCTTTAATAATAGTATGTTATTTCACACCACATTCGGATGAGATCGCTTTATAAGCGGACGATGAGCCACTCAACCCAAAAGTATCAACAGTTGCTGTGCCACGTGCTGACGCACCCTTAACCACCAGAGAATTTCCACGCTTTATGGCATCCGCTATTCTATTATCGGTTGCCTCATCAGGAGCCCAGGCTGAATCATCCTGAGTAAAAAGGCGGAAGTTCTGGTTATTGACCGTCACTGTAGCTTCACTGCCAGGTTTGTATGCATAGCCGGCAATATAACTAAAAACATCTCTACTCTTTTCAGCCGGGCGGTGTGTTATCAAAGCAAATACGTCACCTCGCTTTGTGTAATTCCCTTCTGTTTTCTTAGGTTGGCTAACCATGTAGCAGACCTTGCTATTGTTTTCCATAAACATATAGGCCGCCCAGTCACCATGCTCTCCAATCAGCTTTGGCTCTGAAGCCTGAACTGAGCTACACAGCATAAAGACAGCACCAGAAATTATTAATTTTAGCTTCATTTTGGAAACCTTGAATTAGGATCGATACGATTTTAGTGATTGCTCAAAATCAAGACAGGAATATCTTTGATCTAAATTATTTACAGCCTTCCATCTTGTAAATATAAAAACCATTCCTGTTGATCGCATCAATCACATCAGCGGGCGCACTCTGGCTATGGCAGAAGCTACATTCCTTACTGGTGACAACCGCATCACCTTCATCTATTGAAACAAGCCATTGTTTGGCATATTCAACAGCTTTCTGATCGTCTTTCACTGCGGTGAATACGTCGAAATGCATTGTATGCCCATCTTTAGCTTTAACATAAGTATCATAAACATGAATTTGCATATTATTTTATTTCCTTAAAAAACATGTGAATTACAGTAAGCAGAACATCCTATCAGCATGCCCGTCTATAAGCGAGAAATGATAACTATACCAATTAATCCATCAAATCGCCATGAGAATCACTGCCTGAAACACCTGATACAACCCGATAAATCCAGTGTGCAATTCGTTGCTGATCTCTTAGGCATTGTTATTTATTATTTTTTTCTCGCAACAATGACACCGTCACGCGTTGGATTAATAAATGCATCAAACCCGGGATCATTAAAAATCAATCGGTTATGCGCTATCATCGCTTCGGTCGAGCCAAGCACAACATCGGTATCGCCCATGGCGACTCGCCCGCTCCACAAAGCATTGTCGGCGATATAGAGCCCGCCTGAACGGATCCTGCTCTTGGCCATCTGCCAGATTTCCGGATAAGCCTCTTTATCGACATCGTTATAACAAATATCAAACAAACCGTCTGTCTGTGCAAAAACATCCTGCGCCATACCCACATGAAATTCTATATGCCTCCATAAAGCAGCAGCGGAAAGATATTTTTCTGCCCGTTCGCGATTCATTGCATCACTATCACTACAAATGACACAACCGTCAACGCCCACAGCCCTTGCAAACCAGAATGCCGAGTAACCATAGCCACTACCAAATTCAAATACCCGCTTTGCGTTAATCATCTTCGCTTGTATCTCAAGAAAAACACCAACCAGGCGGTTAACAATCGGAAAATCTCTCTGTTTCGCCAATTTCTCCATTTCCATTAATACGGGATGATCAGTTTGTCCGATCAAATTCCGCATATAGTTTTCAATAACCGGATTAACAGGAATCAAAACCGATGGATTATCTGTAGCTGGAGATTGCATACCGTTCACTTTTTTCTTCTAAGAAACAGAAAATTAATACCCAATTGATTACTTTGTAGCCATTAATACACATTCTTCACCAGAATTTTTATCGGCTCGAAAAACCTGGCTGGCAGCAAGTTGGAACCAGAACCCTCTCAAAACATCACGCGTAGTGATTAATTGCCGTCCGCCCTGAGTTGTTTCCTCTGATAATAAACTTCTCTGACCAATCCCATCGGCGCCGATGGGTGTCGTCCAACATTGATTGCGGTCAAAACCTGCTCTTTGTGCCACTTGAATCAAAGTTTTGCAAGCAAACAAATGCAGATGCCTGGGTGGCTCAAGACCACGCCAAGCCACACCAAACTTGCGGTGACCATAGCTTGCCGCATTGGGGGTCAGCAACACCAGCAAGCCGTTCTCCTTAAGCATCTGATAACAGGTTGTTAAAAGAGCAATTGGATCATGCACATGTTCAATTACATGACTCATAATCACAACGTCATATTTTTCAGGAGCATTCATTGTTTCAAGCGGCCCCACATGCACATGGATACCTCTCACTGTGCGCACATATTCGGACGCCACCGGGTCAATCTCCTGCCCCGTCACATCCCAACCCAATGCCTGCATTCGCGCCAATCTTTTCCCATTACCGCACCCCACTTCCAATAGCTGGCCCGTTGGAATTTGATCCAGATACATACGTTTGTATCGCTGGCGTTCAACACGCAAGCCCAGCAAAACAATACTCATTGTATGCAGAACGGGACGGATTATGCGTGCCAGCCGGGTTTGCTGCGCATTATTTGCTTGGCCATGCGTATAGTAATTCTGATAGGCTTTCCCGATCTCACTTAAAACTGGTCGTGGATCCAGCCAGATGAGGCCACAATTAGGATCGGAGCACTGTTTAAAGGTCCACTCCCCCGGCGCGCCAAAAAGATGATCGACAAGATTGCGATAAAGCGTCTTTCCATCCTTGCCACATAGGTAACAAACAGATTGTGGTTCAGTGCCGATCGGATCTTTCCGCATTGTAATTTTGTTCAAGCTCCGCATATCTTCCATGGTAACGCCATCCCTTGTTAATCTGATATCAGATTTTTATTGGGTTGAAATACGCCTGCTAAATAAAAAATAATCAACGCGCCTCTCTTTGCCAGCTTATAGCAATCGCTGTAATGATCAGCAATAAAATTTGAGTTCTACTAAAGATGATAAAAGTTTCAGTGAGTCCGGACAGAAAAATATAGCTCACCAAGCCAATCCCCAGTATACCCAAACGATTTCTATTCAATGATTGATACCAGCCCCAGAAAAGGAACAGCAAAGCCAGCATCCCGGGAATACCGATATGCATACCGATTTCAATCCAGTCGTTATGATAATGAGAAGTTTTCTGGAACTCCGGCAAATCCTTATAAAGTCCGTTCTTATACGTTAAAATTGTAATTTCAAAATAGCTTTCAGCCGCTCCTGTGCCATGACCTAACGGGCGCTCAGCAATACCATGCAAGCCGACATCCCACATAGCAAGCCGATACCCCAAACTGGAACTGTAGTTACCTTGTTGCAATAGTCTGATATCACTGCTGAATTGAGCCCATCGATCCTGAAAAACAGGACTGCTATAAGCAAAGATCGAAGCAATCATCAATATGGATATAGAAACAACCACAAATTTCCTGACCGCCATCTTATAGCGCAAGAAAACCAAAAATAATACGGTTATCAGCGTCGCCAACAGAAATCCTCGTCCGCTCTGGTAGAACTGAACTGATATTAATGCAAGCGCAGCAATCCACAGCAATATTTCCAGCTTCTTGGATTGACTCAAGCCGGCCAGACAAATCACCACGACGACTCCTATCCCGAGCATGGCTGAAAAACTCAGATAAGACATTCCCAGCAGCGGAATACCCTGAACGCCCATAACAAGCCACTGGTAGATACCGATGGCCAGAACGCCCCAATAGCTCGCCAGCAACCCGCCTATCACCCACGGCAAGCGTTCTTTATTTAAAAGAGAATAAAATGGTATAAAGATCAATAACATGAAGTACTTCAGCCATTTCATCCGTCCATCGACTGGCAATTCACTCCATGACAAGCCGATGAGCAACAGCGTGCATAGCAGAAGAATCGCTTGTATCAACGGTTCTCCGATTGTCTGCTTAAATCGGCACAACCCGCCATCCATTAACCAGGCTGTTATTAATAGAGGGAAAGAAATAAAATTCAACTCGCTGCGCCAGAATCCCAAGCAGATAAAGACCAGTGCAAATCTTATAAAGAGTTCGCGCTGTGCAATACTAGCTTGCATGAAACCCATCCATCGATATTTTTTCCATAAACTAATCCTTTAATGGCGAAAAGCTCAGAAGCCGCAGCTATTCTGGATTCTGCTTGGTGGATTCTTCTCCCGGAATGGGTCTAACCGATAAATCCTGCCGGTTATCAGGCAGCAGATCTGCAAGTTCAGGCAATCCCATCTCCCACTGCCGGACTTCCAGCTTACGCACACGGACAAGCAAAGCTAATAATATGCGCAACAAGGCGGGAACACCGGGCAATATCCAAACTGCGGAAATACGCTTGTCCTCACGTGACCAGCCACGCAACATCAGCTTGATGATCATCTGGATACTTGCCGGGCTATTACGCAACTGCAGACAAGATAACTGCGGTAATGGCAACGGCGTCAGCCAATGAATGCCACCACCTTGCCGGAACACCCCTTCAATGGCGTCAGTCAGTTCAACGGGCAGATCAGCCAGGGTGCGGTAGCCTGAAACCAACAGGATATTGCGATGTGCATCAGGATAACGCAAAAGATAAAGTGTGCGATTGCGCTCTGCCAATAACCGGTAGGATCGGCCGCGTCCAAACGATCCGCCGCTTTTATGATGAATATAGGCACCCGGTTGCAGCCCAATACGCCACCCCTGCTGATCCAGCCGGCGGCCCAGGTCAATATCTTCAAAATAACCACGGCCATAAATCAGATCAAATCCGCCCATTTCCAGAAAAATATTGCGGCGAATCAGGAATGCATAGCCTTTGAATCGATAGGTGGCGATATGCCCGCCGGGGTGACGCAAGTATCGACCATAGTTGGCAGACTTATCATGTATGGGACTGATCACTGCCAATCGTGGATCAGCATCAAAAGCCGCACATAACAGGGGCAAAAAATTCTCATGAATCTCCGTATCGGAATTAAGCACCAACACCAAATCTGCATCGGAACGCGCCACTGCGTCATTAACTGATTTACCAAATCCTTGATTTTTGACTGCGTGATACACCTGAATTTTCTCATAGCCCAGGCTACCCAGCATCTCGCGTGTTTCAGTATCCGACGCATCATCCTGAATATAAACAGCGCCGATCGATTGACCCAGATGAGTAACAACGGAATCAATGCAACGCTTTGTCAATTCTGGCGCATTGTATACGGGTATGACGACATCAACAGACTGCATGGCCAGTTCATTCATAATTAATTGATAACGATCCTGAAGAAATTACTAAATGACACCAATGCTGGATACACAGACAAGATTTATTTTTTCAGTGCTTGATCTTCCAGTAGCTTAACATAACGAGGTAATACATCCGCGCCCCCCACATCCAGCATTTCCTGCAGAAAATGCTGGCGATGTTCTTCCACATAAAAAGAATCACAACCAATCGACAGAAATTGCTTAATTGCGTTGTATACATCATCACGGCAGCGCAATTCCGCCTCCGGCATATACAGCGCAATGGCAGAGCGGCTGGCGTGCAGATAATCTGCGGCCATCACAGGTTTTCTTGCCTTCACCGCTTCAAACACAACGGATGTCGCCAGATCAATAATGACATCCGCCCATTTCATTAAGTGGACAGAATGTACCGCATCATCCGCCATCGTGACATTAGGCAGTTGACGCAATGTCGCGTCTTTAGTCAAGGATTGTTTCCATCCGCCACGGGTATGCGGCTTGATGACCAATTCCACCCCAGGAAAAGCAGCAATCATCTGCACAATCTCGCTGACTTCTTCCCAGAACGTTGTAAAGTTCGCCTTTCTCAGGAACATGACAACCTTAAGCCGGCTGTCCGATCTGACTAACGGGGATGGCGGCAATAATTGATCCAGCCTGGCCAGCCATTCATCACAATAACGCGGCGACCCCAATACCGCGATCTTATTATCATCCAGCAGTGAGCGAAAACGTTTGGAACACAACTCATTGGGCACGACTACCTTATCAAACATACCGGCGGCCAAAAAAGAAGTATCGGGCTTAAGAACCCATTCACCGCGCCGTATCAATTGGCTTGCATGCGGACTATCGCCATGCGGCAAGGAAACAGTCCCCAAGCCCTTGGCACGCGCCATCGATACCACTATTTCAACCCATTCAACGCATATCGCGGAATTTCTTTCAATCCAATCAAATGTGATGACCCCTGCATCAACCCCTTTAAAGCTATATGCCAGCAGCCGCTCGGCGGTTTGCCACCAGATTGGTTCACGCCGCTTGGAATCATAAATTTGGGCCAGCGATCTGACCAGCGGCCCCAGAAAAGAGTACTGCGAGCTGCGCACCAGCAGCAGCATTTGGAAACGCCATCGGATGAACTCGATGGGAGATAGCAGGTTACGAATATGAACAATACGCACGCCGCTGAGTTTACTTAAAAATTCAATGCGAAAATCTGTCATAAACTGTGCGCTGCCGATCAAAACGACATCGCAGCAGTGGCCGGAATCCACCCACTTGAATATGACCGGGGTAATGTGATCGATATCGTTATAATGGCGAAGAAAAAAAAGCGCCTTCATTTCATGAAAGATTTATTAATGATGAAAGAACCGGAGTACACATTTCGACAGCTTAAACTCTCTCAAATACCAAACACGTCTCACCCCAGTTCTTCGTAGATCTGCGCTTTACTTCGAGACCGGCCTGTTGCATTAAGGCAATTGCAGCTTCCTGCTCTTCCGGCGTACCCAGTTCGACAATAACCGACTTCAGGTTAGGATGTGCCAGCACAGATTGGGCTCCCTTAAGAATGGCGATTTCAATCCCATCCACATCAATCTTAATATAATTGGGATAGGGAAAACCCCATTGACCGCACAAATCATCCAATGTCACACCAAACATACCCTGAGTATGCGTCGCGGACATTTTCATGTGACCGATATCTTCTTTTCCAAACTGGGACCGATTCCCGCCCGGAATGAATTTGGGGATATACAGCTTGGAAAATTCACTGTGCCCGGATACTGCCACACAGTAAGCCGTGATATTTTCTTTCAGCTGATTGAAAAATATATTCTTGTTCAATGCATAATAATTATTGCTCTGCGGCTCGAAAGAAAAGACTCTGATCTTCTCACCGTATTTCTTGGCGGGGTATAAGGAGTATTGGCCAATATTTGCACCCAGATCGAAATAGCATGAATCGGGTTCAAAACTATCAATCCAATCCAATGTATCCGGTTCCTTAATTGAATAAGTTTTCGCCCGTTTGAGCGTTCGCAGGCTATCCACCGAAACCCGAATCGACTGCCCCCTGACCTGTATCGTTGTATAGCCGCCTTTAATTTTATAAGCAGCAACCACTAAATCATTGAGTATATTTTTTAAGAACATTAATTGTTTGATTGCAATAGAGTGAATCGATTAAGTTCATGCAGCAACCGAAACTGCATAAGCACGTCACGCACCGGCGGATTTCTCCAGCAACGCGACATAACGGGGTAATACATTGGTATCTGCGCCATCCAGCATTTCTTTAAGAAAACGCTGTCGATGCGCTTCGTTATAAAAGTTGTCGCACCCATTGGTTAGAAAGCGATCAATTTTCTCGTATACGTCATCACGGCATCTCAATTCTGTTTCAGGCATATAGTCAGCAACGGTGGAACGGCCTGCAATCAAATAATCCGCAGCCAGAACCGGCTTCTTGGTTCTCACGGCTTCAAATACCACCGAGGTGGCAAGATCAATAATCACATCGGCCCAGTTCATCAGATGCACAGAATGGGCGCTATCGCCTGCAATACTTACGTTGGGCAGCTTCCTGATCGTGCTGTTTTTGGTCAGCGATTGTTTCCATCCGCTACGGGTATGGGGTTTGATAATCAATTCCACGCCCGGAAAAGCAGCGATCATATGTACCACTTCAGCGACTTCTTCCCAGAATGTCGTGAAATTAGCCTTTCTTAAAAACATGACGACTTTAAGCCGGCTGTCAGACTGCTTTAAGGGCGATGGCGGCATCAATCCGTTTAGCCTGGTTAGCCATTCTTCACAAAAACGCGGCGACCCTAACACAGCAATGGCCTGATCGTCCAGAAAAGGGCGAAAGCGTTTTGCGCATAGTTCATTGGGCACAACCAGCCGGTCGAAGATCCCCGCCACTGAAAACAGCGTGTCCGGCTCCACTTTGCGTTCGCCACGACGAATCAGTTGATTGGCATGCGGACTATCGCCGTGCGGCAGCGATACTGCGCCCAATCCTCTGTTTTTAGCCATCGCAACAACCACTTCGATCCACTCGACACAGATGACCGAGTTCCTTTCAATCCAGTCAAAGGCGATCACACCATTCCCGGCGTGCTCAAAACTCCTTGTGAGCAATTGACTGGCTGTTTTCTGCCATAATGGCTCCCGTTTCTTTTCATCGAAGGAATCAGCCAGTGTCCTGACGATCCGGCCAATGACCGGCAGCCGCCGCACATTGCCTGTCAGCAGCAGCATCTGCAGGCGCCACTTGATATAACCTAATGCGGAAAAAATTTCGCTGACATGCGCAACACGGACACCATCCAGCGCTCTGAGATATTCCAGCCGGTAATCACGGATAAACTTTTTGGAACCGATCAGCACAACATCACATTGATGACCCGACTCTATCCATTTGGAAATAACCGGAGTGATATGATCAATATCATTATAATGACGAAGAAAGAAAAGGGCTTTCATACCCATGTTATGATTGCATAAATATTAAACACATGCGGCATTTCTAATATTTTCCTTGTTTAGGCAGGGAGTTCCGGGTAATGAAAGCGCGCTAATTTTACACGCGCAATTTTTCAATTACCAGCCGCGAGTCTATACAAAGTTCAGGATAAAATCTCAAAACTAAAGATATTATTTCATTTTTATATTAAGTATTGCTCAGATGACAGGATAAACCGGATAATCAGCAAGAAGCTTTTGAACATGAGTTTCTATTATCCTCAACCATTTTAATTAAAACCACGACAATAATGAAAACGATCGCCGTAATCCCTGCCCGTATGGGTTCATCGCGTTTCCCAGGCAAACCCATCGCAAAAATACTGGGACGCCCCATGATTGAACATATCTATAAACGCGTCGCCATGAGCAAATCGCTGGATGCCGTTTATATTGCAACCTGTGATGAAGCAATACGGCAGGTCGCGGAAGGTTTCGGCGCTTCCGTCATCATGACAGCCGATACCCACGAACGCGCGAGTGACCGGGTGGCTGAAGCGGTCACTCATATTGAGGCAGATCTGATTGTCATGGTGCAAGGCGATGAACCGATGACACACCCTGACATGATTGATACCGCAGTCGCTCCTTTCAGAAATGATCCGCAACTGGGTTGCGTCAATCTGGTGCGCAGGATCGATCATGAAGCCGATTACCGCGATGTCAACACGATCAAGGTTGTGATGGATCAACAGGGGAATGCGATCTACATGTCACGCCAGCCGATACCGACGATGGCCAAAGCTGGTTTTGCGCATACCTCCGCTCATAAGCAAGTCTGCATTATTCCATTTCGCCGCGCCATGCTGTTTCAATACACGAACCTGACGCCCACTCCATTGGAGCAATTGGAATCAGTCGATATGCTGCGTCTGCTGGAGCATGGTCTTCAGGTTAAGATGGTGCCCACTGAATTCAATACCCAGGCAGTCGATACTGAAGCGGATTTAGCTCGTGTCGCTGAGCTGATGGAAACCGATCCTCTGCTTGCTCATTATTAAATCCATAGGGAAATTTATGTCATTAAAATCAAAATTGACCCGCTCCGAATTGACCATCGGTTCATGGGTTACCCTTGGCCACCCCTCCATCGCTGAAATCATGGCAACGGCCGGATTTGACTGGCTGGTTCTGGATATGGAACACAGCGTGCTGGAGCTGAGCGAAGTGCAAATGATTATCCAGGTACTGGATAGCAAACAATGCCCGGCCATCGTGCGCCTGACCTCCAACCACCCCGACCAGATCAAGCGGGTGATGGATGCCGGTGCGACCGGCGTGATGGTTCCGATGATTAAATCCGCCGCAGATGCCAGAGCGGCGGTGGATGGCGTTTATTACCCGCCACGGGGACAACGAGGCGTCGGCCTGGCGCGCGCCCAAGGCTATGGCGCCAGTTTCCAAGCCTACCGGCAATGGCTGGAAGATAATGCGGTAATCGTGGTCATGATCGAACATGTCGATGCCGTCAACGCCATTGATGACATCCTGGCTGTTCCGGGTATTGATGCCTATATCATCGGCCCCTATGATTTATCCGGTTCCATGGGACGCCCCGGCGATCTTAACCATCCCGACGTACAAACGGCCATTGCGAAAATACTGGAAGCCGGTCGCCGCGCCGGAAAACCCGGCGGCATCCATGTGATCGAACCCGATCCCGCCGCGCTCCAGCAACGCATTCAAGCCGGATTTAACTTTCTGGGCTACGGTCTGGATATCCGCATTCTCGATTCAATCTGCCGCAGCCACCTAAAAACGATTCGCGCAGCGCTATAACCACTATGCATAAATTTGTCATCTCCACTTCATCCTTCGGCATCGATAATAACCTGCCAATCCAGCATTTGCTGCAAAAAGGCATGCAGATTATCAGTAATCCGCATAAACGCAAACTGACCGAGGATGAGATTATCGAGTTACTCAATGAAGAAACCATCGGTTTGATAGCCGGTATCGAACCGCTGACTGAACGGGTTTTTCAATCGGCGAAAAACCTGAAAGTGATTTCCCGTTGCGGCGCTGGCATGGATACGGTCGATCGGGTTGCCGCACAAAAACACGGCATTGCTGTGTTTAATACCCCCGAAGCGCCTGCGCAAGCCGTTGCCGAACTCACTTTGGGGCTTATATTGGCGGCCCTGAGGCAAATAGGCGCAACCGATCAATCCATCCGCAACGGTGAGTGGCCCAGAACACAAGGCCGATTATTGGCTGCCCAAACCGTGGGCATCATTGGCTTGGGACATATTGGCCGGCGGGTTGCACGCCTCTGCCGGGCTTTTGAAGCGAAAGTCATCGCCCATGATCCCCATGTGAATCAGGCACCCGATGGCGTTTCACTCACCTCTTTTGAATCACTGTTAGCTTCCGCAGACATCATCAGTCTGCATCTGCCCTATAGCAGGGAATCACATCATCTCCTGGATGCGCAGGCATTTACAAAGATGAAACCGGGCGCTATGGTCATCAATGCGGCGCGCGGCGGATTGATTGATGAAGCTGCATTGGGTGAAGCATTGAAAACGGGCAAACTCAGCGCCGCCGCTCTGGATGTCTTTGAACAGGAACCCTATCAAGGCCCGCTGCTTGAATTTGGCAATATCATCCTAACATCCCATATCGGCTCTCTCGCCAGAGAATCCCGTCAACGCATGGAAATAGAAGCGGCTGAAAATCTGCTGCAGGGTCTAATCAAAACAGGCTTAATCAATAACGGATAACGCTATGGTAAATGAAACAGTTGTGGTATTTGGCGCCAGTGGTTTTTTGGGCAGTCATGTTGCCGACGCACTCTCTGCCGCAGGCTATCAAGTACGCCTGTTTGACCGCAGCCCATCACCCTATCTTAAAAGCAATCAGGAAATGATCGTGGGCGATATCATGGATCTCGATCAAGTGATTGAAGCCGCCAAGGGAACATCCATCGTTTACAATTTTGCCGCCATTGCCGACATTGATGAGGCGCACAACAAACCCATTCCGACAGCAACCATCAACGTACTGGGCAACATGCATGCCCTAGAAGCCGCCCGCATCGCAGGCGCCCGCCGTTTTGTGTTTGCCAGCAGCGTTTATGTTTACTCCGAATCCGGTTCTTTTTATCGTGCCAGCAAGCAAGCGGCAGAGCGTTTCACCGAAACCTATCATGACCGCTACGGTCTGGATTACAACATCTTGCGTTATGGCTCACTGTACGGCAGGCGTTCGGATCAACGCAACGGCATCTATCGCATGCTGCACGAAGCGATTGCGCAACATTCGATCACCTACAAAGGCAGTGGTGAAGCCATGCGTGAATATATCCATGTGGAAGATGCAGCGCGCATGAGCGTACAAATACTCGCCCCAGAATTTGCCAACCGGCACATGATTCTGACCGGCCAGGAAAAGCTGCGCATCAAGGACGTCATGACCATGATCTCGGAAATCATGCCGTGGCCAGTGGAATTGCATTTTGACGAAGCCAATGCCGTGCATCACTACGAGATCACGCCGTATGCGTTCCAACCCCGCATTGGCCGCAAGCTGGTACTGAATGAACATGTCGATCTGGGGCAAGGCTTGCTTGATTGCCTGCGGGAAATTCACCACGACATCCATCACGCGGACGAAAATGACGACGCCACCCCATCAACCTCGGATAACCGGGCGTAAATGATTATGAAGAGCTTTAACTGGCAGGCCATCATTTTTGATTTTGACGGCGTGGTGGTCGAATCGGGGAAAATCAAGACCCAGGCTTTCGCCGAACTCTACCGCCCTTATGGGGAAGACATCGTCGCAAGGGTGGTGCAGTTCCATAACCAGAATGGCGGCATGTCGCGCTATCGCAAATTCCGGCATTTCCAGGAACACTATCTCAACAAGCCGTCACTGACGGAAGAAGAAGAAAAAAAACTGGATATCCGCTTTTCCGAATTGGTCGTAGAAGCCGTCATCGCCGCCGAAGCCGTTCCCGGCGCAGTCGAGCTTATACGCCAGCAAGCCGCCAGAATTCCATTATTCGTCGCCTCCGGCACGCCGGAGAGTGAGCTCAAGGTGATCGTTGAACGACGTGGCCTGACCCCCTACTTCACCGAAGTGCGCGGCGCACCGGCGCTTAAAAAAACACTGATCGCGGATATTTTATCCGCACACGCACTCAAACCCGAATCGGTGCTAATGATCGGCGATGCGATGGCCGATTTGGAGGGCGCGCAAGCCAACGGCACCGCCTTCCTGGGCCGCGTCCACCCCAATGATCCGAACCCTTTCCCCGAACAGATAGCAATCATCCCCGATTTGCGCGGATTAGTCGTTTAAAGGGAGCAATCCTCCGATGCAAAGAAATGTCTACCCGGATATCGAATGCTTAAGCCATGGCTTTGCCGGTTATGCCGCAACCGTGCTGCAAAACGCCTTAGCCCAAAAACAAAAAGCCACACTGGTCGTTCCCGGCGGCAACACCCCGCGCTATTACCTGCCCGCCTTGGCGCACAGTAAGCTGCCCTGGCATCGCATCACCGTCACGCTGAGCGACGAGCGCTGGGTGGATGCCGATCATGAGCAATCGAACGAACGCTTGATTAAGCAACATCTGATGAGCCACCTTCCGGCAAACACGAACACCACTTTCATTGGATTAAAAACTCGGCATGACCATCCTTTTGATGCCATGGGTGAAATTCATCAGCGCTTGGATCGCATTCTGCCACTGAGCCTGACGGTATTAGGCTTGGGAGAAGATGGGCATATTGCTTCACTGTTTCCGGGCATGAATCCCGATCTACCCGCCACGCATCATTGCGTTGCCGTTGCACCACCCATCGCACCCTCGCCGCGAGTCAGTCTTTCATTGGACATGTTGGCTAATAGTGAGCATATTGCGCTGGTTGTTATTGGTAAGGCCAAGCGCCAGTTGCTGGATCAATTGAACGAGCATCCCGATCCGGGGTTGCCGATTACTTGGTTATTGCAACGTACTCATGCACCGATTACTGCTTTTGAGACTGAAGTACAATAAAATGGGATGCGCCAGCTACTCGTCTTATTCTGAAAAAATGATTAATTCCTTCATGATTCGAAACCCTGTATCTAATATTGAAGAGACGGATTACTTCTTTCTAAAGACCGTGATTCCAAGCCGGAAGGCAACCCGAGAATACTTATTGAGGAACAACTCCGATGAAAAAACTTGATGTATATGAAGAAGATATCCTAACCGCTTATGAGAAAGGCGAACTCAAGTCAACTTCACCTTCGAAGGAAAATCTGGCTAAATTCAAAGCAGCGGCTACCGCTACTTTTGTCAAGAATAAGCGTATCAACATCCGCTTATCTACACCCGATCTGATGGACATTCAGGCCCGCGCATTGGAAGAAGGTATTCCATATCAGACGCTTATCGCCAGTGTATTACACAAATACGCTTCTGGCCGCTTGGTTGAAAAACATTCCAGCCTAATCTCACGTTCAACCCGGTGTGCCAGCAAACAGCGCACCAGTTAGTCTGGACGTGTTAACGATTCCGCCAATACCCTTGGCCGCCGGTTGTCATCGATAGCCACATACGTCAGCACAGCTTCGGTCACTTTGATGCAAATCTCCTCACCCCCTTCGCGCACGCCACGCTGTGCATAAACCGCCACATCGACGGTAATCGAAGTGCGTCCCACCTTGATAATGCCGGCATAAAAGCTGACGATATCGCCGACAAACACGGGTTGCTTGAATACAAAGGAATTGACCGCCACCGTCGCAATTCGTCCGCGCGCCCGGCGGATGGCCGGAATGCTGCCTGCCATATCCACTTGCGACATGATCCAGCCGCCGAAAATATCGCCTGCATAGTTGGTATCCGACGGCATCGGCACCATGCGCAATACGGGTTGTCCTTCCGGCAGGGGGACATGAAGTGATGGATCATTCGGTATGTTGAGCATGGCTGGTTATCGCTAACTGGATGTATACAGAAGATGGTTCATTTTTCAAGTCCATGGTGGATACATTCCAAAGGGAGTATGACTATATCGCTATTCATATCAACGCAATTCCGGTTACTTTTTATGCCCGTCACTGACTTTTCCCGCACACAATCCCGCCAACCCATCGCATTACCCCTTTCTCTCAAAACGATAAAATGCCAGCATCCCCATCAGATTCGGCAGGAATTGGACAGGGTGATCGTTACTCATCACCCTGCGTTCGAGGATATGGGCATTACATTGCCGGCACAGCGCCTCAAAATCGCCCAGGGTGCATAAATGAATATTGGGCGTGTCATACCAGTGATAAGGCAATGCCTTTGAGACGGGCATACGGCCGGAAATAACCTGCATGCGGTTTCTCCAATAACCAAAATTTGGAAACGAGACAATGCCTTCCTTACCGACGCGCAGCATTTCCTGGATGATGCCCTCGGTATGCCGCATGGCTTGCAGGGTTTGGGACAAAATCACATAATCGAACGAATCGGATTCAAAGCTGGATAACCCCGATTCCAGGTCATACTGAATCGCATTGACGCCATTGCGGAAGCAATTGAGCAGATTGTCATCGTCAATCTCAACGCCATAGCCAAAAACATGGCGGGTATCGCGTAAATAGCGCAACAGCGAACCATCGCCGCAACCCAAGTCCAATACCTTTGCGCCGGGTTTAATCCACTCTGCAATGGCGGCAAAGTCCGGGCGTAGCGCGATGGTGGATGGTTCTGTCGTATCATTCATGGTTAATTCATGCATCGATCATTTAAGTGGAAATATTGTCCATATACGCCCGCACCAGTTGGTGGTAATACTCCGTCTCCATCAGAAACGAATCATGGCCATGACTCGAGGTGATTTCCGCATAACTCACGTTCATTTTGTTATCCAGCAATGCCTTGACAATTTCCCTCGAACGTTCCGGTGAGAAGCGCCAATCGGACGTAAACGATAAAATCAGGTAATCCGCCTTGGCAACCCGGAAGGCCGCGCTTAAGTCGCCCGCATAGGCATCGGCCGGATTAAAGTAATCCAGCGCTTTGGTCATCAACAGATAGCTATTGGCGTCGAACAAATCGGCAAACTTGTCCCCTTGATAACGCAGATAGGATTCAATTTCGAATTCCACATCAAAGCCAAAGGAAAGCTCTTCATTGCGTAGACTGCGCCCGAATTTCGCCGCCATCGAATCGTCGGAAAGATAGGTGATATGCCCCAGCATGCGAGCCAGCCGCAAGCCTCGTCTCGGCAAGGTGTCATAGGCGTAATAATTTCCGCCATAGAATTCCTGATCAGTCATGATCGCCTGGCGGGCTACGTCATTAAACGCAATGTTCTGTGCGGTTAATTTGGCGGCGGCGGCAATCACCAATGCATGCCGCACTTTCTCAGGATAATCCAGTGTCCACTGCAAAGCCTGCATCCCGCCCAGACTACCTCCCACTATGGCCGCAAACTGCGCAATCCCAAGGTGTTCGGTTAATTGAGCCTGGGTTTCCACCCAATCTTCCACCGTTACGACGGGAAAACTCGCACCATAGTGTTTTCCCGTTCTGGTATCGATACTGGCAGGGCCGGTAGACCCGTGACAGCCACCCAGATTATTCATGCCAATCACAAAGAAGCGGTTGGTATCGATAGGTTTGCCGGGGCCCACCATATTGTCCCACCAACCAAAGCTTTTCTCTTTATCCGCATAAACACCGGCCACATGGTGATTGCCTGAAAGCGCATGACAAATTAATACCGCATTGGACCGCGCGGCATTCAGTTGTCCATAGGTTTCATACACCAGATGATAGCTCGCCAGCTCCAATCCACTTTTTAACTGCAATGGCTTGTCAATCTGCACATACTGAGGCGTTACCACGCCCGCTGATTTTGAATCTCGCATTTATAGAAGAAAAATCCCAAAGAAACGACTTAACATCTTGTTGACAATTATATCGCCAAAGAACGAGGCACACACCAGTCATTAATCATTCAATTTGGCCAATAGTGCAGCCATTTTTTCCGGATGATCCGTTTTGATGATCTTGTGCACTAACGGAATAATATCCGGCAAATGGCTTTTTAATATCTGGTCTTTTATCGTCAGTAACTGGGCCGGGTACATGGAAAACTGCTGCAACCCGAAACCCAGCAATAGCCGCGTAAACTGCTTATCTCCCGCCATTTCCCCGCAAATAGCCACCGGTACTTTGTCGCGATTGGCCGTCTGAATAACCCGCGACACCAGCCAGAGTATGGCCGGATGGAATGGGTCGTAAAGATGCGCCACGGTGTCATCAATCCGGTCAACGGCCAAGGTATATTGAATCAAGTCATTGGTGCCAATGGACAGAAAATCCAGTTTCCGCATAAACATCTCCACGCACAACGCAGCCGCCGGAATCTCGATCATACCGCCCACTTTGACATGCTCGTTAAAATGAATTTTTTCATCGCGCAGACTCTGCTTCGCCTGTTCAATGAGATGCAACGTTTGATCAATTTCCGCACTATTTGAAAGCATCGGCACCAGGATACGGATATCGCCATACTTTGAAGCGCGCAAAATAGCGCGCAATTGGGTATGAAACATTTGCGGCTCCGCCAGGCTCAAACGAATCGCACGCAAACCCAGCGCCGGATTGGCGGCAACTTGTGTGGCGCCTTTCAGACTTTTATCCGCACCCAGATCAAAGGTACGGATGGTCACCGGCTGTTTATGCATTTTGACCGCAACGGTGCGGTAAGCTTCAAATTGCTCATCTTCACCCGGCAGATCATCGCGATTCAAAAACAGGAATTCACTGCGGAACAAGCCAATACCAGTGGCGCCGCTTTCTTTGACTTGTTCAATATCCTCCGGCAGCTCAATGTTGGCGTATAAATCAATCGGGGTGCCATCCAGTGTCACCGCAGCAATCGTTTTAATGCGTTGCAGCTTTCTTTTTTCCAGCTCCAACTGGCCTTGCCGTAAGCGGTATTCATCCAGAACGTATTTATCCGGATTGACAATGATAATACCCTGATAACCATCCACAACCAGGCAATCATTTTCCAGAATTAACTGATGCGCGTGATGCAAAGCCACGATAGAAGGAATATTGAGACTGCGCGCAACAATGGCGGTATGCGAAGTCAAGCTGCCCAGATCCGTCAGAAAAGCAGTAAACTGATGCTGCTTGTATTGCATCACATCTGCGGGACTTAAATCATGCGCAACCAGAATGCTGTCGCCGGTCTGCTTCGATGCCGGCGGCAAATAACCGGGATGCCCCAACAACGCCTTCAGCACGCGCTCAACCACTTGCACCACGTCTGCTTTGCGTTCACGCAAATAAGCATCCTCGATGGCTTCAAACTGCGCCAGCAGCACCTGCATCTGCTGCGTCATCGCCCATTCGGCATTACAATGGGTCTGCACAATCATGCTGCGGCTTGCTTCTGAAAGTGTCGGATCATCCAGAATCATCAGATGCAAATCCAGGAATGCGCTGAACTCAGCGCGTGCATGACCATCGGCTACCGATGTCTGCAATGCATCAAATTCCTTACGGACGGTCGCAAAAGCGCTATTCAGGCGCGCAATCTCTTTGTCCACCTGATTCTTTGGGATCAAATAATGCATCACCTCCAAAGTGGCAGGCGCGGCAAGATGCGCATGCCCTATGGCAATGCCCTCAGATACCCTGATACCCTGCAGGATAAAGCTCATTCGCCTTCACCAAAGCAATCTTCAACCAATGCAACCAATGCCGTCACGGCCTCAGCCTCATCGTCACCCGTCGTTTCGATCTGGATGATGGATCCTTTATTGGCCGCAAGTGTCATCACGCCCATAATACTTTTGGCATTCACGCGACGGCCATTGCGCGTTACCCAAACTTCACTTTTGAATTGACTCGCCAGTTTCGTCAGTTTCGCCGATGCGCGCGCATGCAATCCCAATTTGTTGATAACCGTTACTTCTTTAACTTGCATGACAAGGTTCCGCATTAATATGAATCACACCACATCTGCCGCCACTCAATCCTTTCTCAACCACAACCGGCAGCGGCTCATTGCGATAGGTCAGCACTCGCACCAGCATGGGCAGATTAACGCCCGCGATACATTCCACTTTGCCGGGTTGAATTAGCCGGCTGGCAATATTGCAGGGTGTTGCCCCCAAGATATCACTGAGTACCAGCACACCCTCACCGCTATCCAGTCGCCCGGCTAATGCGCGAGCCTGGGACAGCACGGCATCCGGATCATCCTGGACAAAAACACCCAAATGCATCAATTGCGGTGGTTTCATGCCCACCACATGGCTTGCGCAGCGGATCATATGATCCCCTAAATCTTCATGGGTGAGAATTAAAATCCCAATCATCTTGCTTTTATCCTGTTTTCTGGTTTGATAGAATCAATTTAAGGATTTTAGCATTGACAGGGCGTTAGTATATCTTTGAAATGATTGATACCGGTTTTTATGAATCAATCATCTGCAAACCAGTCTAACCTTGCGGTGGTAGTAAATAAATATCGATAAATGTATAGTCTGATTTAAAGTACCTAATCATTTTAATCGGTAGCGAGCCCATGAAGAAAAATGATCGGATTCTTGCCTTGCGTGCAGCGGCTGAAGCGATGGCCCGTGGCGAACCTGCATCCAACATTCCTACCGGTGCCGATGAAATAGGTCAACTGGGTAAATCACTCAAGAAACTATCAACTTATCTAAAGAAGCAGTCTGAAAGAAGCCAATCTCTTTACAGGATAATGGTTGAGTGCAATCTCAATCTACGCCTGATCGATGTACTGAATCATATCTATGAATCCTTCAAGGATCATTTACCTTATGATCGAATTAGTTTAGCTTTAATTGAGAACGGAGGAAACAAGCTTAAATTGCGTTGGACACGCGCCAGCTATGATGAACTGACGTTAAACACCGGCGCCTCTATTACAATGTCAGACAGCAGCCTGCAGGCAATGACAGATACCAATAATTTACTGATCATCAATGAGTTAAGAACACATTTGGAAAAATATTCAGAATCCGGTCTGACTCAAGCAATTTTTAAAGAAGGGATTCGCTCCTGCCTCGTCTGTCCTTTGATTGCCACCGGAAAACCCATTGGATTTATTATCTTTTCCTGCCGCAAGAAAAATACTTACAAAAATTCACATAAGGATTTATTTCTGCAAATCGCCAGTCAACTGGCGATAATCATTGAAAAAACTGAATTATACAAGGGAATAAAACTGAACAAGCAACTCATGGAGCAGAAAAGATCGCTGGAACAACGTGTCATACATGATGCATTAACCGGCTTATTCAACCGGCCTGCCATCTTTGATATCCTGCATAAACAAATCTTGCGCGCCAGGCGGGGCGAATTTGAAATTGCGGTTATCATGATCGATATTGATCATTTTAAAACTATTAATGATACTTGTGGCCATCTCACGGGCGATGCTGTGTTATGTGAAATCGCTGACCGGCTGACTCAATCAGCCCGTTCCCATGAATACATCGGACGCTATGGCGGTGAAGAGTTTCTGGCGATTGTTTCACCCTATGATCAAGAGGGCGCTTTAAAAGCCGCTGAAAGATTTCGTCACGCCATCGCCTGTAAAGAAATTAATGCCAATCAAACACTGATTCCCGTTACCATCAGTCTGGGTGTTGCCATCGGCACTGATCAGGAAACGCTGGATGAGCATCTGTTATTACAAAGGGCTGACGAAGCGCTTTATCTGGCCAAACACAACGGCAGAAACCGGGTCGAAGTTTCAAGTTAACACTCATTTCAGCTTGATTCAGTTATACACTCTGTAACGAAATTCCCCACTTGAAGCGTATAATTGCCATTCAAGTTAGCCATTCCTCAAATTTCACTCAATAAGCCTTAATATGAATCAGGAAAATCAACCAGCCGCTCCTCATCAGGAGGAAAATCAAATTATTGCCGAACGTCGCGCCAAATTGGCTGAAATACGACAAGCAGGCAACGCTTTCCCTAATACATTCCGGCGTGATCATTTAGCATCCGCATTACATCAGCAATTCGGTGAACTCTCCAAGGAACAGTTGGAAGAAAGCCCCATCACCGCGAAAGTAGCAGGACGCATGGTGTTAAAGCGCGTCATGGGCAAAGCCAGTTTCGCCACGATTCAGGATATGAGCGGGCGCATCCAATTGTATATTTCAGATGACCATACCGGAGAAGCGGTGCATGCCGCATTCAAGCATCATGATCTGGGTGACATCTTCGGCGCCCAGGGAATATTATTTAAAACCAAAACAGGCGAACTCTCAATCCGCGTCACTGATTGTCAGTTACTAACCAAATCCCTGCGCCCTCTGCCGGAAAAATTTCACGGCCTAACCGACCAGGAGCAGAAATACCGGCAACGTTACCTTGATCTGATCACTAACGAAGATACCCGCAAAGTATTCACTATCCGTTCCAAAGTGATTCAAGCCATGCGCGAATTTTTTGTTGCACGCGATTATCTGGAAGTCGAAACACCGATGATGCACTCTATTCCCGGCGGAGCTTCGGCACGGCCTTTCTCCACGCATCATAACGCATTGGACATGGCGTTATACTTGCGTATCGCGCCTGAGCTTTACCTGAAACGGCTGGTGGTCGGCGGCATGGAGAAGGTTTTTGAGATCAACCGCAATTTCCGCAATGAAGGAATCTCCACGCGGCACAATCCTGAATTTACCATGGTGGAATTCTATGAAGCCTATCAGGATTTTACTTACCTGATGGATTTCACGGAAAAAATGTTCTCCACCGTGGCTGAGAAAGTGCTGGGAACCACGCAGATCACCTACCAGGGCAAAGCAATGGATCTGGCACAGCCGTTTATGCGCCTGACCATTACCCAGGCCATTCAGAAATTTCACCCGGAATATTCCGATGCCCAATTGAAAGATCGTGATTTTCTGATCAATCAATTACAGGCATTGGGCATTCACTATAATGCACACGATGGCATCGGCGGCTTGCAACTTTCGCTGTTTGATGAAACGACCGAGCACCTGCTGTTCGAACCTACATTCATTGTGGATTACCCGGCAGAAGTTTCACCGCTGGCGCGGCGCAACGACAACAACCCAGAGATTACCGACCGCTTTGAGCTGTATATCGCCGGCCGTGAAATCGCCAACGGATTCTCTGAACTCAATGACCCGGAAGATCAGTCCGAACGCTTTCAGGAACAAGTCAGAGCCAAAGACGCGGGTGATGCTGAAGCCATGCATTACGATGCGGATTATATTCGCGCATTGGAGTATGGCTTGCCTCCGACAGCGGGCGAGGGCATTGGCATTGACCGGCTGGTCATGCTATTGACCGACAGTCCGAGTATCCGCGATGTTATTCTGTTTCCGCAGTTAAGGCGGGAAGATTAGGGAAAGACTGAATAATTCGCCGATGGCCACGAAACGCATCTTTTATAGATCAGTTATGTCAAGACGCGATCCCGTAATGATGCTGACTAATAAAGATTCCTCATGTCATTCGGAATGACAAATGCGGGTTATCCAGCATTTAATATATGAGGTTGAGTTCTATATGACTCGACTTGGAATTTTTGTTATCGCAGAGGGCACGGAAAAACCGAGTAAAGTATGATCCGTGAAATTTTAGGTGGCGATAAAAAGATTATCCGGTTTAATGGATTGATATTTAATGAATCTTATGGAAATGAATAGTTTTATGAAGATATTTTTCTTTTTTAGCTATCTGGCTAATTTTAGTTAGAACGCAAAAGATGCAGCCTCCCAAGAGTTCAATATGTGTAATTTGCGGAACTCGCCCCGCAACTACCACCGAGCACCTACCACCAAGAGGGTTTTTCAAAGGCTCTGTCGGTCAATTTCGAACCGTCCCGGCGTGTAGCGAGTGCAACAACGGTAGTTCGAAAGACGACGAAGTACTGCGGAATTACATTAGCGCTCAAGTCGGGAAACAAACGACAGGCGCCAAGCACCTGTGGGAAATGGGGGCGCACAAAAGTCTGTTGCGTAATACCAAAATCCGATCCGAGTTTTTGAGTACGGTGCAAGAAGTTGAGGTTCCGAATGAAACTGGTGCGACCACTACGCGCATAACATTTCTCATTCCTGTCAGCCTATATCAGCGAGTATTTGAGCGGGTCACTCGAGGTTTGCATTTTTTTCACACTGGGAACATTTTGCCAATTGATGTCCCAGTTCAGATATTCCTCCTGAACAATGCGCCCGATCTATCCTCGCCCGATTTTCGAATATTTGAAAGGCACTCAATTGCTGATAACGCGTTCGAGTATCGATTCGCTCTTGACCACGAACAGCAAAGCAATGGTGTCTGGTTGTTCATCGTCCACGGGTCTCATTGGGTCCAGGCATCGACAGGGGCGCTCGTTGAAAATGCGTTCTAACTTTAAATGCAACGGACCGCCTTCGGCGGCCGTTGATTATTGACGTTAGATTTCACTAGCCCATGTTCATTTTCGACATCGCGCATATAAGGAGTCAGGTCGCGAATCAAGAAAATAGGCAAGTCACAGGGGTCACATCTTGACATCACACCACCCTCCTCTTATCAGTCTAACAAAGGTATTTTCCGTGAACTGTCGATTGCCAATCCAGCTCATCAACGCAAACTGATAATCGGCCAGTTATTTCTTTCCGCATGCCTTTTTAAGGTGGCATCCGGGTCGACTGCGACTGGATGCGTCACTTTGCTGAGCAATGGCAAATCATTGAGGGAATCGCTATAAAACCAGCTGCGCAGAAAAGATAGCCAAGTTAAATTATGTTTATCCAACCAATCTTCCAACCGATCAATTTTCCCTTCCCTGAAACAAGGCACTCCAGAAACCTTACCCGTAAACTCACCCTCCTTTTCTTCCGGCTCGGTCGCAATCAAATGCTGAATACCTAGCGCCTGTGCAATAGGTGCGGTCACAAAACTGTTTGTTGCGGTAATAATGATGCACAGATCGCCGTCCAGCTTATGCCGCTCTATCAACTGGCGCGTGCCCGGCGCAATCAGCGGCATCATTTTCTGGGTCATAAATTCACTGCGCCACGCTTCCAACTGAACACGCGAATGACGCGCCAAGGGCTTCAACTGAAAATCCAGAAATTCATGGATATCGAGAGTCCCCGCTTTATATTGCTCGTAAAATTCCATATTCCTGGATTCGTGCAGTTCTCGATCCAACGCTTTTTTTTCAATCAAAAATTGCGCCCACTGGAAATCACTATCACCTGCAATCAGTGTGTTATCCAGATCAAATAATGCTAAATTCATGAAGCCACCTGTAATAATTCTCGTAATAAAGGAATGGTAATTTGACGCTGATTAACCAGGGAATAACGATCCAGCGCATCCAGCGTCATCATTAGGGAAGGCAAATCACGCCGGCCATGCCGCAGCAGATAAAGACAAATTTCCTGTGGCAAATCAAAGCCACAATCAGCGGCATGGCGTTTCATCGCTTGCATTTTTTCTTCTTCAGTCAATTCATGCACCTGATACACCAGCCCCCAACCCAAGCGCGTCACCAAATCCTGCCGCATATTCAGATGCGCCGGTGCAGCGGGCCCGCTTACCAGCAAAAAGGCATTGCTCTCATCACGCAACTGATTATAAAGATTAAATAACCCGGCTTGGGCTGATGTATCCAGGTAATCGATATCGTCGACTGCAACACAATCAATATCGCTATCCACAGCAAACTCGGAACAAGTCTTGGCGGAAAAATAGATTGCTTTTGAGTGATTTTTTGTACAGGCTGCAACAACCGCCCTTAACAAATGGCTTTTTCCACACCCCAATCCACCCCATAAGTAAACAAACCGCTCTTTCTCCCGCCCTGACAGGATATGGGTCAGCATCTGCACCAGTTCAGTGTTGCGTCCCGGCAGGAAATTGATCAGTGTGGGTGATGAGGGCGGTTTAATGTCTAGTAACAACTGTTTCATTGTAATCGCTCAGTATCATGGCCGAACTTTGCAGATAATCAGACTATGAATTATATAAATTGCTTCCCAGATATTGCTGATGAATATGGCGTAACCAAACAAGCATGACAGCACTCACCGGCAGCGCCAGCAGGATACCAAAAAAACCAAATAACTGACCAAATGCCAGCAACGCAAAAATGACCATGACAGGATGCAGGCCAATACGATCACCCACCAGCCAGGGTGTTATCAGCATGCCTTCCAGCAATTGACCCACGCCAAATACAATCCACACCGGGATCACCCCGCTCCAGCCCTGGAATTGCATAAACGCAGCAAATGTCGCCAGCGTCAAGCCGACAATCATCCCGAGATAAGGAACGAATACCAGAATACCGGCCACCAATCCAATCGGTAACGCAAACTCCAGTCCCACCAGCCATAAGCCTGTGATATAGCAAATGCTCATCAGTAATATGACGGATAGCTGTCCACGCAGAAACTCCGCCAGGACCCGGTCTGTCTCACGAATTAAAATGGAAGCCTGGTGATGCCAGTAGCGCGGAATCATCTCATCGACCAGCTTGACCAGCATGTCCCAGTCACGCAGCATATAAAACAATACCACGGGCACCAGCAACAGATTGACCAGAAACTCAACGATGGCCATTCCGCCACTGGTCAGAGAAGGCAGAATCTTCGCAGCCACCCCCCCTGCACTTTTCCAGTGTTCTGATACGGCCTGTTTCAGTACACTCATATCAGGTTGCAAACTGATATTCAGCCTTGCTTCCAACCAGGGAATCACCTGATTCCTGAGCATATCCAGATATGCCGGCATTCTATCCAGCAAACGGCTCGCCTCTTTTTCAAATAAAGGCACCATCACTAAAATTAAAGCGGCAAACACTCCCAACAACAAGAACATGACCAGTACCGCACCCGCGGTGCGCGGTATTTTCCGGCTGGCCAACTGGGTAACCATCGGATTGCAGATATAAGCAATCACAGCGGCCAGTAAAAAGGGCGTCAGTATCGGACTTAACAGGTAAACCAGCCCCCCTGTCACGCAAACCAATACCAGCCACCAGAGATAATGCAGATCGTTGGAATTCTCAGTGTTCATGGGTAAAAATCACAGCAGAAAAGATAGACTGTATCTGTAATGACGTTATAACTCAACTTGACACCGCAATCATGCGGGCAGCAACCGCCTGATCTGGAATCTTAGGCGCTAACCTGCTTTTGCTTTTAGCGCATGACTGGCCAGATTCTTACCCAATTCCCAAATAGAACCAGGCACCTGATGGGTATCTGCAATGGTTTGGGTCAAGGCACTGATGATGTGATCGCAATCTTTCTGCGTCAGTGTGAGCGGCGGCAACAGTTTGATCACATTCATGCCATGTCCGGCCACTTGAGTCAGAATTCTGTGTTCCTTGAATAACGGAATAGTAATCATCTGACAGAACAAACCTCTATTGGCAGCTTCCAGCATCAACCAGGCAGCCTTTAATGTCAGGCTATTAGGTGATTTAAACTCAATCGCAATCATGGAGCCTTTGCCACGCGCTTCTTTCAGGAATTCAAATTGACCGGTCAACGCGTTCAATCTTCCGATCAGATCCTCGCCAATTCTGGCGCTGTTTTCCACCAGATTTTCTGCACGGATCACTTCCAGACTCGCCAGACCGGCCGCCATCGCCAGGTT
>ERZ1292640.584-Hain-H43-02um-R1-584-length-29957-cov-6_pt1 | contig 29957 bp, 27 predicted proteins | sample MGYA00564404_ERZ1292640 | MGnify/ENA primary metagenome ERZ1292640 (study PRJEB36523, sample SAMEA6512636) | groundwater metagenome | collected 2019-01-08 | study: AquaDiva: Metagenomics assemblies of 32 groundwater samples | reverse complement strand
GCCGACATCGCGCAACTGGCCTGCGATATCCTGCGGGAAATCCGCGAATACGGCGCCAGCCAGATTTTAACCGCCAAACGCAATGAAATACTGGCCACCATGGCCTGCCACGGCGCAATCCGCGCCAACCGCAAGCTGACCATCGAAGAAATGAATGCGCTGCTGCGCGAAATGGAAGTCACCGAACGCGCAGACCAATGCAATCACGGCAGACCCACCTGGTTTGAGATCAGTCTGGCTGATCTGGATAAGCTGTTTATGCGGGGAAAGTAAAGGAAGCTCTAATTAAGTTGATTACATTCATGGTTCGACAAGCTCACCACGAACGCAATCAATATATTACCGTTCGTCCTGAGCCTGTCGAAGGACTTAATCAGAGCTTCCTAAAAATAGAATAATTGGAATAGCGATTCCTGCCATTGAGTTTCCCGCTGGCATTGCGCCAGTGAAGCGTATTGGCTATTCGGACGGCGTTCCTGCCGGATGAAGTGTAGTTGTGCGGCACTGAGTGTCAATCCAAATAACTTGCTTCTGACATTTTCCAATGTCGTCGGTAATTGTAGAGCAGGCATATCTTCTTCCGTCAGCGGATAATTCGCCGCGGCGATGCCGTATTGCAGTCCCAAATATAGGCAGGTGGGTGTTTTACCGGAACGCGAGACACCGGTCAGAATGATGTCGGCTTCGGCAAAATTCTTCGGATTGACGCCGTCATCATACGCCAACGTAATTGATAGCGGCAATCCGTTTAAAATACGACAAGTAATGTTGCAAGCCATGAGAACGCCCAGCCCTGCGGGCAAAGGGCTGGTGCAATTCTTCCTCGATGGAGCGGACAAATTGTTTCAAAAAAATCGAATAGGCGACAGTTCGCTTGTTTGATGACTTCCAGAATTTCCGGTTTCAGCAAAGTACTAAACACCAAAGGCCGATACCCGTCGCACTCGGCAGCGTGATTAATCTGCGCTAACACGGCTTGGGTATTCTCAATGTCATCTAAAAAGGGAACGTTGATCGTCTCCCATTCAATACCGTCAAACTGCGTCAGCAAACTGTGTCCGAGTGTTTCCGCGGTGATGCCGGTACGATCGGATAAATAGAAAACTGTGCGCTTTTGCTTAGTCATTATTTTTTCATGCTGGCGAGATGAAGCCACGTTTCCATGACGGAATCCGGATTGAGCGATAAGCTACTGATTTCCTGCTCATAGAGCCAGGCAGAAAAATCCGGGTAATCCGAAGGTCCCTGTCCGCAGATACCAATATATTTCCCTTGCTTGTGGCAAGCATCAATAGCCATTTTCAGTAATTTCTTGACGGCTGGATTGCGCTCATCGAACACATGCGAAACCAAACTAGAATCGCGGTCAATACCAAGCGTGAGCTGGGTCATGTCGTTGGAGCCAATGGAGAAGCCATCGAAGTACTGCAGAAATTCTTCCGCGAGTAACGCGTTGGAAGGAATTTCGCACATCATGATCAAGCGTAAGCCATTCTGACCGCGTACCAGCCCTTGCGATGCCAGCAACGCGACCACTTGTTCCGCTTCTTCGAGTGCCCGGCAGAAGGGGATCATGATCTCAACATTGGTCAGTCCCATGTCGTCGCGCACTTTGCGTAAAGCACTGCATTCGAGCTCAAAGCAATCCCGGAAAGTTGCCGTAAGGTAGCGCGGTGCACCCAGAAAACCGATCATCGGGTTTTCCTCCTGAGGTTCGTAGCGGTTGCCTGCAAGCAGATTCGCATACTCATTGGATTTAAAGTCGGATGTGCGCACAATCACAGGATGCGGATAGAAAGCAGCGGCTAACGTGGCAATGCCCTCGACCAATCTTTCCACATAAAAGCGAACGGGATTTACATAACCCGCGATTCGGCTGCTAATTTCAGCTTTCAGTGCATCGGGTAATTGATCAAACTCCAAAAGCGCTTTGGGATGAATGCCAATCATGTTGTTAATGATGAATTCCAGCCGGGCCAACCCGACGCCCTGATTGGGGATGCGGGAAAATGTAAAGGCATGCGATGGGTTACCTACATTCATCATAATTTTTACCGGCAAGTCAGGCAATTGACCGGTATCCGCCGTGGTATGCTCGAATGGCAGGAGCCCTGCAAACACATAGCCGGTATCGCCTTCGGCACAAGAGACCGTGACTTGCGCACCATCCACGATATGTGCTGTCGCATCGCCACAACCGACTACGGCAGGAATCCCCATTTCCCGTGCAATAATGGCCGCATGACAAGTGCGGCCGCCGCGATTGGTAACAATCGCAGAAGCCCGCTTCATAATCGGCTCCCAGTCCGGGTCGGTCATTTCGGTAACCAGCACATCGCCAGACTGAACTTCGTGCATCTGCTCAATACCCCTGATCAGGCGGGCTGTGCCCTGACCAATTTTATGTCCGATCGCCCGGCCTTCTGCGGGCACTTCTCCTTTGTCACTGAGTTTGAATCGTTCTATGACTTGGTTCGCGCGGCTTTCCACAGTTTCAGGGCGAGCTTGTACGATGTACAACTGGCCATCCAGCCCACCCAGCGCCCATTCAATATCCATCGGGCGACCATAATGCTGTTCAATAATCAGCGCTTGGCGCGCCAATGCTTCCACCTGGCTATCCGATAACGAAAAGCGCATGCGGCGATCCATTTCTACATCGCGCGTAAGCGTGAGCGCATCGCTGGCGCCTTTTTTATCGCCATAAATCATTTCAATGGTTTTCGTGCCTAAACGCCGCGAGAGAATGGCCGGACGACCGGCAGTCAACCCGCGCTTGTACACATAGAATTCATCCGGATTAACGGTGCCCTGCACAATAGTTTCGCCCAGCCCATACGCGGCGGTGATAAAAATCGCATCGCGGAAACCGGATTCGGTATCCAGCGTGAACATCACGCCACTGGCGCCTAAGTCGCTACGCACCATTTTCTGAATCCCGGCGGACAGATACACTTTATCGTGCGGAAAATGTTGATGAACGCGATAAGCGATGGCGCGGTCGTTATACAGTGAAGCGAACACTACTTTGATCGCTGCAATAATCTGATCCAGTCCGTGAACATTCAATAACGTTTTCTGTTGAGCGGCAAACGAAGCATCGGCCAAATCCTCAGCCGTTGCAGATGAGCGCACCGCAAAGGAAATCGCATCATCCCCACTGCCTGCTACCAGTTTATTGTAGGCTTCTGACACCGCTTGCAAAATAGTATCCGGTAGCGCGGCATAGAGCACCCAACCGCGAATTGTTTTTACCGGCGGCGGTTAACGCATTGATATCGTCAATATCCAGCCCATCCAATACATGATTGATACGATCAACCAATCCATTGGTAACCAGAAATTCCCGGTAAGCCTTTGTCGTAGTGGAAAAACCTGCCGGCACGTTCACACCGGCTTGTGAAAGCTGGCTGATCATCTCTCCCAGCGAGGCATTCTTCCCGCCAACAAGACCTACATCGTGCATCATCAATTAATCAAATCAAAAAATATATCCTGTCATTTAAACTCCTATCAACAAATTAGTGATTTTAACCTTAACAGCCTGCTAGAGTTCTGAAACCTATCGATTGATGCATTACATCCGATGATACCTTATTCGCTTTTTAACAAAGGACAATGTCCAGAAATCGCATGGTGGCACGATAAATCTTCTAGGTAATCAGATGCCTGCCGCAAATACCCTAAGAATGTCTGCGCCACAATCGACAATTGCTTGCCGGATGGATAAGCAAAATACCAGTGACGTTCAATTGGAAATCCTTCAACATCAAGTATCGCAAGCTGCCCCATCGGTGCATCAAGCGCTAGAGCATGCCGCGACAAGACGGCAATACCTAATCCGCCAACAATAGCTTGTTTAATCGCCTCATTGCTTCCCAGTTCCATACGTACTTTCAATTTTTTATTTTGTTCTGAAAAAAAACGTTCGGTTGCCATTCTTGTTCCAGAACCTGGCTCACGCATGATAAAGGGCTCATCACAGATGCGATCAACAGTAATTTTTTTTTCATTGGCAAGCGGATGATTTGACGCGGCAAGAACAACCAACGGGTTATCCAAAAATACTTCCGCTACGGCATCAATTGCGTCTGGAACTTGACCTAAGATATAGAGATCGTCCTGATTATTGGTTAGTCGCTCTAGTACACGCTCGCGGTTCGTCACTTTCAGTGCAACGTCTATACCAGGGTATTTCTGGCAAAACATGCCCAATAAGCGTGGCGTAAAATATTTTGCCGTAGTGACCACCGCAAGCCGCAGTTTTCCTGATTTTAGACCTTTCATGTCAGATGCGATCATTTCGAAACGGGAAAAATGCTCAAATATGCCAAGACACGTTTGATAAAGCTCTTTTCCTGCATCGGTCAGATAAATTTTCTTGCCGACTTGTTCAAATAAAGGCAGGCCAATCTCATCCGTTAGTTTTTTTGCTTGCATCGATACCGTTGGTTGAGTCAGAAATAATTCTTCAGCCGCACGGGTAAAGCTTTTCAAGCGAGCAATCGCTTCAAAAACCTCAAGTTGCCGCAAAGTGCTGTGCCGCATGAAATTCTCCTTATATTTTCATATATAGATATAGATCTATCACAATCATCGAAACAATTGATTGTTATTTATGGATTAAAGATTCTACTATAGTTTTCTCCCGCTAATAGCTACTTCCCAACTAAAGTTTATAGCGTGGATTTTTCAATAACTTGGAGAAAATTATGGCTTCTGAAACTATTAAAGAAGGTAAAGAACGTTACAAATCCGGCGTTATTCCGTACAAAAAAATGGGTTACTGGGAACCTAGCTATGTACCCAAAGACACTGATGTAATTGCTCTTTTTCGTATCACTCCACAAGAAGGTGTAGATCATGAAGAAGCAGCGGCAGCAGTCGCAGGTGAATCTTCTACGGCGACATGGACCGTGGTATGGACTGATCGGCTAACTGCATGCGAACTCTATCGTGCCAAAGCATACAAGTCTGAGCTGGTTCCAAACACAGGTCCGGGCACTAAAAACGAAGCGCAATACTTTGCATATATCGCCTATGATATTGATCTATTTGAAGAAGGTTCGATCGCAAACTTAACCGCTTCTATTATCGGTAATGTATTTGGATTCAAAGCGGTCAAAGCCCTGCGTCTGGAAGACATGCGCATTCCCGTTGCTTACCTCAAGACCTTCCAAGGTCCTGCAACCGGTATCGTGGTAGAGCGTGAACGCTTAGATAAATTTGGTCGCCCGCTACTGGGTGCAACAACAAAACCAAAACTAGGTCTTTCCGGACGCAACTACGGGCGCGTTGTATACGAAGGCCTTAAAGGCGGTCTGGATTTCATGAAAGACGATGAGAATATTAACTCACAACCTTTTATGCATTGGCGTGATCGTTTCCTGTATTGCATGGAGGCAGTCAATAAAGCTTCTGCGGCTACGGGTGAAGTCAAAGGGCATTATTTAAATGTGACAGCCGGCACGATGGAAGACATGTATGAAAGAGCAGAGTTTGCAAAATCTCTGGGTTCAGTCATTGTCATGATCGATCTGGTGATCGGCTACACCGCGATTCAGTCGATGGCAAAATGGGCGCGTAGGAACGACATGATATTGCATCTGCATCGTGCGGGTAATTCGACCTATTCACGCCAGAAAAATCACGGCATGAATTTCCGAGTGATTTGTAAATGGATGCGTATGGCGGGTGTCGATCATATTCATGCAGGCACGGTTGTTGGGAAGCTTGAAGGCGATCCACTGATGATCAAGGGCTTTTACGATACCTTGCGTGACACACATACCGAGAAGAGTCTAGAACATGGATTATTCTTTGATCAAGATTGGGCGTCACTTAATAAAGTCATGCCTGTTGCTTCCGGCGGTATTCATGCAGGCCAGATGCATCAGTTGCTCGATTATCTCGGCGAAGATGTGATATTGCAGTTCGGTGGCGGCACGATCGGTCACCCTCAAGGGATCCAGGCAGGCGCAACGGCAAACCGTGTAGCACTCGAAGCTATGGTTCTGGCTCGTAATGAAGGCCGGGATTACGTCAAAGAAGGCCCGCAAATTCTTGCAGATGCTGCTAAGTGGTGCACGCCGCTCAAACAAGCGTTGGATACGTGGAAAGATATCACCTTTAACTATGATTCTACGGATACCGCTGACTTTGTGCCATCCACGACTGCTAACGTTTAATCATTTTAGGAGAAATAATTATGATGACCAATCCAGGTAACATCGTCACACAGGGGCAATTTTCTTTCCTGCCCCCGTTGACCGACAAGCAAATTTCAACACAGCTCAAGTATGCGTTGAAAAATGGCTGGGCAATCGGAATTGAATATACGGATGATCCTCATCCACGTAACACGTACTGGGAAATGTTTGGCAATCCTATGTTTGATTTGAAAGATCCGGCAGGAATTTTGATGGAAATTAATAGCTGCCGTAAAACTTTTCCAAATCACTATATCCGTGTGACTGCGTTCAACTCAACACGCGGCGTGGAAAGTCCAACGATGTCCTATATTGTCAACCGGCCAAAGAAAGAACCAGGTTTTGGTTTAGTACGTCAAGAAGGTGCAGGTCGGAGCATTAGTTATACTATTCACTCCTATGCAACCGACAAACCGGAAGCTGAACGCTACTAGAGAAGTAAGAGTAAAGTTTCTCTCTCTCATAAAGGAGGGAGAGAAATAGTAAGAATGTAAACGTGACAGCATTAAATAGAAGTTATCTTAAAGATTAAATTAATATTATTAATGTATGCCAATCTCTATCCTATGAGACCTCAATGAGTGATCAAAATGTCTAAGCAATCTAAAAAATTAACTTCGTCCAAAGACACATTGATTGATTTGGATGCAGAGTTCCGGGAATCTAATATTCAGGAAGTTCTGGATAAATTAGATCGTGAGCTGATTGGTTTAATCCCTGTGAAGACTCGTATTCGTGAGACTGCAGCATTGTTGCTGGTCGATCGTGTTCGCAAACAAATGGGATTATCTGCAGGCGCACCCAGTTTACACATGTGCTTTACAGGCAATCCTGGCACAGGAAAAACGACGGTAGCCCTGCGTATGGCAGAAATCTTACATCGTCTGGGTTATGTGCGTGAGGGACATCTGGTTTCGGTAACCCGAGATGACTTAGTCGGTCAATATATTGGACATACCGCACCAAAAACAAAAGAAGTGATCAAAAAAGCGATGGGGGGTGTTCTTTTCATCGATGAGGCCTACTACCTTTATAAACCAGAGAACGAACGTGATTATGGTGCGGAATCAATAGAGATTCTGCTGCAAACGATGGAAAATAACCGCGAAGACTTGGTCGTTATTTTGGCAGGTTATAAAGATCGCATGGATAAATTCTTCCATAGCAATCCCGGCATGCGCTCGCGTATAGCGCACCATATCGACTTTCCGGATTATGGTGCAGATGAGTTAGTCGCGATCGCTAAGTTAATGTTAGCAAGCCAGAATTACTGTTTAAGTGCAGCCGGAGAAGAGGCATTCGGGAAATATATACGCTTGCGTATGAAGTCGGAGCATTTTGCTAATGCGCGCTCGGTTCGCAATGCGCTAGATCGTGCTCGACTACGGCAGGCGAATCGGTTATTTTCCGGAACAAAGAAATCATTGTCCAAAACTGATCTCATCACATTAGAAGCGGAAGATATTCTAGCGAGTCGTGTTTTTCTTGAAAATGCGTTGGATAGTGAACCCAATACAAAAAAATAAAAATTTAAGACATATTTTGATAGCGATGGAAACGCTGACTCAACCCTGGCGCATCTTCCCAAAAACGATCGAAGCAACTTGTTACAACCGCGGGCGGCTTGCGCTGCTGCGATTAGGCTATCCACTGCGAGTTACATTACTGCAGCATCGTGGATTAGAAGTCATTCTAGACAGGACCATGTGGTTATGTGTTGATAGCAATACAGAGGATCAGCCCATTTTGGCATGGCGCGAGTTTCAGATTCATGGGCGACGTAGTTTACACCTACCCGTTTCTTGTGAATTGTGGCTGTACCATAGCTGTGCAGGTCTTATCATGGGTTCAGCTCTGGATGATTTGGACCAGGCACTTGAAAAAATTATGCATTGAGCATGATTTATTCACACCCCTAAATTTCAGAGGATCAAAATGCCACTTGTAGATATGCGCGATATGTTGAATCATGCTTATCAAAATAACTACGCCATCGGCGGTTTTGGACTGGTAAGCTTGGACTTCTTGGAAGCTATTATCATGACAGCCGAGTTCTGTCGTTCACCAGTTATTCTCAATCTTTCTGAGCCGCTCTTCCGCCAACATGATTTCAGCCTGATCATGCCAGCTGTTGAACGAGCCGCACATCACGCCAAAGTGCCGGTTGCTATCCACTTTGATCATGCAAAAGCGCATGAATCCATCGTCCAAGCGATTAATCTGGGTTGCAACAGTGTCATGTTGGATGTTTCTTCAGAAACATTCCCAGTGAATATCACTCAAACCAGCCGGGTCACAGAAATAGCTCATGCATGCGGCACAGCAATTGAGGGGATACTTGGTTTTGTAGGCGGGATGGAGGGGGAAAATGCAATCAATAATTTAGGCGAAGTTGTCTATACTTCTTCTGAAGAAGCTAAAGTGTATGTTGAGCGCACTAAAATTGATTTCCTTGCTGTTTCCGTTGGCACAATCCATGGTCGCCAGCCCAATCGTAGCACTAAATTAGACTTCAAACGTTTGAAACGCATTAACGATGAACTCGGCATTCCACTGGTGCTGCATGGCGGAAGTGGACTAGTTGAAGAGCAATACCATAAGCTGATTTTAAATGGTGTCGCTAAAATTAACTGTTACACGGAACTTTCTGATATCGCGGCTGCGGTAATTCGTTCCAATATCCAAAAAAGCAACAAAAAGGGCTATATTGAATCGTTGCACGGTGTTAAAGAAAGCCTCCAAGAACAAATCAAATTGTATATGCATCTCTGGGGATCAGCGGGCCGCGCAGCGGAAGTTTTGATTCAGTGCCGCCCTTGGCAGTCTGTAGAACAAATCATTATTTGTAATGTTGAGAGCCGTTATCTTCAGCAATTTGATACTCTGACTGAGCAGGCACGTAAAACTTTAACGGCAATTCCTGGTGTGCGCCAAGTTTTCTCAGGTTGGGCATTATCAGAGCCGGGTCAATATCGCCTTTGTTGGCGCATCCAACTGGCACACGCAGATGTTATCAACAGTTACCAATCTCATCCGCACTATAATGCTTTCTACAGTCAAATATCCCACTCGACTGATCCTAAAAAGATCAACACTACTTTTGCCGCAACGCGATCCAGTACAAACCATCAATTGAAGGAATCTGTAAGTGCATAATCTATCCTAAACTCCATAGCATCAGAGCTATAAGCAGCAATTGCAGCATGCCCTAAATTGAATGAAACGATGTAACGCCAGGTTGTGGCCATAAGCAAAATGGCCAACCAATTTACGCTTCATTTACCGACAACCCTTCATCCCGGTCTTTTTGTACAACTCTACTTGTCAGCGAAGAAGCGGTTTTAGGCCAGCGTGCACTGCGGAATCGGTCTTTTCCCAACCACATCAGGCACACCTTGTCGGACTGATTCCCGCCAGAACACCATCACCGCGCCGAGGCAAGGCGTGATGATATTCCCGAATTTTTCCCATTGCCCCGCACCCAGTGGATTCCCAGGCAGTACTTCGTGCTGCAATGTCGTCCCAACACAATGTGCAACAAAGAGCCCGCACCATGGAATGTCATCGCCGGCATAGTTGATATCAAGATCCTTCGCCCAATCCATAATGACAGGATTATTCTTATCGCCAAGCGCTTCCTTCGTACCCATCAAGTGCTTGGCTTCTTCAAACCAAGGAAGGAGTAGTTTAATGGCCGATGGAACATTCTTGAAGAGGGCTGCTGTGGTTTGCGGGCCTACAATACCATCCACTTCAAGACCTTGTTGCATTTGAAATTGTCTGACTGCGGCAATGGTGTTGCGTCCCCAAATGCCATCAATCGCGCCCGGATCAAAACCTTTGTTTCTCAGTGCTTGCTGAATCTGTGTAATTGCATTGTCTCCCATTATCCCTCCGCGATTCCTCATGAATTCAAGCGGATTGAGTAAACAATCCGGCAGTGGGATTATGCAATATTTTCCTCTGTTATTTCTACTGCTTATTTTCTTATCAAATCAGACAAATGATTGAGCAATTCATCCTCTTTATAAGGCTTACCAAGAAATATATTCACCCCCAGATCCTGGGCAATTTTCCGGTGTTTTTCCGCGGTTCGTGAGGAAATGATGATCATTGGGATATGGGCCGTTTCCGGGTTCGCGCGCACCCATTCAATCAATTCAAAACCATTCATTTTAGGCATCTCCAGGTCGACGAGCATGACGTCCGGTATGCTGTCCTGAAGTATTTCAAGCGCCTCCTTGCCATTCTTAGCAATCAACACATCACAACCCTCACGTTCCAGCAGGCGGCAGGTTACTTTGCGTACCGTCAATGAATCATCCACCACCATGATGGCGGGCGCCTTGATGGGTTTCTTCTTAACGAAAGCAGTTAATTCGGATAGCGGTGTACTGAGCACTTTCTGAACATCGGTGCGTTGTATCAGTTTCACCGGATTCAGGATCAAAATAACTTCGCCATCGCCGGTAATCGTAGCGCCTTCAACACCGGGCGCATGTGCAAGCTGTGAACCGATGTTCTTGACCACCACTTCGGTATTACCGATTAGCTCATCGACATGCACGGCAAGATATTGTGTCCCGCTGTGCAGGAATAACACTTGGCTGTGCTTGGTGATTTCCGGGATATGATCTGTCTGACCCAGCAAATGCGACAAATGGGAGAACAAGTATTTTTTTCCATTAAACTCGATCTGTCTATCCTGATAGATTGTTTTCAGCGTATCGGGATCGAATTCCAGGTTGTGCTCGACAATGAATGCAGGGATTGCATGGATTTGTTTCCCGGCACGTACCATCAATGTTTGTGCAACGGCCAGTGTGAGTGGCAGATGAATGTTGAAAGTTGTTCCCTGATGGGGGGCTGAGTTGACATCAATGCGGCCACCCAGCAGGGAAATTTCATTTTTGACGATGTCCAGACCGATGCCGCGGCCGGCGATGCCGGTGATGGCGTCGGTCGTTGATAAACCTTGCATAAAGATCAGCGGCCTTATCTTGTCATCATCAAGTACTTCATTCTTCTGGATCAAGCCCAGTCGCTGCGCTTCTTCATGGATACGCGGCAAATCCAGACCACGGCCGTCGTCACTGAGGGTGATGATGATTTCGTTGCCTTCCTGGCGCAGATGGATGGCGGCTTGCCCGATTTCAGGCTTGCCTGCTTGCAGCCTTTGCGCGGGTTCTTCGATGCCATGAGCGATGGCATTACGCAGCAGGTGTTCCAGAGGAGGATTGATTTTCTCCAATACGCTACGGTCAATTTCGACTTCTCCACCTTGGATATCCAGACTGGCTTTCTTGCTCATATCTTCGGCGGCTTGCCGGGCGATGCGGTAATAACGCTCGGCATAATGACTAAAAGGTACCGTGCGGATTTGCAACAGAGACTGCTGGAGCTGACGATTGATCACGGATTGCTGGGCGGCTGCTTCTTCCGCGATAGTGTGCGCAGACCGTAAGCTTTTTTGCACCGTAATAATATCATCAACACTTTCGGCCATCAGTCGCGTCAACTCTTGAAAACGGGAAAACCGGTCGAGTTCGAGCGGATCAAAAGCGTGTTCATTATCCTGTTGCTGTACCAGGTGCGATTGCATTTGCGTTTCCGCCTGAATTTCAACTTCGCGCAGTTGATCATGCAGGCGGTGAGTGCTTTCAGTAAGATCTTGCAGCGACTGCTTAAAGTGGTTGAGCTGTGTCTCAATTCTTGAGCGCAGGATGCTGGCTTCACCGGAATCATTCACCAAGCGGTCGATTAGCTCGGAATTAATCCGCAAAACGGTTTTGGATTGAAACGATTCTGTTTTTTCCAGTAGAGTTTGCGCTGGTGCAGTTCTGTCCGTTGTTTGCTGGGCCGTAACGGGTGGTGTTTCAATGCCATGAAGCTGTTCAATCTTGCCGCTGATAGCGTCAAATTCGCACTCCAGTTGATCCAGTGCGGAATCTGAAATACTGCGTTCACAAAAGGCGGTTTCCACATGGCTTTCCATCGCATGGATCAACTCACCCAGATGCAAGGCGCCTGTCATACGGGCGCTGCCCTTTAAAGTATGGAGCAGCCTCAGCAACGCTCTATGAATGTCACCGTCCTGGGGCAACATGCGCCAAGCGCGCAATTTGCCGCCAATTTGCGGAATGATGTCCTGGGTTTCCTCAAGAAATACCTGAAGTAATTCATGATTGATCGAGTCATGTTCATTGGGAACCGCTTGCGCAAGCGGTGGTAACGGTTTGGTCTCTGTTTCGATTGATGGTGAATCTGGAATGGCTGGGGATTTCTCTGATTCGGGTTGAAAGGAAGTATCAATCGTGATGTGGTCTGCATTCTCTGTTTCAGCTTCTGCCGCCGGTGCTTCAATTTCTTTTTCATGGATGAGATTTCTTGCCAACAGCAACAATTCATCGGCGTTAATCTCGCATGTGCCTTGCTCTCGAAGATTCCGGCACCACTGGCTATAGGTTTGATGCGTGCGTGCGATCAGGTTGATTAATTGATCTGAGGCGGATCTTTTCTCAGTGATCCAACGGTTCAGAACTTGTTCCAGGCTCCAGGCAACCTCACTCATTTCCTGTAGATTGACCATGCGGCCACTGCCCTTGAGTGTATGAAATCCGCGTCTCAGGCCGGCGAGTGATTCACTATCGGTTGGATCAATCTGACAATTTTGCAGATAACCGGATAGGCTTGCCAGCACTTCATCCGCTTCTTCCAGGAAAATGTCGAGTAACTCAGGATCGATGCTTGTATTTACGATTCCGCCGGGTTTTGTATCCGATCTTGCCGCACTGGCGGGCTCAGGGCTGGCGGCTGCTGTGGATAAGGGAGCGCTGTCCGGGATAGAGGCGATTTGGAATAATGTGATGGCTTCCTCAACAATCCGGTGGCTATCCGGTTGTTTATTTCTAAGCGCCTCAATAAAAAAACCAAGACTACTTAATCCATCAACGAGCAAAACCTGTTCCGCTTCGATGATTTCATAATCCGGGTCAAAAAACTTTTCTACCAGGCGATGGCAAAGATTCAATAGCGTATTGGCGCGCTCCAGATCCAGCATGACCAGGGTGCCGGAGACCTGTTTAAATAACAGTGAGAGCGTGGGTAGATCTGAACGTTTGGCAGGCTCAAAAAAGAATTTATCCAGAATGCTTTCAATTTGTCCCAGATTGGTCAGGATTTCCTGGGAGATTCGTGTGAGTAGCTCTGTTTCTTGTGTTTTACCTGCAATTCCATTTAATCCCGGTGCATCCGGGAGTTCGCTTTCATTTCCATTTCCCGCCGTGATGCGGGACAGGCGGGAAGCAAGCATATCAACCTGATCCGGCAAGTCTGGCGACAGCCTGTTAAAATCGTCTATGATGCTTTCAACCAGTAGTAAAGCTGTGGCCATTTCCATGGCCAGTTCTTCACTCGTATCCTGGGGTTGATTCTGCAAATAAGTGACGGTGCTGCCGATGGCATCGATTAATTTCCCTAACGGGGCGCATTCGGTTTTCTGCGCCAGATGTCCGAGCCAATCAATATACTCAAGCATTGAAGTCAAACTTTCTTCATGCCCTGCGCAAAATTCACGCCATATATCATTAGCCTGCATCAAGGCGCTGCGCATCGTATCCAGGGCGGGGCGTAATGCTTCAGATTCTTCAAAGGTTATTGTTTCTGAATCTGTCGGCTGGCCAGGCCAAGCATAGCTGTTTTTGATATCCCCGATGCGTTGGCCGGTTGATTTGCTGTGGGCCAAGTGGTAGAGCAGTTCACGCAGTAATGGCGAAGTATTGCCGGGCGTTCCGGCAGCAAGGTGACGTATGGTTTGCTCAATCTTTCCGCATAAGCGGCGGATGTGAAGGTCGATCTGGCTTGCTTCTTGTTGCAATAAATCTTCCAGAAAGCCTGCAGTTACCCACCAGAAGGCGCGTTGTTCAATGGTTCCGGGAAACGCTTCGATTTGATTCACTGCACCGGCCATTTGCTGCAAGCCGTCTTTATTCGATGGTTTCCGCAACCATTTGAGCAGGCCGGTCTGATATTCGGCGCCTGCCTGTTTGGCTGAGGTTTTAACCGTAGCAGGATCGATAGGAGCGGATTCGGCTTTCAATGGCGGGTTAGCGATTAGCTGGGGGAAAAATAAATCACTTTCGGGCACATTCTCAAAGCCATATACCTGCATCAGTTCACGATAGGGCGGGAATAGGCGGAGTGGATTTTCTTCTGCGCCATCAATGAGTTCATTCAGATAGTAAAGTAATGCTTGGATGGATTGCTTAAGCGCATCAAGAATGGGTTGGTGGGATTCAATTTTCTTTTCAATAAGCGCTTCAATCAATTGCTCCATCTTCTTGGTGACTATCGTGATGCTGGTTAACTCCAGCATTTCAAGCAAACCATCCAACTGATGGATATAATTCCTGCAATCCTTGATCGGGTTAATATTATTGGGGTTTTTGCTATAAGTATCCAGATTCTGATCAATCAATGAGAAGACTTGATGAATGCCTTCATTGATTCCGATAACCGAGGAAATATTAAGTTTAGGTTGAGCGCTCATTCTTAAGTACCATCAATTAGCATTCATTAAAAATAGAATCAGACCTTGAAATTGGATACGGAAGCTTTGAGCTCGGATGCAAAACCTGTGATCTGTTTGACGGACAGGGTGGCTTGCAGGGTTCCTTCCGTCGTCTGCCGGGTAACATGAAGGATATCCTCCATGTTGGCTACAACCTTGTTGGCTGCTTGTGTCTGGGTATTGGTGATATCAAAAATATTAGTCACAAGCTGCGCAAGCTGTTTTGAAACTCCTTCAATTTCTTCCAGAGCCCGTCCGGCGGCATCGGAACGCTTTGCGCCTTTTGCGGCACCGAGCGTGCTTCTTTCCATCGCTGCGATGGCATCCTGTGTGTCACCCTGAATGGTGACGATTAATTCACTGATCTGTTTGCTTGCTTCGGCTGATCGTTCGGCTAAGCGTTGTACTTCTTGTGCGATGACAGTAAATCCATGTCCCGCCTCACCGGCGGCGGTTGCCTGGAGTGCTGCATTTAAAGCCAGGACATTGGTTTGGTCGGTGATATCTGTGATCAATGCAACAATCTCGCCGATTTCCTGTGAGCTTTCTCCCAAACGTTTAATTCGTTTCGAAGTGTCCTGGATATGAGTGCGGATTTCATTCATTCCGGCGATGGATTCACGCACTGCCAGCGCGCCTTTCTCAGCCGCCGCCAGAGATTGTTTGGCTACTTTTGCCGACTCAGTCGCGGCATCGGATATCTCGCTGATGGATTCAGACATACCTAAAATTGCAATGGTGGTTTCTTCAATTTGGAACGATTGCTGCTGTGCAGCGGTTAGTAATCCGGATGAAACATGTTGCGCCTGATGGGATGCCTTGACAACCAAAGCGCTGGCTTGATTGACTTGCTCCACCAGGGAGTGCAGTTCCTCAATGGTGGAGTTGATGGCATCGGCAATCGCACCGGTCATAGGGTTAGTGACATCAGTACGGACGGTTAGATTACCATCGGCAATTTTTTTCATGTCATCCAGAAGTGTCAGGATGGCCTTTTGCGCTTTCTCGATTTCATCCTGGTTGATTAATTTTTGACTGCGTGAGTTTCGACGTAATGACCGGGCAAAAAAGAAGAGGGTAAGAGCCAATCCGGCAACCAATGTATTGATCAGTGTATTGAATAAGGAAGCAAAATGTGTGTTCTGTGACTGAATTTCATGATCAAGCTCTTTAGCCCTATCCAGCATGGCTTCACTTTTGTTTGCGATGTCATGGGCGGCAAATTTGGTAGTCATTGCTACAGAGGCTTCTTTTTGGATAACGCGGATGTGATCATCAAATTTTCTAAATAATGAGTGAATGTGTGACAGCAGATCCTGAATGACTTCATCTTTGTTTGCAATGAATCCGGGTCCATTATGACCTTGATTCAGAGCTTGTGCGATGGCTGAAATTTGTGCGTGATCCTGTGCTAATTGCTCGGTGATTTCTGCAATTGGGAACTCATTGGGCAGGATAGTATTCACATTTTTTGTGATGTTGCGCGCATAAGTTCTTAGGGTCTCTACCATTCTCATTTCATGAGATAAATTTCCGATTTCCACCATGCGGCTGATTAATGCTTCGGTGAGTCTGGTTAGCTGGCCATGGGTGAGGCTGACTTCTCTGATGTGATTGCCCAGTTTAACCAGGGATTCCTTATGGCTTAAAATGAGATTGATCTTCTTTTCCTCAAGTTGCCAGTCTTTATGATAAGTATCCAGATTTACGGACACCGGATGATCAGAAATGAGGGAAGTGGCGTCATTACGATACAGCCCCCCTTGAGACAACAGCGTGATGTAATGATTGAGTTGATGCTGACTGTTCTGTAATTGTGTAAACGCGGTTGCATTACCCATGAGTGCTTGTTGCACGGCCTTTGATAGTTGCAAATGGTGTATCTGTATCCGTGAGACAAGCTCCAGCCGGGTGGTATTGTGCCTGGTTTGCTGCGCGCTGATGGCAAACATAGTCAGGAGAAGCAGCAGGAGAAGTATCAGGACGACGCCCAGAGTCCGGCTATTGTTTAAAATGGAGGGATGCCTTGAGACATTCTTCTTCGGAGGCATGACGGCAATAACCGGCAAGTTTGCTTGCACGGCCGCTGTGCCGGCTGCCAGTCTAAACTTGGGAAAATCATCTTCCATTGTGCTCTCCAGTTCTAATAGGGATTTATCTAAGCATGTAAGCGCTTTAATGACAAATGACATGACTGTTGTCAAGTTATAGCATAACTGCTAAAACTTGCAGTCAAAAACAGAATAAGACCCGGAAAATGATGTCTTTTAGGAGTTTATGTGCTCAAGCGCTTGGGTATGAGCCAATATCAGACCGTTTCAGATAAATGCCGGTTGATTGTATTACCCGAGGAATAATTTGTAGGCTGGGTTCTTTGTTTCATCCCAATAACGATAACCCAGTTGACTAAGAAATGCCTTGAAATCGGATTTTTCCTCCGGGGGGACTTGTATTCCAATCAGGACGCGGCCATAGTCGGCGCCATGGTTACGGTAGTGGAACAGACTGATATTCCAGTTATGGCTCAGGTTGTTCAGGAAATTCATCAGCGCGCCGGGGCGGTCGGGAAATTCAAAACGGTAAAGAATTTCGTTTTTAACGTCATGCGCGTGCCCGCCGACTAAATGACGAATATGCAGCTTGGCCATTTCGTTGTTGCTCATGTCTTCGGTGGCCAGACCGCTTTGTTTTAATTCGCTGATCAGTTTCTGGGTTTCCTCCTGATTACGTACCGATACGCCGACAAAAACATGCGCCACTTTCGGATCGGCATAACGGTAATTAAATTCAGTGATGCTTTTGGCACCCAGTAAATTACAGAATTTTTTGAAACTGCCGGGTTTTTCCGGAATCGTCACGGTCAACACAGCCTCACGCCGCTCACCGATTTCCGCACGTTCTGAGATATGCCGCAAACGGTCAAAATTCATATTGGCACCGGATGCAATCGCAACCAGCGTTTTATGCAAGATCTTTTCACGCGCAACGTACGCTTTGATGCCTGCAACGGAAAGTGCACCGGAAGGCTCCAGTATTGTGCGCGTATCTTCAAATACATCTTTCACTGCAGCGCAAATGGAATCGGTATCGACCAGAATCACTTCGTCGACCAGTTCACGGCATAACCGGAAAGTTTCCTTGCCAACATGCCGAACAGCCACACCATCCGCAAATAAACCCACTTGCGCTAATTTAACACGGCGGCCACTTTGCAGTGAGCGGTACATAGCATCGGAATCGACCGGCTCGACGCCGATGATTTTGATTTTCGGATACAGCCGTTTCACATAAGCAGCAATCCCAGCGATAAGCCCGCCACCGCCAATGGGTACAAAAATGGCGTGAATATTCCCTGTATGCTGACGCAAGATTTCCATGCCGACCGTCCCCTGTCCGGCAATCACGTCCGGGTCATCGTAGGGGTGAACAAATGTGGCTTGCTCCTCTTTTGCCAGCGTGATGGCATGTTCATAGGCATCGTTATAGGAATCGCCCTGCAGCGATACCGTAGCTCCCAACGCCATCACCGCGTGTACTTTGATCTGTGGTGTTGTCACTGGCATCACAATCGTGGCGGAGCAATTCAGTTTTTTGGCAGCCAGCGCAACACCCTGGGCATGGTTACCAGCCGAAGCGGCAATAACCCCACGGTTGCGTACGGCAGGCGCCAACTTGATCATCTTGTTATACGCACCACGCAACTTGAAAGAAAAAACCTGCTGCAAATCTTCCCTTTTCAATAGCACCTGATTATGAATGCGCTCCGATAAAATGGCGACATGATCCAATGGACTCTCGATGGCGACATCATAAACCTGAGCGGTCAGTATTCTTTCAAGATAATTATTTTTCATAAAGGTGCGTGGGTAAATCAAGGCAACATTAAAGCATTCTAATCTGGAATAGGGAGTTCAGGAAGCGCCGATAGGATGCTCGCCAAATAAGCAAGCAGATTATGACAGAGCTTGCTTACGGATTGAATAAATTTTTACCCCATGCTTCCAGTGCATTCAGTATTTGCAGGGCGTTTTCATTCTCTTTGTTTTTATCGCGCAATAAAGTGATTTGAGCCGAAAAATCGGCAAAAGTAATGCCCCCGCCGCCATTGCCTTGTGTCAGACGTTGCAGGCGCATTTGTTCCCAGCGTTCAGATTCTATTGTCGTCAATGTTTGCGGCCAATTACGCGCGCGGTAGCGGAACAGCAAGTCGGGCAGCCGCTGATCATGAAAATCAAATCGCATTTTTGCCAGTTCTTCCGGTGTAGCGCGCCGTATCTGCGCCAACGATGCAGCATCCGCATTGTCCAGAAAACCATCATACAGAGCCACGTCCACATCACCGGAAGGCTCGAACGCACGACTGGTATAGGCAGTTGCCACGCGCTGAAAAAAATCCGGATATGCGCACAGTGTTTGCCAATGCCGGTAACATGCGTCCAAATCGAGCGCGATGCGCTCAGCGGCTTCGATATCCAATGTATTGCGCGGCGCCAGCGCCGGGCATTTATTGATTTTCACTGATTTGACCGGCAACCGTTGCATGCCTTCGGGTAATTCGTCGCTACGGGTAAACAGCAATGAACTCAGATCGTCGCTATCCAACGGCAGAAACATATCCGGGTCATGGCGCAAATCATATACCAGCACGCTGTTGTTGTTACCCGGTTCTGTGACAAGTGGCATGATCAGTGTGGTGCAGCCTGTTTTTGCCGGGTACATGCGCGAAGTATGCAATACCGGATTGCGGGTGGTTAAATCAAGCTGGGTTGCGGCCTTGCGTTTATCACGCAATTGGAAAAGCCAATCGTAGAGGCGCGGCTGTTGTTCACGAATCAGACGCGCCAAAGCAATGGTGGCGCGCACATCCGATAAGGCATCATGCGCGGATTCATGTGCGATGCCGTTGGCAGCCACCAAATCCTCCAGACGGAAACTGGGTTGTCCTTCTTCGTGCTGCGGCCAGATGATACCGGCCGGGCGCAAGGCATACGTCATGCGCACCAGATCAATGATGTCCCAGCGGGAATTGCCTTGTTGCCACTCGCGCGCATAAGGATCATAGAAATTACGATACAGGGTGAAACGGGTGACTTCATCGTCAAAACGTAGTGAGTTGTAACCGGCGCCACAAGTATTTGCCTGTGAAAATTCCGCATGAATACGCGCAATGAATTCCGGCTCAGGCAGTCCCTGTTCATCGGCTAGCTGCGGGGTGATTCCGGTCAGTAGACAGGCTTCCGGGTGAGGTAAGATGTCTCGAGCAGGCTTGCAATAAATAACCAGCGGCTCTCCCATCTCGTTCAATGCTTCATCGGTACGCAACCCGGCAAATTGGGCAGGCCGGTCCCGTCTTGGGTCGGCGCCAAAAGTTTCGTAGTCGTGCCAGTATAGTGTGATAGACATTGTGTTGTTTACAGATTTGAAAGCGCCGGTTAAAAACTTGCTTTGCAACTGACTCGTTACACAATTATAGTGGTATCTTACGCAAAAATTTTTAAATCAAATAGAAGGATAAAACAGTATGACACGTAAACTCATCAGTTCAGGCTCTACCTTTGAACAAGAAATCGGTTATTCGCGTGCTGTTGTCGAGGGTAACTGGATTCTGGTTTCTGGCACGACAGGCTTTGATTACAGCAAAATGACCATTTCAGAGGATCTGCTGGATCAGGCTGAGCAGTGTTTTATAAATATCGAGGCAGCATTGAAGGAAGCCGGGGCGAGCATGAAAGATGTGGTGCGGGTCACCTATGTGTTCCCCGACGCGGCGGATTTTCCCAAGTGCTGGCCGATTATGCGCAAATACTTGGGAGATGTCAGACCGTCCGCCATGATGCTTGCTGCGGGTTTGTCCGATCCGCGCATGAAGATTGAAATCCAGGTGACGGCTTATCGCAACATGGAAGCATGATGCAGTGAGCAAATCCTTTCAATCGAGGCAGGAAGAGCCCTTGCGGCTCCTGTTTGGCACACCATGCCATAACCGCACAGGTTATACGTGCTACATATCCGGCGGTTCGATGCATTTCCTATAGTGCCGCAAGGTTGGAGTATATAAAAGGAGTATCCCCTTTTTACTTTGAGGGGCGATATCTTCAGCGCGTCACATTATGCCGAGATATCCGAGTTTGGTGGTGCATCATCCTCTGGTTTTTTTTGAATTGCCTTAGAATTTGATGCGCGTAATGCCTTAGCTGCTACTTTTGCAATTTTCTTTCGTGCCTCGTCTGCTTTGTCCCCCTCAATTACTTCCCGCTTGATGACTTCGCTCATGAGAACCGATTTGATTTGATCGGTATCAATGCGAACATCTGGGGAAATGCGGCGAAGCTCTCTGCGAATTACTTCGAGAACGGGGTCAGTCTGGAGCATTGCTCCAACAAAGAATCGAGACAATGCTTGTTTTTGTGTGTGATATTCGCCTAAAACAGACCGCTGCCAGCCCTCCTTACACCACAAGTAAATAAGTTCCAAGTCGTTTTCAGAGCGCGGGTTAAGGGTCGAGAAGTCAATGTTAACGACGAGTTCATAATCTATGGGTTTTGAAAAAGTCAGACGGTACACCCGCCAACATATCCCGTTCGTGAGCAAAACCCACTCAATTCCTTGGTTAGCTGCATAATCAATGGCTTGTTTGACATGTTGATCTTTCAGGTCTAATCCAATAGCCTTGATTTCAATAAGCGTTTGCAGGACATCATCAATCTTTGTTGCAAGGTCGCAATACGTTCCGCGGATAGCATATTCAGACGTGAGGTCAGAGTATTTGTCGTATCCAAAAACATCACTCAGCATGTCTTTGATGATTGTGACGGTATCAGCTTCACCGACATCTCGTGCTTTCGCGGCAGCGAGAATGGGCTGATATCTCTTGATTCCGGCGACCAAACGCTCGGTGACTTTTTTAGGAATAGATGCCATGTTCTTTCTCCCGGAAATGTGAGTGGTGGTTAAGAATTGAAAAGTTAACTAGAATTAAACAAACTGCAAATTAAGGTACGGAGCTTTCCAGGTCAATGGGACGACATGGAAGTTATTTTCCGAGGAGAAAAGGATCGACGAGCCTAAAGGCGAGGTTATTTTCAACGTTCTCTAATTCTTAATCTTTCTAGAAATATTGAACCATTAACGTGATGTATCCGGCTGCAAAGATAACGAGAGCAATAATAACAAGTTTTTTCATGGAGTTAATTCCTTTCGGTTAAGTATCAATGAATCATTGCTGTTTTATAAGCCATAAGTAAAACCCATCTGATGCTTTGCCGTCAAGGGCTATTGCGTTATTTGATTGCTCTGGGAAAGTCGATGTTCATGGCTGTTGCTCGATTCAGTCGCCGAGCGGAGCATTGCATGCCAGATGTTGCATTTATCTGCAAAAGATAACCGGGCATTCGCTGGGCTGGTGGATGGCAGACGTGAGAGTTGCAGCAAGCCCAGGTTGTTTTCAGGAAATACATGGCGCATAAAGCAGGTTTCCGCTTTGCCGCCATTAAAGAACACATGAGTAATTTTCTTGTGAATTCCGAAAAAGGATTGAAAATCATTGATGATCTGGGTATCTGCTTTAATCATCGAATCCAGACTTCCTGTGCGTTGGCATGACTTGAGAACATCCCATAGGGCGATGCGCGATGACTTCAATGCGGTTATTTTTTCTTCGTAAGAGGTTTCCGGGTTGATTTGCAGCAATGGGGCCATAATGGGCCAAAAGGCATTGCGGGGATGTGCGTAATATTGGTTAGCCGATAATGAAACCTGTCCCGGCATGCTGCCCAGGATCAGAATTCTCGCATGGTTCCCGGCGATGGGTTGAAAGCTATGGATAGTCGGCATGCTGAGTCAGAGCGGATTATGTCAGATTGTCCACGTAATAATGCCGGATGGGCTTGAGCTGACGATCCAGTTCGTAAACCAAAGGCCGTCCGGTGGCCAGCGTTAATTTCATGACCTGTCTGGGCGATAAGTCATCCAACAGCATCATTAAGGTGCGCAGGGTATTTTTGTGGGAAACAATCAGTATTCTTTTTCCTTGCTGTATTTCAGGCTGGATGGCTTCCTGCCAGTAGGGTTTAAAGCGTGCCAGCGTTTGCTGCATGCTCTCACCCAGAGGGAGTTCATCTTGATTAATGTGGGCATAACAGGATTGATTTCCAGGAAAACGGGGATCTTGGGAATCCAGGTAGGGAGGTGCTGCATCAAACTTGATTTGACAGCCCAGGATGGACCAGATACCAAATTTCTTGATGGCCTGCCAACGTTCCATGCCTTCCAGTGCGCCATAATGACGCTCATTCAAACGCCAGTTTTCGTGTACCGGTATCTTATCCAATTGCATAGAAGACAACACAATCTGTAACGTGGTTTTGGCGCGTTGTAATGTCGAGGAAAAACACAGATCGAAAGTGAAGTCTGCCTGCTTCAGCAAATAAGCGGCCTGTTCCGCTTCCCGTTCACCTTTTGGGCTTAAGGCTACATCACTCCAGCCGGTAAATATCTTGTCCCGGTTCCAGATACTTTGTCCATGACGCAGCAGGACAAGTTGTGTGACGCCCTGGGGTAGATTTGTTCCTGACGGGCTGGTTTGGGGCATGGGCAGTTATGGGTGATGAGGTGGCGTCGTTGTGGAAGATTCGTGCCAGATACGTTTCAACGCATCCCATAAACCGCTGCGGATTGTTTTAATGTATTGCGAGTTGTCGGTCAGGCCATTCACCAGGCGGCGTTGCGCCTTTCCCAGATTGTGATAGGGCATGCTCATAAAGAGATGATGCGTGGCATGGTAGCGCAGGCCGACAGGTGCCCATAACGGGGTGATCAGGAAATTGCCGGGTATGTTGATGGAGTCCAGATACTGTTCGGCCAGCGTCATCTTGTGCTCACCGGGGTTGCGGTAGGCATGGGCGGCCAATGTGCGTAGCGAATTGAGTATAAAGATGGTCACTGTGATGAGATACCAGAGTACGATGAACGAATAAGGAAGCACTTCCAGCGCAACCAGGGCGATGATCACTGCGGCAAACAGGCAGGAGGCCATTTCCTGCTGGCGCCAGTTAAGATCATTGCGGATGGTATTTTCAGCGCGCCGGTAGTTGGGATCAATCGTGAGTGAAGAAGCACGTTCCCAGACAATTTTTCGCAACGGTGGAATCAGATAAGACAAAGGGGTCAATAACAAGAATCGTGCTACCAGCAAGGCGGGTATCAGAAAAGACAATAAGACGTAGACAACCATTTCGACGGGTCTCCGGGTCGCAAAAGGAAGATATTCGCCGTCTTTGCTGGTGCCATAGACGTCCGGTTTGTGGTGGTCATTATGCACGCCATCATAGGTAAACGACGGAATCATCAACGGAATGCCGCAAATCAGATTCCACACTAAACGGAACTTATTGAACGTGCCTTTCTTTAAATGCGCCAGTTCATGCACAAAAATTGCCGAGCGGTAGAGGGCCAGTACAGCGATGACATAACCAGCCAGTTGCCAGACAGAGAACAGAGGTGATAGCAATGCTGTAAAGAAGGCAGCCCAGCCCAGTAGAATATGAAACATAAAATCAATCCAATAAATCCACGGGTTCGGTGTCATCAGATCACGTACCAGATGATGCGCTTCTCGTAATGGAAATTCTTTGATATAGGGTGGTTTCTGTTCAGTCACTTGTCGTCTCGCTTTTAAGGCCAGCAGGATTGAATGTGCTCCATAATCAGTTGATTAGTCATTGCGTCCGTTTTGTTAATTTGACCCAGATTGGGCATGGCCGGCCAGCCCGCATCGACAAATTCCATGTTGGCAAACTGCCTGGGTTGTGCATAACGTGGAATGACGTGAAAGTGAACATCCGGATCGGCCATCATGAGCATCAGATAGTTGAATTTGTCATTCTGAAAGGCCTTTGTCAGCGCAGATTCAATTTGACGGGTGACTTCATGCAATTCGGTAAAACTGGTCTGGCTGAGTTCTGAGAATGCTTGAGCCGGCTCATGGGCTGCCAGAACCAGTGCGCCAAGCGTCGCCTGGGCGGGGCGCAGCAGGACAGACCAGTATTGGTATTGGCGGATAATGGTCTGCGGCGCGCCAAACTTGCGCATGGTTGCATTTAGGTGGTCTGGCCTGACTGGTGTCGCAATGTCGCTCATAACGGACTCAATAAAATGCTAATCACTGAAAATGATGCCGGCTCTGGCCAGATCCTCGATGAAGTCGATTTCACACCAACGGAAACCCTTCACTGAGCATGCATTGACCAAATGCTGCTTGGCCAATGCATCAATGATCGACAGGTACCATGATTTCAGTTCGGCCGGATGACGCAAGGCGGACTCAACGGCCTGCCTGAAAATCTGCGGGCCTTGCTCGCGGAAGTAAATCAGACCGATGGATTCCGCGTCAACCTGATGGGGGGGAATTATTTTGCTGACTTGCCTCACCCATCCATCCGTGTCCAATTGCACTTTCATATCGTCGGCGTCATAAGTGTTTTTATAATCGACGCTGAGTGTAATGGGTGCCGGTTCTGATTTCAAGACCTGGGTGAGGAGCGCGGATTCGATCACGGTGTCGCCGTTCAACAGCAGAAAATCACTATCCATCGCGGTACGGGCAATCCAGCAACTGGCCAGATTATCCGCTACTTCAAAAAAGGGATTGAACAGTATTTTGATTGCAGGGTGATTGGCATAACGTTGTTGTAACAGCATTTCGATTAAACCGGCCTGAAAGCCCGCAACAATCGTGATTTCCTCGATGCCAACCGCAAGCAAGGCATCAATCTGCCATGCCAGCACCGGTTTATCGGCGACCGGCAGCAGGCATTTGGGCGTGCTTTCGGTCAATGGCAGCAATCGTCGCCCTTGTCCGGCGCTGAGGATGATGGCTTTAGCCGATCGTGTGATTGTGTTGTTCGTCATAAATGGGCCGATTTTAGATGGAAAGACTGCTGATGTGTCTTAATTCTTCAACGATACGTTGCGTTGTGCGTAAGAAATCCTCGACTTGCTCCAGCGTATTGCCGCCGCCCAGGCTGACACGCACAGCGCACCGTGCCAGCATCGGATCAACTTGCATAGCGGCCAGCACATGACTTTGTCCCGGATTAACACTGGAACAGGCGGCGCCGGCGGCGACGGCAAAACCGGCTTTATCCAGTTTGACCACCAAAGTATCGCCCTCAATATCCGGCAATGCAAAATAGCAGGTATTCGGTATGCGTGCGGTAGCGGCACCAAAAATCACCGCGCCCATGTCAATCAAACTTCTTTCCAGATGATCCCGTAATTGGGAAGCATGCCGGGCTGTTTCTGCCATGCGCGCCTGCGCTAATTCGCAGGCTACACCAAAACCCACAATAGCGGGCACATTCTCCGTACCGGAACGCAGCCCGTTTTCATGCCCGCCGCCATAAATCAGCGGTTTGAGTAATAACCGTTTGTCTACGATGAGCGCCGCCGCGCCTTTGGGGCCATAAATCTTGTGCGCGGATAAGGTCATGGCATGCACTTTCAGTGCGGCGAAATCAACCGGAATTTTCCCCAATCCCTGAATGGCGTCGGTATGTATGATTGCATCGTGCGATCGCGCCATTTCAGCGATGCCCGCGACATCTTGAATGACACCGGTTTCATTATTGGCGAGCATAATGGACACCAATCCTGGCTTATGTTTATTCATAGCGTTATTGGCAGCATCCAAATCAACCTGCCCGGATGGATTGACAGTCAATTGATGCATCGCCCATGCGTCACAATTGCGGCGTGACAGTGCTCGCGCCGGTTTCAGCACGCAAGGATGCTCAATCGCGCTAATGAAAAGATCCCCCGGTTTCAAACTATCCGCAGCCCCGCGAATAAACAGATTATTGGCTTCAGAGCCGCCGCTGGTAAAGATCACCTGCACCGGCTGCACCCCTACCGCATCTGCCACCTGCTTGCGCGCCTTGTCAATCGCACGCCGGGCAACTATCCCATAGGCATGGCGGCTGGAAGCATTGCCGAATTCCTGCTGGAAATAGGGCAACATGGCATCCAGCACTGTGTCATCAATACGCGTGGTGGCGTTGTGATCGAAGTATGCAGAGGTCATTGAATACTATGTGTGAAATGTGATTTGGATTTTAACATTCTTAATATTCTACCGGTAACGGATCAAGGCTGCGCCATAAATACCAGGTGGCTACCGAGCGCCAGGGCTGCCAGGGTTTTGCCAGTTCAATTATCATTCTTTTGTTCACGGATTGATCGCCATAGTAGTGTCGACTGATCGCGCGTTGTAATCCGATATCGTCCAATGGTAAAACATCCGGACGCTGCATGTGAAAGATCAGAAACATTTCCGCTGTCCAACGCCCGATTCCTTTGATTTTTGTCAGTTGAGCGATGATGGTTTCGTCATCCATTTCTGACCACGTGGTTTCATTTAACGTTTCATGCATGAAGTGTTGAGACAGATCCTGCAGATAGGTTATTTTTCTCGAGGACAATCCACAGGCTCGCAATAAATCCTGTTCCACTGAAGAAAGAGAACGCGGTGTCATATCAGGAATAGTTCTAATCACTTTCTGCCATACGCTTTCAGCCGCTTTGACTGAAATCTGCTGCCCAACAATTGAGCGTGCCAGAGTAGTAAAGGCGCAACCTCGTGATGTCAGTGAGGCGCCTTCAAAATGTTGAATTAAACGGCGCATGACATGATCGCGTGCAGCTAGTTCATGATTCGCCTGTTGCCAATATGCGGGTGTCATATTTCCGATGAAGTGGGATTGTTAAACGAGGGAAGTGTGCAATTTTTTTTATGGGTAAACAAGCTTATGCAAGAATATTATCAAAATAAAATTAATAATTCACATTCAGTTGTTCGTCTATCTATCTTATTTATTTAGATATTTTATTATCTATAAAACAGCAATCAATTTCATCTTTAAGTCTTTGTCATATCAATATAAATATCCATATTCTTGCTTGACTAGTGCGTATTTTTTGATTAAAGTGGGAAGAAGTGGGGGAATGTGGGATATGTCGTTTGAAACCCAAGTTAATTTTCCGTAAAATGAGAGGACAGCATGTTTCGTGGCGTCACGCAACTTAGTCTGGATGCAAAAGGTAGGCTTGCGATACCCGCAAGATACCGTAATGTACTGATGTCTTCTTGTGCAGGCTGCCTGATTGTCACCGTTGACCCGTCAAAATGTTTATTGATTTACCCTCAGCCAGCCTGGGAACCGATAGAACAAAAACTCAATAGTCTTTCCAGTTTTGACCCAAAAACACGTGGTTTGCAGAGATTGCTGGTAGGTAATGCCAGCGATGTCGAGATGGATGCGGCTGGACGTATCCTGGTGTCGCCACCGCTACGTCAGTTTGCCGGTTTGTCCAAAGAAGTGGTTTTGGTGGGTCAAGGTGCGAAATTTGAACTATGGGACGAGGGGCAATGGAATTTGCAGATTGAAAACGCGCTGGCTTTTAAGGATGGCGATATGCCGCATGAGCTGGATGGTTTTTCGCTGTGATGAAGTGGTAAAAAGGCGCGGATGCACGTTACGGTATTGTTGCATAAAGCGGTCGAAGCCTTAGCGATAAAACCAGAGGGTATTTATGTGGATGGTACGTTTGGACGGGGCGGGCATAGCCGTCTGATACTGTCCCGGCTGGGTGAACGGGGTAGATTAATTGCTTTTGATAAAGATCCTGTTGCAGTTTTATCGGGTGAGACCATTAAAGATAAGCGGTTCTGCATCAGGCATGGCGGTTTTTCCAAAATGCAACGGATGTTGCAGGAAATGGGTATGACAAAGATTGATGGCGTGTTGTTGGATTTGGGGGTGTCCTCGCCGCAATTGGAAGAAGCTTCGCGCGGATTTAGCTTCCGCTCCGGAGGGCCGCTCGATATGCGCATGGATACCAGTAGTGGGCAGACTGCAGCAGAGTGGCTTGCTACCGTAACAGAAGATCAATTGGAAAAGGTGATTAAAGAATATGGCGAAGAACGGTTTGCTAGGCAGATTGCAAGAGCGATTATTGTGGCAAGAACGCGGCAGCCTATTGTTACCACATCACAACTTGCCGAGATTGTCTCAGCGGTCGTGCGTGCGCGCCAGCGTCAGTGGGAAAATATGCGGCATCCGGCGACGCGCACTTTTCAGGCGATACGGATTCATCTCAATCAGGAGCTTGAGGAATTGTCGTTAGTCTTGCCGCAGTGTGTTGAATTATTAAATCCGGGTGGAAGATTGGTGGTCATCAGCTTTCATTCATTGGAGGATCGGATGGTCAAGCAATTCATGCGGGCAGCCGCAAATTCAGACGAACTGCCACGCAGAGTGCCGGTGAGGGAAAAAGATCTGCAACGGTTTAGCAAACAAAAATTAAGATTGATCGGAAAAGCGGTGCGTCCGAGTGAAAATGAAGTGACCGGGAATGTGCGGGCAAGGAGTGCTGTCATGCGTGTGGCAGAAAGAATGACATTAAATGGGTAATCTGAATGTTCAAATTGAACATTTTCTTTGTTTTGGTGCTGATCGCATGTGCGCTGGGCATTGTGACCTCGCAGCATACCGCCCGTAAACTATTTATGGCGTTGGAGAATGAAAAAGAGATAGAGCGGAAGCTGGATGTGGAATGGGGAAGATTACAGCTTGAGCAAAGCACGCTGATTATGCACGGACGTATCGAACATATTGCAAGAGAGCATTTAAATATGATGGTACCGGCTGCTTCAAGTATACAAATTGTGTCGATAGGCGCGGCAGAAACTCGATCGGGTTCGAAGGATCTGGATCATGATTAAAAATGAAGTGCCACAAATTAGATTATCGGCATGGCGTTCATTCTTGCTATTCAGCTTGTTGGTCTTGGGTTTAATCAGCCTGGTCGGGCGTGCTGCCTATCTGCAGGGGATGCATAATGATTTTCTGCAGGAAAAGGGGGAGTCGCGTTATAGCCGGGTTGTGGAAATGAATGCGGATCGTGGCATGATTACCGATCGGAATGGGCAGATACTGGCTATCAGTTCGCCGGTCGCATCTGTGTATGCTGATCCGAAAGTGATAAAGATAACGCCGGAACAGTTAAAACAATTATCTAATTTGCTTGAAACAGATGTCGCTGAAATAGAGCATCGTATTAAGAGGGAGAGCAGCCGGTTTGTTTATCTGAAACGGCAAGTGGTGCCGGATGTGGCCGAGCGG